>Ga0068868_100002456_pt1 | contig 12865 bp, 13 predicted proteins | sample KBSMisM42_FD_64660 | JGI IMG/M metagenome (GOLD analysis project Ga0068868, IMG submission 64660) | Miscanthus rhizosphere microbial communities from Kellogg Biological Station, Michigan, USA - KBS Miscanthus M4-2 | ecosystem: Host-associated > Plants > Roots > Rhizosphere > Soil ...
GGCAGCTCGTTGGTCGTCCTGAGCCTCGGTGCTGCGGCATTTCACCGGCTGCGCGTTTGGCGTTCGCAAAAGCACGCCGAGCCCGGTGTGCTCGTTCGATTCGAGCAACGCCCGCCGACGTCGGAGCGGCCTTCGGATCGGAGACGTGCGGCTTGACTCACGCGCTGCGTGGCGTCTTGCCATGACGTCCAGCGAGCACCTCATGGGTGCTTCGCGATCGGCGCGGATTGGCCGTGGATCAGGCTCGCGACGCTGTCGTGGAGCTGGGCGTTCTCCACCACGAAGAAGAGCCCGCCACGGCCGTTTTGAGACGCGGTGCATTTTCCGGCGAGCGAGCCTTCCTGGTTCATGTCGCCGAAGATCACCTTGTTCGAGGCGTCCGTCGAGACGCCGATCTTCGCGTGGTTGAAGTCCTTGCCGAGGCCGCCGGTCAAACCGATCGTCTTGCCTTGCCACGTTCCGGTGGTGGCGATCTCGACTGGGCCGGAGTGACCGAGGCTCGCGTCCCAGCATTCGATGGGTGTCGTCGCTGTCGTGCTCGGGATCGGATCGCGTCCCTCCCACCACGTCGCTGCGCGGAGCGGTGTGCCGCCAAGCGTCGCGGAGACCATCTGCCAAGGCGGGACGTGCAGCGCAGACGGCTTCGAGATGAGCGTCGCGCCGGTCGAGAGAACGTCTTTCGTGACGAGCGTGCTCGCGGAGTGATGACCGAGCGTCTTCACGAGCGCTTGCACGTCGTCGGGGCCGCCGTTGTGGACGATCTGTTCGTTCGACACGTCCGTGACGACGCTCGCGTTCACGAGCGCGCCGAGGACCTTCACGAGATCTTCGTGCGTGAGCGCGAGCGAGAAGAAGTGCTGGCTCACCATGACGTTGTCGTCCTTCACGCAGCCGAGCGTGTTGCCATCCGTCGAGCGCGGATGGGCGTGATTTCCGGCAGCGGGCCAGGACGGCGTCGAGACCTGCATGACGAAGCCGCGACCGCTCACGCTCCACGCGACCATGCCCTTCGAGTGGGCCGACGGCGCGCCGCAGCTCGTGCCGCATCCGGTGATCTTCGGGTCCTCGTAGAACTGATCGTTCCAGAGCACGTAGAAGCTCGTGCCGTTCCAAACCTGTTCGAACGTCGCGCCAACGGGATCCTGATCGGTCTCGCCGATGCACGTGCTCTTCATCGCGAGCTGCGGCGAGTCGCTCGAGGCGAACACGAACTGCTCGCCTTCACCGTGTGGGTAAGGCTGCGGCGTTCCGCCGAACGGGCACGTCTTTCCGCCATCGCACGCGCTGAACGTCGCGGAGTTGAACTTGAACGCGAACCACCAGTCGACGTGATGGCCTTTCGCGATGAGGGGCTTCGGAACCGCGGGCGCGGCCATCACCGTCGGAGGTGCCGTCGGAACGAGCGCAGCAGACGACGTCGCGGTGGGCTCCGTCGTTGGAGGCGCTGCCTTTGGCCCACAAGCGGCGAACAGCAGAACGGCGCACGAGACCACACGCGATCGGAGCATTGCGCCGAGCGTAAACCAAGACGGGGCGGCGAGCCTCCGTGCCTCAGTCGTCCTTGGCGGCGAGCGCGGCCCGGACGAAATCTTCGATGTCCGACCAGTCTCCCGGTTTCATCATGAAGCGCGCGCGCGAATCGAAAGCGCGGTGGATGGTCGCTGGATCGTGGCTCGCGGTGAGCACGAGCGCGGGCGCCATGCAGCCGTTCGCTCGCGCGTACCCGAGAACGTCGAGACCGTTTCCATCCGGAAGCGTCACGTCGATGAAGAGCGCCGTCCATGACGTTTTCAGCGCCATTTCCTTACCTTCCGCGACCGAGGCAGCGTGTCGCACCTCACCGTAAGGACGAAGCGATCGTGCGAGCGCCGTGCGAAAGGGAGCGTGATCGTCGACGACGAGGAACACGTTCTTCACGACGGCGCGCCAACTTAGGACCTCGAAACGAAGCGCGAAAGGCAACTTTGGTTGCAGGGGGTATACTGACATCGAGGTGGGGTCCGTCGTCGCGCGTGAGGTGTTGCGTGTGTTGATCGTGGAGGACGATGCTTCTCTACGACGCGCGATCGTGCGCGCGATGCGATCGACGGGTCGCGAGCTCGACGAAGCGTCGACGTGCGAAGGCGGCCTCGCCTTGCTGGCGAAGGAGCCCGATCTTCTGCTGCTCGACGTGCGCTTGCCGGATGGGTCGGGCGTCAAGGTCGCGCAAGCCGCAGCCGCGCTGCGTCCCGCGCCGCTCGTCGTCGTTCTCAGCGGCGAGGCTACGCCGCAGGAGGCGTTTCAGCTCGCGCAGCTGGGGGCCATCCAGTTCCTCGCGAAGCCGTTTTCTCTCGACGAGCTCCTCGCGGCGATCGAGCTCGTTCACACGGCGCGCGTGCAGCTCGCGCCGATGGTTCGTGCGTGCGTCGGCTCCGCGGATCTGCGCGACGTGCAGGACGACGTCCGAAGAACGATGGTGGAGCAGGCGCTGGCGCTCGCGAAGGGCAACCGGACGATGGCGGCGAAGCTGCTACGCGTCTCCCGCCAGGCGATCCAGAAGTTCATTCGGACGACCGGCATCGAACCCTGAGCAACCAAAGTTGCGTTGATGGCGACCCGAGCACCTACGTATGAGTGGAAGGTAGCGGCGCTTCGCGTCGCCAACCATGAAGGAGCTCGAACGTGACTTACTCGCCCGACGACCCGACGCTCGTGAGCTATCCGCTCGCGCGCAGCGCCTACGAATACATGATGCGTCTCAAGGAGCTCGGTGCGCTCGAGGGCGATCTCGGCAAGATGCACCTCCTGCCGGCGCTCCAGGAGCTGATCGACGGGATTCACGTCGTTCTCGCGGGAGGCGCCGTGGAGGTGAAGGTGACTCAGCGCGCCAACCCGGACATCGTCCGTCAGCTTGCCGAGATGTTCGAGCGCGGGTCGGCCGACGCGAACTACATCAACGAGAAGTCCGGCTACTACGTCACCGTGGGAGCTCCCTAACGACCGTGCCAACCGACCGTCCACCGATCGCGAGCCGCTTCTCGGACTGGGCGGAGAACCCGAGCTCGATCGCGGTTCAGGCCGCGGTGACGGTCTCCAGTTGGGTGTGGACGGGCCTCTTCGGCGCCGGGCTCGTGCTCTTTCTCGGGCGCGCGCCGCACGTTCGCGACTTCTTCGGCCTCGAGACGTGGTGGGCGCTGGGCGTTCTCGGCGTCCTCGTCGCGTATTCGATCATCGGCGTCTTGCTCACGCGACGCGCTTCGCCGAACGTGCGCGCGGTCGCCGCGATCGTCGGCAACGCGCTCACGATGTGGTTCGTCGCGAGCCTCGTCGCGCTCTGCCGCGAGCGCGGCGCGATGGCGCTCGCGTTCCTGCCCGTGTTCGTCGCCGCTTATCACGGCTACCTGTTTCGTTTCAGCGTTCGCTGGCCGTACATGGCCGCGTGCACGCTCGCGGGCATCGCGGGAGCGCTCGCGCTCAGCGCGCACCACCTGACGCTCTTCGCGTTGATCACGCCGCTCGCGCTGGCCATCGGCCTCACGCTCGGCACCGTCGCTCTACGCACCGACGCGCTCCAAGCGGAACGAGAGCAGCTCCGCGCGGCGATCTCGGCGCAGACGCTCGAAGAGAAGAGCCGCGAGACGCAGCGCCTGTCGACCGCGCTCCTGGACGTGCTCGGGCAAAATCACGACATCGCGAACTCGCTCGCGGCCGCTCGCGTGAACGCCGACTGGCTGCATCGCCAAACGGCGGAAGGCGCGGCCGCGCCGGAGGCGAGCGATCTGCACACGATGTCGGCGGAGCTTCGCGAGAGTCTCGAACGCCTCGCGCGCATCCTCGCCGAGAGCCGGCGAATCGGGCAGGAGATGGGCCCGGCCGCCGCGCTTCACGAGGTCAACGTGACGTCGTGCGTGATGCACACGTCGAAGATCGTCGAGGTCAAGTTTCGCCGCCCGATCGACCTCGCGCTCGACATCCCGACGAACCTCCACGCGCTCATGCGGGGCGGAGCGACGAACCTCGAACGCGTCCTCGAAAACCTCCTCACGAACGCCTTCGAAGGAAACGGCGAACGTGGCGCCACTCTCGTCGCCGTCCGGGCAAACGACAGGCCGATCGGGTTCGTCACGGTCGAAGTCGAAGACGACGGCCCCGGGTTCGTCGACAAAACGCTGCGGCAATCGATCCACGCCTTCGGCACGACGAAGCGCGACGGCGGCGGGTTGGGCCTCTATACGGCCGAGAGGCTCGTCGTCGCGAGCGGCGGCGAGCTCATCCGTGCGAATCGTCCCGAGGGCGGCGCGATCGTTCGCGTGACGCTGCCGAAGGGCGGGATGCCGTGAGCGGCGGCGTGATCTTCCAGGAAGCGCTGCGCGTCCTGTCCTCCACGCGCCTCCACGAGCTCGCCGAGCACGACACGCTGCAAGCGCTCGAAGCCGCGCGCAAAGACGCTCCGCTCGACCTCCTCTACGACTGCGGCTCCGCGGCGCGTTTGCCGCGCGACGAGCTCCTCGTTCGATCCGCCGCCATCTACTTCAGCTTCACGGCGGGAAACCTCGCCGACGATCTCGCGGATGGAGAGTGCACGTACCTCGGCGAGCCGACGCGCACCGCGCCGTGCGTGCAGTTCATCTTGCAGAACCTGTTCGTCGCGACGCTCGGCCGCGCGCGCCTTCTTCCCTCCGTCATCGAGGACGTCGGCACGACGCTCGCGCGCGCGAGCGGTCCGCAGCTGCTCGAAGTTCGTACGCGACAGTGGACGATGGACCTCGCGCGTGTCGTCGGCGAGTCGATCGCTGGGATGCAATACGCGGCGTACATGCGCTTGCTCTGGCACGGGACGCCGCTCGAGCCACGCGCGCACGAGATCGGCTGCGCCCTCGGCATCGCAGGTCACGTCGCGAAGGACATCGCCACCAAAGACCCACGCATCACCACGCTCACGTCCGAGGACGCGGCGGCGCTCGTCTCGTGGGCGCGCGATCACGCAGAAGCCCTCAGGAAGGCGAGGCTCGAATGTCTGGACGCCACGTTGCGCTACATCGATCCGATCCTGGCGCAGACCTGAACGTCGCTGCCTATTACACGGAGAAGACGGCGCGCATCATCCGGAAGTTCGGCCCCGGCCCGCGCGTCCACTTCCACAGCGGCCTGTGCTCGCGGCCTGCGCGTCGCCACGCAAACGCCGAAGCGCTCCGCGCGGTCATGCAAGAGGGACAAGAACGCCTCGTCCAGCACGTCACGCGCGCCGCTCTGGGCGATCGCATCCTCGACGTCGGCTGCGGTCTCGGTGGCACCGCGATTCACTGCGCCGAACGCGGCAAGACCGTGACGGCGATCACCATCGTGCGCGAGCACATTCCCATCATCGAACAGTTCACTCAGCTGGCCGGCGTCGGCCATCGCGTCACGGCGCTTCATCGCGACGCCCACGATTTGCGCGGGCTCGGCACCTTCGACGCCGTCCTCGCCGTCGAGTCGTCGTGCTACTTCGACCGCGCGCGCTGGTTCCACGAGCTCGGGCACGTGCTCTCGCCCGGCGGGGACGTGCACGTCGTGGACTGCTTCGCGGCGGACCGCGCGACGGTGATTCGCTTCGATGCGTACTGGCGTACGTCCATCGGCAACACGGCCTCTTACGATGCCGCGGCGAAGGCAGCCGGTTTTCGGCGCATCTCCATCGAGGACCTCGGCGAGCGGACGCGAACGTTCTGGAACGCGAGCATTCGATGGTCGCAGGTCCATCGAATCGGCGCGACGCTCGCCGAAGAAGAGCGGCTTCGGAAATCGATTCTCGAGCACCGCTGGCTGCGTGACGCGATTCTGAACGGATACGTCACGTATCGACACCTCGTCTATCGGCGGAAGTGACCGTCTCGCGTCAGTCGCTGCACATGATCGCGACGTACTTGCGGACCTCGGCGAGCGCCTCGTTCGGCAATCCGTCGAATTCGAAGCCGGCCGCGGTGAGCCCGCGCGTCGAGCGCTTCCAGCGTGACGTGGCGCCGCTCTCGATGAGCTTTCCCGTGACGGGGAGCGCGAAGCGAACGGTGATGTGCGCGCCGTCGGGGACGGGGCGATCGCCGACGAACTGGAACCCGCTCTCGGAGATTTCTTCGATGCGGCCGTCGACGTGGTCGCCGCCGTCGGGCTTGAGGCGCGCGAGCGTGACGTACGGGGCGCGCGCGTGTCGGCGTTTGCCGGTGCCCGAGCGAGCTTTCGCGACCGGAGCGTCGGCGACCGTGCGCGCGACACGTGCCCACGCGCGAGGCTGACCCGAGAAGAGCGCCGCATCGACGCCACCGCTCGCGGGGACGAGCCCGAGCGCCTCGCGCATGTCGCTCATCGACGCGTAACGCTCCGCAGGATCGCGGCTCATCGCGCGCTTCACGACCTGATCGAGCGCGATCGGCACGTCGGAGCGGAGCGTGTGCAGCGGCTTGAAGGGCATCGTCGAGACCTTCTTCAAGACCTCTCCGTACGTCCCTTCGAACGGCACGACGCCGGTGAGGCACTCGTAGAGCGTCACGGCGAGCGCGTATTGATCGGCGCGCGCGTCGGTGTCGGGCGACATCAGCAGCTGCTCGGGCGCCATGTACTCGGGCGTGCCGACGAGCGTGTTCTCTTGCGTGAGCTTCTCGCGCTCGGCGACCTCGTCGACGATCTTCGCGATGCCGAAGTCGAGGAGGCGCGTCGTCTCGTTCGTGAGCACGAAGACGTTCGCCGGCTTGATGTCGCGATGCACGACGCCGCGCTTGTGACAGTGAACGAGCGTCCCTGCCACGTCGCAAGCGATGCGGACGGCCTGTCCGACTTCGAGCTTTCCTTTCGCTGCGAGCAAACCCGCGAGCGTTCTCCCTTCGAGGAGCTCGAAGACCATGTAAGGCCGCCCGTCGACTTCGCCGCCATCCACGAAATCGACCACGCCCGGTCCTTGCGCGAGCGCGAGGGCTTCCATCTCGCGCGCGGCGCGTTTGCGCACTTTGTCCGGCGAGCCCGCGTCGAGCAGCTTCACGGCGTGCCACTTCTGCGTGACGACGTGACGGCTCGCATGGACGATTCCTCCGCTCGTCACCTTCGCGAGCGGGCGGACGAGCTGATAGCGCTGATCGAGCACCTCGGACTGTTCACGAAACGGCATGTGACTACCCCTATCCGTATCAAGCTAGTCTAGCCGCGAAAAGCAGGCAAAACGCGCGGCAAAATACCCCGCGACAGCACCGAAATCCGTTTTAGACTAATCTGGTCGGGATAGCCGTGAACCTGAAGGTGGCTCGGGAAAACGCGGAAACAGGGTGCGTGCTTCTCGTCGATGACGAAGATGCGCTGCGCCGAGCGCTCGGCCGCAGGCTTCGCGCCGATGGGCACACCGTGCTCGAAGCGCCCCGCGCCGCCGATGCTTTGGAGATGCTCGAGCGTCACTTCGTCGAGGTGATGGTCAGCGACATCACGATGCCGGACATGGACGGCGTCGAGCTCCTTCGCCGCGCGCGCGAACGCAAGCCGGACCTCTCCGTGCTTCTCATGACGGGCGCGCCGCAGCTCGATACGGCGCTCAAGGCGATCGAGTACGGGGCGCTCGAGTACCTGATGAAGCCGTTCGATCTCGAGAAGCTCTCATCGAGCGTCGTGCGAGGCGTGAGAGAGCACAAGCTCGCGGTCGCGAAGCGCGAGGCGCTCGAGTCGACGGAGCGTCTGAAGCAATCGGGCCCGCGAAGCGTCGGAGGCTCGCCGATCGGCGAAGGCACGCTCCTCGGCGGTCGCTATCGCGTCGTGAAGCTGCTCGGCGCGGGCGGCATGGGCACCGTGTTCGAGGCCGTGCGCGAAGATCTCGGAAAGATGCGTGTGGCCTTGAAGGTCCTTCACATGAAGCTCACGGGGCGTCCCGAGCTCGTGAAGCGATTTCGTCGCGAGGCGGAGCTCATCGCGGCGATGCACCATCCGCACATCGTGTCGGTGCTCGACTTCGTCGTGGATGATCCGTCGTTCATCGTGATGGAGCTCCTCGACGGGATGACGCTCGCGCAATCGATCGTGAAGAAGCCGCTCTCGGATCGCCGCTGCGCGATCGTCGCGTCGCAAGTGCTCGACGCGCTCGACGTGGCGCACGGCAAGGGCGTGATTCACCGCGATTTGAAGCCGGAGAACGTCTTTTTGACGAAGCTCGCGACGGTCAGCGACGTGGTGAAGCTGCTCGATTTCGGCATCGCGAAGATCACGTCGGACGAAGCCGACGCCAAGCTCACGGACACGGGCACGGTGCTCGGGACACCCGCGTACATGGCGCCGGAGTACGCGCGCGGCGAGCATTGCGACTCGCGCATCGACATCTACGCCGTCGGTTGCGTGATGTACGAAGCGCTCGCGCAGCGGCAGCCGTTCGTCGCTGCGAACTACAACGCGCTCCTCTTCGCGCTCCAAGACAAAGAGCCGGCGGACCTCCGCGAGATACGTCCCGAGGTCTCGCCGGAGCTCGCGGCGGTGATCAAGCGCGCGATGTCGAAGGATCGCGACAAGCGATTTCAAACCGCAAAAGAGATGCGTGAGGCGCTCGAGCCGTGGGTGTCGCAAGTGCGCTCCGACTCGGTTCCTCCGCCGCTCGGATCGGCGCCGACCGAAGAGATCGCGTCCGTGAAGCCTCGCTAAGGGAAACGATCGCCCGCCGAGCCGGGAGCGCCTGCGGCTGCGTCCGGGCCTCCGCCTGCGCCGGCGTCGCCGTGCGAGAGCGTCGTCGTCGTCGATGTGATCGTCGCGGAGCCGCCTTGGTAGAGCGCGAACGCGCATCCGCCCGAGCCTCCGCCGCCTGCGCCACCGGAGCCGCCGTTTCCGCCAGCGCCTCCAGCGTCGCCTGCCGCGCCCGCGCCGTTGATCGGATTGCACTGGCTCGTGCAGCCCACCGCGCATGACGCGCCTGCGTCGCCCATCACGCCGGGTCCTCCCGCGCCGCCGGAGCCGCTCGTGCCGCCGCTTCCGCCGCTTCCACCGCTGCCGGCGCGCACGTCGCATTTCGTGACGGTCACCTTCGCGTCCCACGCGAAGATCGCGAGGCTGCTCCCGCCGCCGGACCCGAACGTGCCCGCGGTGCCTGCGCCGCCACCGCATCCCACAAGACCGCTGGTGCCGCACGACTGCGCGCCCGTGTTGAACGAGCAGCCGAGGAAGCTCTTGCACTGGCCGCACGTCACGCAATCGCCAGACGTTCCCGCGCTGCCTGCGAGGCCCGCGGTGCCGTTCGTGCCGTCGGTGCCGCTCCACGTCGTGAAGCCGTCGCTCCCGAAGACGCCTGCTTCGGCGCCGACGCCGAACGATCCGGACGTGCCGGCGTCACCGAGATCGGCCGCGCATCCGTTCGCGCCCGCGTCGCCGTTCTTGCCGTCGCTTCCCGAAACGCCGGAGCCTCCGGAAGACACGTCGACGACGACGTCGTCGAGCGTGAGATCCGTCGTCACGCCGCGCGCGAAGACGCCGTAGATGGATTCGCCCGCGGCCGCGTTCTTCTTCGAAGCGATCGTGAGGTCGGCGATCGACGCGGCGCCGCCGAGATCGATGGCTTGGACGGTGCGTGCGCTCGTCGCGGGTCGAACGACGACGGCGCCCGCGCGATCGGCGCACGCTTGCACCCACGTCTTCGATTGGCCGTTGTCGAGCACGTCCCATCCGCCTTCGAGCGTGACGCCCGCGTAGAGCGTGAGCGATTCGGCGTACGTGCCGCGGGAGACGTACACGATCGATTTGCCCGTGATCACGTGGGCGCGATCGAGGCCCGTTTGGATCGACGCGCAAGGGACGGTCATCGTCCCGCACGTCGTGTTGTCGGTGCTGCCGCTCGTCGCGACGAAGATGCCCGCCGTCTCGTTCACCGCGGCGGAGACGCACGAAGCGTCGGCGTCGGCTTCGGAGGCCGCATCGCTTTGGGCTTCGCTCGGAGCGTCGAACGCGGTCGCGTCGCTCGCGTCGATGGCGGACGCGTCTTTGTCGCCGAACTCGCCGAGGCCGAGCACGTCGGCGCAGCCGCAGATCAGAAGGAGTCCGAGCCAATGAAGGCGTCGCATCAGAACACCCCGCTGACGCCGAAAGGACTGATCGCGATGTGGTTCGAAGCGCGAGGTGCGACGAGGAACATGACGGCGCCGCCGGCGAGCAGCACCGCTCCGGAGACGAGTCCGATCGTCGAGACGGTCGCGAACGTCCATGCGTCGCTTCGCGTGCCCTGTCCCGCCGCGTCGCACGCTTTGTCGGGGCAGGCCGTGTCGAGCTCCGAGCGCTTCGAGACGGCGAGCCCGCCGAAAATCGCCCCGAGCGCGAGGCCGCCGAGACCGACCGCACCGATCGCGAGCCCCGCGGGTCGCATGATGCTCGTGTGCTCGTTCGGCGTCGTGACGATGACGGGCTTCGAGACGTCGTCGGCCTTCTCGAGCGCGAGATCGACCTTCGTCTCGCCGCTCGAGAGCGTGAGGTCTTCGGTCTTCGTGCGCCATCCGGGCGCGGACGCCTCGATGGTCACGTGTCCGACCGAGACGCGCACGGGCACGTTGATCGGCGTCGTTCCGACGACGTCGTGACCGATTCGCACGGTCGCGTGCTCGACGTTCGAGACGATGAGCACCGTCGCGACGTGCCCGCGCAGATCCGCGATGAGCTCGTCGAGCTGAGGAACGCGCGCGCGAAGCTCCGGCGCCGCGGTGCGAACGAACTCCTCGAGCGCGTCGAGCGCGCGTGGGTAATCGCCCAGGCCTTGGAGCGCGCGCGCGCGGTTGTATTGGATCGCAGCTCCGCCGCCGAGCTTCATCGCGCCGTCGTACTGCTCCAGCGCCTCGCGAAAGTGGAGCTCGTGCATCTTCGCGTCGCCGGTCTCTTTGAGCTTCGCGATCGCTTCTTCGTTCGTTTGCGCGCGTGCGAGCGGCGCGACGAGGATCGCGAGGGCAAAGATGGCTGCGCGTTTCATAGCGTGAGCGGATTTCCCGAGCGTTTCGCGCTCGACGTGGGCATGGCCGCCGATGCTGCCGGTTTCGTGACGATCGTTTGCTTCGCAGATGCGGACACCGCCGCCGTTGCGGTCGTCGTGGCGACGGGCTCTGCGACGATGGGCTTCGCTTCGCCAACCACGCTCGTCGCGGGAAGTGGCTGCGCGAGCGTGGCGCGCACGGGTGGCGTCACGGTCGGAAGCTCGCTCGCGCTCGCGCGAAGGCCCCACCACGAGATGATCCCGGCGACGAACACGAACACCGCCGCTGCCGAGATCACCCATCGCGCGCTTCGCGGCTTCGGCGCGACCATCGTCGGCGCGTCACGCGGGCTCGCGGCAACTGGCGCGTCGCTCTTCGGCGGAACGCTGTGCGCGAGCCGGACGCGCGCCGACGGCGTGAGCGGCACGAGCTCCGTCTCCGGCGCGAACGGCGCGAGCGCCATCGAGAGAGCGCGCACGTCCGGAAAACGATCGCGTGGATCCTTCGCGAGCGCGCGCATGATCACGTCCTCGAGCTCCTGCGGGATGTCGTCGCGCTTCGTCCGCGGACGCGGCACCGGGTCCGTCACGATCGCCGCGATGACGCGCGCCGGATCGCCGGGGAAGGGCTCCGTCCCCGTGAGGAGCTCGTAGAGGATGACGCCAAGCGACCAGATGTCCGATCGACGATCCACGTCGCTCGCGCTTCGCACGTGCTCCGGCGACATGTAATGAGGCGTCCCGAGCGTGCCGAACGAGCCCGTGGCTTTCCCGTCCGTCTCGGTGAGCACCTTCGAGATGCCGAAGTCGAGGAGCTTGAGCACGCGCTCCTTGCCCTTCTTCGCGAGGAACAAATTGGACGGCTTGAGATCGCGATGGATGATGCCTTGCCCGTGCGCCTCGGCGATCGGCGAGCACGCTTCCATCACCCACGCGACGGCCTCTTGGATCGGGAGCCGGCCGCGCCGCGTGATCTCGTCGCCGAGGTCGTTCCCCTCGAGGTACTCGATCACCATGTACGCGAGGCCGTCGTCCGTCGTGTCGACGTCGAGGACCTTCGCGACGTTCGCGCTCTCGAGCGTGGCCGCCGCGCGCGCCTCCCGCTCGAAGCGAACGACGAACTCGGGCTGGGCGACGATCGCAGGCCGCAGCACCTTGATGGCGACGCGCTGCCGCAATCGAAGGTGAAAGGCCTCGTAGACGACGCCCATCCCACCCTCACCCAGCGTGCGATCGATGCGGTACTTCCCATCGAGCACGTCACCTTGTTTCGGCAAAACTATACTCATGAGAACAATCCCGCTCGGTATAGGTGACCACCGATTGGGATAGTTGCAAGCAAAAATGCCACACCTCGATCCACACACACGGTGCCACCGAAAATCGTGCGCGCGTCACCGGTCTATCCCAAACGGGATATACTCCCGGAATGCGACGCGAAACGGACAAGCGGAAGTTCGAGCGAGCCCGGTTCGAAGAGCCGGTGGTCATCGACGTGGAAGATTCCTGGACGACGCTCGGAACGAGCTGCGACGTCTCGATCGGCGGGATGTTCGTCGAGGCGACGAGCGCGATGAAGATCCCGTTCGGCGCGCGCGTCGTCGTTCACGTGCGTCTCGGCGGCGAGGTCTTCGCGCTGCCCGGCGTCGTTCGATGGACTCGCAATGGCGGCATCGGCGTGCAGTTCGGCCTCCTCGGTGCGCGCGAGACCCACGCCGTCACCGAAGCCGTCGCGCGTCACGCTCCTTCGGGCACGCGCCGCGTCGCGACAGCGGACGAGATCGACGTCGATGTCGATGTCGATGTCGACGACGACGACGACGAGCTCACGGGTTGACGGCCGCCGGCTTCCCGTAACGAATGACGGTGTAACCGACGATCGCGCCCACGAGCGCGCCGGGCAGCATGATCTTCCAGTAGTAGCTCGGCTGCCCGTAGTGGGTC
>Ga0068868_100002457_pt1 | contig 12865 bp, 10 predicted proteins | sample KBSMisM42_FD_64660 | JGI IMG/M metagenome (GOLD analysis project Ga0068868, IMG submission 64660) | Miscanthus rhizosphere microbial communities from Kellogg Biological Station, Michigan, USA - KBS Miscanthus M4-2 | ecosystem: Host-associated > Plants > Roots > Rhizosphere > Soil ...
GCGCCGCCGAGCTTTTCCTTCGTCACCTCTTCATGCGTCACGGTGCGGATCACGTCCGGGCCGGTGACGAACATGTAGCTGGTCTTTTTGACCATCAGGATGAAGTCGGTGATGGCAGGCGAGTAGACGGCGCCGCCGGCGCACGGCCCCATGATCGCGGAGATCTGCGGTACGACCCCCGAGGCCAGCGTGTTGCGCAGAAAGATGTCCGCGTAGCCGCCGAGCGAGACGACGCCTTCCTGGATGCGCGCGCCGCCGGAGTCGTTGAGGCCGACGATCGGCGCGCCATTTTTCATGGCCAGGTCCATCACCTTCACGATCTTCGCGGCGTGCGTTTCCGAAAGCGAGCCGCCAAAGACGGTGAAGTCCTGCGCAAACGCATAAACGAGGCGCCCTCCGATCGTCCCATACCCCGTGACGACGCCGTCCCCCGAGATGCGCTGCTTCTCCATCCCGAAGTCCGTGGAGCGATGCACGACGAGCTGGTCGAGCTCCTGAAACGAGCCGGTGTCGAACAGCAGCGCGATCCGCTCCCGCGCCGTCTTCTTCCCCTCGGCATGCTGGCGCTCAATGCGCTTCTCGCCGCCGCCAAGCTCGCTCTCGCGTTTGCGGCGTTCCAGTTCGTTGAGTTCGAGGTCAATCACAGTGTGACATTCCGTTCCGCGGCCACGCGTTTCATCGCCTCGGTCACTTCGACCTCCGACGGTTCGCGACTGCCGATGGATTTCGTGAGCCGGATGCGCGCCTCGGCTTCGATGGCGTCGTAAGCGGCGAAATTGTCCTCGAGCGTTTTCGTGACCACGTCGATGCCGATTTCCGCGTCGCCGAATTCGACGAGGCCGCGGTCTTCCAGGCGGTTCACGATCGACCGCGCCAGAAACTCGATTTGTCGGATGCTCGTCGGCATGGGCGCGGCGATTCTAAAGCATCATCTCCACGCCGAACGAACCGGCTGCGTATGGATACCAGACCGGCTCCGCTCGCGAGACGCTGGCGATGTGCGAGCCGTCGACCGTGGTGGGGAAAACGTCGTCGCCATCGATGCAGAGAACGCGCAGCGACGTGCCGTGAATCGGTTCGAGCAACGCGATGGCGATCGGCGCATCGTGATCGATGCGTCCAAACGGCAGCGCGCGGATGTTCATCCACGCGCGGAGCGGGCGAACGGCGTAGCCCGGCCGGTACCAGTTCGGCGGCGGATCATGCGTCACCGCGCGCGTTTCGATCCGCTGTCCGCGTCCGTCGAAACCGCCTCCGCTTTGCTCCATCGCCAGCTCGCCGATGAGTGAGGGGAGAAGCGCGGCGGAGACGTTCGGCGCGAGCCGGATGCGTTTTACTTCACGCTCCGCGCCCACGCGCGCCAGCGCATCGGCAACGGCCTTGATGATTTCGACGTCGAACGATGCCAGATCGATGAGCGCGCGCAAAGGCCGATTGACGAGCGAGAGATGAACTCGCCGCGACTCTTCCGACCAGTTGCTGCCATTGATTTCGTGCGTCGCAACCCCCGCGGAGGCGATGAATCGCTCGATCCTGCCGGACCGCACAGACAAGCGTACTTGTGCAACATACTGCTCCACATAAGCGATAGCGGATGGAGTCAACGCTCTTGTCTGTGCAATTTTCTGCACAAAAGGCCGAGCCTGAAACACACCGTCCTTTTCGAACGCCTCCCCCGACTCGGAGACAGCGATCACGATCCCGTTCTCATACCGAATGACGCGGCCAACCTTCCGATAGACCTCGGTCATAGCAGTCCATCCGTGATCATCAAAGGCGCATACGACGCGACATACAACTCCTGTCCCTCGCGCGAGCAGATCACCCCCGGATAGCGAATCGGCTCCCCCGAGGCACCGGCAATCGACGCGGCGACCTCGGCACGAGAACGCCGCATCGTGAACGGACCGGCAGACGATACGGCCACCTCGACCGTCACCATGTCGCTCATCGGATCGTACGCACCTCCAGCGACGAGCTGCACCTCGATCCGTTCGTCCGGCATCACGAACGGCGCATCCGTCTGCCGCGCGACGAGCCGCGCCATCCGCAGCAGCGGAACATCGCGAAACGTCTCGCGCCGCGAAACGAGCGGAGCCTCGATCGACAACCACGAAGGCCACGCCACCGGAGCCGCATCATGTTCGCTCGCATGGCCGAATGCTTCGTGCAGCAGCACCGCGGCCGATCCGTTCTGCCAGACGATCGCTCCGCGCAACGCCGCGGATCCATTCCGAACGCGATGCAGCAGTTCGTAGTCGGCAAGCGCATCCGGCGGCGTCGTGACGACGGAGACTCCGTCGACCGCGATCGTCATCGTCGTCTCGACTTCGCCGTTCTGCGTCGCGCGGACGACGATGCGCACGCGCGCGTCCCGAAACGAAGCCACCGCCGCGCGCGCTGCATCGATCGCCAAATCGCACGCGCGAACCAGCTCGTCGTCGCGCGCGTCGCTCGCGTCGATCGAGTCGCCGCGCTGCGTTGCCACGCCATGCATCAGCCGCGACTCGACAAGCGCGCCGCCGAGCCAAAGCTCATCGCGGGAGGCGATTGCGAAAGTCGTCATCCTGAGAGGCTGTGAGAGATTTCGTGCGAAGCACTTTGGAGTGCGGTGGCAAAGCCACCGCTTTGGGAGGGCGGCGGAATCGTTACGACCCGCAGCGTGTGATGCTTGCCATTCTTCGCGATCGTCACCGTCCCCCTCCCTCCCAAAGCGGCGGCTCGGCCGCCACCGCACTCCAAAGCTTCGCGAAATATGCCTCGAGTCGTGCGGGCATGCATGCGCTTTTCATTTCTTCAATTGAATTGGTAGTCGACCTTCTTCGTCTTCGGGTCGAAGCTGACCACGAGCTTGTGGTTTACGCCGGGCTCGAACTTCGCGCTGAGCTTCTGTTGGAAATTCACGCCGAGCGAGGGGATGACCACCCAGAACTGGAGGTCGGCGTTCTTCGCTGGAAACTCCTTCGTCACGTTCACCGGTCGCGGCGCATGGGTGTGGATGAGCCGGCGCTCGTACCAGAGGTTCTCTCGCGCAACCTCATCGGCGCCGACGTGAACGATGATCACGCCGTCGTTGACGGTGCTGTTAATGATCGTGGTCAGAGACGCCGGTGCGCTCGAAGTCTGCGGCTGCGGCTGAACCGCATGCGTGGTCGTCGTCGGATGCGTCGTCGTCGGGACGACTGTCGCCGCCGTCTGCGTCCGCGGCTGAGTCGACGTCTTCGCCGCGCGTGCGGCCGCTCGCTCCGACTTCACCCGCTCATCTTCCTGCTGCGCGAGCTTGAGATATTTCGCGGCGTCGTCGGAGCTGGGATTGATGTGGAAGGCCGCGTCGAAGAATGGGATCGACTCGGCGAACTTCTTCTGGTTGTACAGCGCCAGACCTTGTTCGAATTTCTGCTGCCCGTCTGCCAGTTGCTGTTTGGTCGCTTCACTCTGTTGTCGCATCTGCGACAACTTCTGCACGATTGCCGTGATTGCCGGTGAGTGCGGCGCGATCTTGAGGAGCTGGGTGTAGCGATCGTACGCGTCGGTCACGTCTCCCTGTTTTACGAAGCGATTCCCTTCCTCGCGCAGCTTCCGTTCCTTCGCCACCTTCGCCTCGGCCTTCGTATCGACCGCCGGCACCTTCACTTTTTTCGCGTTCATCACCACGAGCACGATGCCGAGGATTGCCAGAAGGATGCAGGGGATAGTGATGAAGAGGATCGGCTCGACGCGCTTCGTCAGCAGCGGTTTTAAGATCGGAGCCGAAGGCGCCTTCGGCGTTTTTACCGGCTTCACCGCTGATGACGGAACCGCTTGCTTCGCGTTGGCCGGATTTGGATTCGTATCCAGCGGCTGCGGCGCCTCGATCGTCGTGCCGTGCTCGGCGTCGGGGAAGGGGATGTCGACCGTCGGCAGCCGTTCGTGATCGCGCGTGGCCACGGTCACGTCCGCGAACATCGGCTCGTTCGAGCGCATCGGCCGCTCGCCGCGCATCACGGCGCGCAGCGCGTTGGCCAGATCTCTGCCGCGCTGAAATCGCTTGGCCGGATCCTTCTCCAGGCAATGCGAGACGACGTCCGCGAATCCCTCGGGGATCGTCGGATTGATCTCGTGCAGCGGCGGAAACGGCTCGTGCACGATCTTGTACGAGATCGACGTCAGCGAATCGCCGCCGAACGGCTTGCGATGCGTGAGGCATTCGTAGAGGCAGATGCCGAGCGAGAAGATGTCGCTGCGGCCGTCGACCGGCGTCCCTTTGATCTGCTCGGGCGCCATGTAATTCGGCGTGCCGAGGAACTGGCCGGTCGTCGTCAGATTGGCGACGCCCGAGGTGATCTTGGCGATGCCGAAGTCTGTGATCTTCGCGCGATTTCCTTCGAGCAGGATGATGTTGGCCGGCTTCACATCGCGATGCACGATCCCTTTCGCGTGCGCGAAATCGAGCCCCTCGGCGACCTGCGCGCAAACGTCCGCGGCCTGTTCGAACGAAAGCGGACGGCCCTGCGCCAGCACCTCTTTGAGGTTCTGCCCTTCGACGTACTCCATGGCGATGAACGACATGCCGGACGGCTCGTCCTGCCCGATGTCGTGGACCGTGACGATCGACGGATGGTTGAGAATGCCGGCGGCCTGCGCCTCGCGCACGAAGCGCTGCTGGAACTCGCGCGTGTCCTCGTCGTCGGCGTGGGCCGAAGGGCGGATCGTCTTCAGCGCGACCAGGCGGCCGATGAGCGGGTCCTTCGCCAGATAGACGATGCCCATCGCTCCCTTGCCGAGCTCGCGAACGATCTCATACCGGCCGAGCTTCATGAGCCGCCAATCATAAGTGAACCGGGATGAATCGAAGAGTGAAGGGTGAAGTGTGAAGAGTGAAAAAAATCCCAAAGTCACGCTCTTTACCTCTTTTCACTCCCGAAGGGCACCCTCCTGGCCTCTCTTCACTCTTCTCCCTTCACTCTTCCCGAAGGTCGCCTCTTTTCACTCTTCACTCTTCACCCTTCACTCTTTCTAATATGATTCAGCTCCTTTTGTGAAATCCCCAAGCGAGGACAGCCAACATGAAGGTCTATTCGGGTTCTGAGATCCGGAATGTGGCCGTTGTCGGCCACAACGACACCGGAAAAACGACGCTGGTCACGCAGCTCCTGTTCAACGCCGGCGCCATCACGCGGTTGGGAAGAATCGACGACGGCACCACCGTCACCGACTTCGATCAGGACGAAATCGATCGCAAGCACTCCATCTCCACGGCCATCGCATTCGCGGAGTGGCAGAACACGAAAATCAACTTCATCGACACGCCTGGCTTCGGCATCTTCGTCATGGAAGCGCGCTCGGCGATGCGCGTGGCCGACTCCGCCGCGGTCGTCGTCAGCGGCGTGACGGGCGTGGAAGTCTCGACCGAGCGCGTGTGGAAGTTCGCCGAGGAGTTCGAGCTGCCGCGGCTCGTCGTCATCAACAAAATGGACCGCGAGCGCGCCTCGTTTTCGCGCACGCTCGAAGCGCTGCAGAAGAAGTTCGGCAAGAACGTCGTCCCGATCCAGCTTCCGATCGGCGAGGAGAAAGACTTCGCCGGCGTCATCGATCTCGTGTCGATGAAAGCGTGGAAGTACGCCACGGACGGCTCAGGCAAGCACGAAAAGATCGACATCCCCGCGGAGTTGAAAGCCGAGGCGGACGACTACCGCGCGCAACTCATCGAGAAGGTGGCCGAGGGCGACGACACGTTGATGGAGCGTTTCTTCGATCAGGGCGGCCTGTCGCAGGAAGAGCTGCTCGATGGTCTCAAGCGCGAAGTCGGACATCATCAGATCTTCCCGGTCGTTCTCGATTCTGCCGCGCACAACATCGGCGGCCACGCCATTCTCGATTCGATCGTGGCGCTGCTGCCGCCGGCCGACGAGTTGAAGACGGTCGAGGGCAAGAACAAAAAAGGGGAGCCGACGACGTTCGATCGCCGCGCCGAGGCCTTTCCCTCCGCGCTCGTGTTCAAGACGTTCTCTGACCCGTTCTCCGGCCGCGTCTCGCTCTTCCGCGTCTACTCCGGCACCTTCACCTCGGATCACCCCTACTGGAACACCACCAAGGATCACGAAGAGCGCGTCGGCAAACTGCAGCTCATCCAGGGCAAGCAGCAGGTTCCCGTTCCGGAGCTGCGCGCCGGCGACATCGGCGCGGTGGCGAAGTTGAAGGACGTGCACACCGGCGACACGCTCGCCACGAACCAGCACCCGATCGTCCTCGAGCACATTCACTACCCCGAGGCCGCGATCTCGTTCGCGGTCGAGGCGAAGGCGCGCGGCGATGAGGACAAGCTCGGCGTCGCCATCGGCCGCATCATCGAAGAGGATCCCTCCATCAAGTTCGGCCGCGACGAGCAGACCAAGGAGTTCCTCATCTCCGGCCAGGGCCAGCTCCACGTCGAGATCGTCGTCTCGAAGCTGCACAAAAAATACGGCGTCGACGTGATCCTCCATCCGCCGAAAGTGCCGTACCGCGAGACGATCACCAAGCCAGCCGACGCGCACGGACGCCACAAGAAGCAGTCCGGCGGCCATGGGCAGTTCGCCGATTGCAAGATCACCGTCGAGCCGCTGCCGCGCGGCGCCGACTTCGAATTCGTCGACGAGATTTTCGGCGGCTCGATCCCGCGCCAGTACATCCCGGCCGTCGAGAAGGGCATCCAGGACGCGCGCAAGAAAGGCTTCCTGGCCGGCTTCCCGATGGTCGATTTCCGCGTCCGCCTGAAAGACGGCCAGTACCACGACGTCGATTCGTCCGAAATGGCGTTCAAGATCGCCGGCTCGCTCGCCTATCAGGAAGCGATGGCAGCCGCGCGCGCGACGCTGCTCGAGCCGATCATGCACGTCGACATCACCGCGCCCGCCGAATACATCGGCGACATCATGGGCGACCTCAACTCCCGCCGCGGACGCGTGGAAGGCGTCGATGCCGACGGCGACGCGCAGACGGTGAAGGCGCGCGTGCCGCTGTCGGAAATGCTCACCTACGGCTCGACGCTGCGCTCGATCACGCAGGGCCGCGGCAGCTTCCACATGGAGTCCTCGCACTACGAGGAAGTCCCCCGCAACCTGCAGGAAAAGATCATCGCCGAGCACAAGAAGGTGCAGGCGGAGCACCAGGCCGCGCATTAAACGGGGAAGCGGTTCACGCGTAGCCGCGGAGGAAAGCCGCCTTTCTCCGCGTCGCAGAACTCAGACCTTTGGACTGGCAGTCTTCGTCCGCATGGCTTCCCATCGTTGCCACAGCCGGCGGATTTCGCCCGGCGTGGTCGTGTTGATATCGGCAACTTCGCACCACTTCAACGCAAGCACTCCGGTAAGGGGCCGGAGAGGATGTTCACCATCCGCCAAAGCCTCGCGGATCGGACGGCGGCTGAATCTGCTCACCTGTTTGAGGAAGATCGTTTCGACCGTTCCGTTCGGCAATTTCTCGTACGACTCGAAGCGGCCGTGAAAAAGGCCTCCGTCTTTCGTTTTCACGAAGACGAAGGGTTTGAGCACGGTCCACGGGAACATGCCTACGAATGTTTCGTAGTAGACCAGCTTCCAGGCCCAGAACACCGAGGCCGCGAGAAATACCTTCATCTTCCCCCAAACTCCCGAGGGAGAAACGATCGCTCTTGCGCCCGGGTAAAGAGCATCGTCCGCTGATGCGTAGATCCCGTTCAGAGCGCCGCGACCGTATGCGACGCCATTGATGAACGTGATCAACGTGAGAATCACCACGTAGGCACAGGGCCAGATGAGGAAGTCCCAATCTGAGGCCGCGCTGCTGAGTTGCGCGACGGATCGCTGCTCAGAGAGACTAAGCAGCAGTCGCCAGTCCACGCCCGGGAACGTCCATGCCGCGTAATTTCGGAGCGTCAGATTGTGAAGGCCGCAGACCGTATGAATCACGACCCATGTTTGGATATGGAAGACGGCGCTCGGAAGGATCGGCGCCACCAGGTCGTCGAACTGGGAAGAATCTTTTCGCCGTCCGAAGTCGACGTACCGCTCAGCCCAGGTTTTGAAAAACGCGTGCGGCAGATAGATCGCGAGGACGAACGCGATCAGGCTTGCGCCGGTCACTCTTCTTCGACGGCCTTGTTTACCGTCGACGCAACGGGATCCGGAGCTTCGACCGCGTCACCTGCGATCAAATCGGCAAGCGGATGCGCCTCAGACGTGCCTGTCGATGCTTCAAAAAAGGCGTTGAAATGAGGATTTGGTACCGCGTAGAACGCGTCGAATAGCTTTTCAGTTGACATGAGGTTCACCCTTCGTCATCGCTCTGGAATCTTGCAAGATCCCGACCCCGCCCAACGACCTTTCTGCGATTTACCGAACGCGCCCTTCGGACCTTTCAAATATGTATATGTCCTGGAATGTTATACGTCACGTCAAATCATCGTTAAGCTCGCCTTGCCCTCGAAACAGACGCATGCCCTGATCCACTGTCTGCAGTTGACGACTCGGAGCATGTGATGCGTGCTCCGTCTTCGCGACCCTCCCAAATCCTCGCGAGCTCCGCAAGCCGAGCCGGCGCGTCCTTCAGAAAAGCGGACCCATGCATTGACAGCCGCACGATCGCGGTGCAGAATCATCAATACAGCCATCAGGAAAGATCCATCGCGCGATAGGGATTGTTCGCTCCCTTCGTTCGAAATCACTTTGGAAGGGAATGGGCCGTCATGCCCTCTCCGGCCATACTCGCTTACTGGGAAGGAGTCCTGCTCCTCGCCGGCATGGTTGGTGTCGTCGCATGGAAGCTTGCCGGCGGCGACTACGCGCTTGATGAGCTGTTCGAAGGCCCGGTGCGTGAAGCCGATGGCACGTACACGACCCAAACCAGCGCCGGGCGCGTGCAGATATTCTGGGTGACGATCATCGTGGCTGGTTCTTACCTGCTGCGCGTCATCAACGACTCGCACCAATTTCCTGATGTGTCCGACGGCATGCTCGCCCTCCTGGCGGGCAGCCATGCCCTCTATCTTGGCGGCAAAGCGCAAGGGATGCTGCTCGGCCGCTTCCGCGACATTCTTGGGAGGACTTCATGAGAAGGATCGATTTCTGGGCTGGTCTGGTTGGCGCGATCGCACTGGCCTTCTACGTCGCAGTCGGGTTGAGCGGGGATACGCACACGAAAATCACGACGGCCGTCGAGTACATGGGCCTGATCGTCCTTTTTCTCTTCGGCTTTCTCGTCCTCATCGCCATCGCCACCGGCAGGATCGATATCAGCGGCTTGCTCGAGGAGAAGGGTGATGGTGCGGTTGGCAAGGCGAGTATGTCCCGCTTTCAACTCCTCGTGTTCACCTTCGTGATTGCCATCTGCCTCTTTTTGATCGTCGTGAACAGCGAGGAGCATTTCCCGGACATCCCCGTGAACGTGCTCCTGCTCCTCGGCATCAGCGCGACGACGTACGGGGTGAGCAAGGGGATTCAGGCCAGCGCCAAGTCGGACAGCATCACGCAGTCCACGACGTCATCGACGACCACCGAATCCACGACCTCACTACCCAAGGAACCCTGAGGAGTAGGTCCTTACCGCACCTGGGAGGCCGCCAATGACCACGCATCCGACGCACCCCCGGCACCCGAAGCCCAAGACGTTCTCGCGACGCGTCGCCCCATTCGCGCCCCTTGCGTTAGCTCTCGCCATGAAAGCCGTCAATCCCGCGGCCCCCCCGCCGCCGCCGCCGGAAGCCGCGGGTGCAGAAGCAGCAGTCTTTGCGCAAGCGTGTGTTTCACCCCACTTTCCGAGTCCTTTTGCCACGGCCATGGATAACGCGCCGTGCGGCATCGATGGGAAAGGCGGCAAGGAGACATGGCAGAACGAGGCGAAGAATAACTTCTGCGCGCCGGATCCCCCCATTCCGACGACGATCGCGCAGCTCATCGCGCTCCAGCAAGCAGCACAGGCACAGGACATTCCTTTCGGCAGACCCGCCCAGCACCCGAATAGCACCGAGCCGGGACCCGCCACGGATCGTTCGCCGCTCGTAGCTCTCGGTGAGGGGCAGCAGATCGTCCTGCAGGGGTTTGTCAAGATCGCCCGCCAGGAAGGGGGGGAGAGCGTGAACTGCGGCAAGAACGTGCCGGACAAGCCCGAGTTTCACGACATCCACATCAGCATCGTCCAGAACCTGACGGACGCTGAATGCGACAGCGTCGTGGCGGAAATGACGCCGCACCACCGGCCCCCGTCGTGGACCGCGGAGCGGGTGAACCAGGTCGCAAAGGCCAAGCTCTGGGTCCGGGTCACCGGCCAGCGCTTCTTCGACTCCAGCCATTCCACCTGCCAGAACGGTACGCCCATCAAAGGCGACCCATCACGCGTCTCTCTCTGGGAAATCCACCCCATCTACGACTTCGAGGTCTGTCCCACCACCGACTGCACCACCGGCGGCTGGATTCCCCTCGAAAAGTGGAAGCCATAACACAGCCCGCACCAGCACGCAGACGTCGAGGCGATCTGCGCAATCTGCGGATCAACGCCTTTCTCCGCGTCCCCCGCGTCCGCGTGAATACGTTCCCGGCGGGGTAGGGAAACTCGCCGCTCGCTCCCCTCCCATTCAGTAATCGTTCAATCAGGGGGACCCATGGCTAGATCGATTCTGTGCATTCCGAGGTCATTGCCGATTACGAGGGTGGAGGCGGCCGCGCGGCGCGCCGTCGAGATCAACGCCGCAAACGCCGTGGATAGCCGGCGCGTTGAGCGGACGCCGACCGGGCGCCGTGGCGGTCCGCGGCGCATCGCGGTCGTGGTCGGACGCCGCTGGCCCTCCTCGGGGGTTCGTCTGACCGTGCAGTTTCTCGATTCCCCTCCCGCCGATCTGCGCGTGCGGATTCTCCGGCACATGAACGCCTGGGCGAAAACCGCGAACGTGACCTTCACCGAGACTCGCGGAACCGGCCAGGTCCGGATTGCGCGTCTCGATTCTCCGAAGAAGATGGCAGGCTATTGGTCGTATATCGGCACCGAGATCCTCGAGTTCAAGCCCGACGAGCCGACGATGAATCTCGAAGGATTCACCATGCGCGAAACGGATGCGGAATTCCGCCGCGTGGTCCGTCATGAAGCTGGACACACCCTCGGCTTCGACCACGAGCACATGCGCCGCGAGCTGGTTGAGAAGATCGACCGGCAGAAAGCGATCGCCTACTACGACCGGGAAGAGGGGTGGACGAAAAAAGAGGTCGAGGACCAGGTCCTCACGCCACTCGAAGAATCTTCGATCATGGGTACCACACGCGCCGACCCCACTTCCATCATGTGTTACCACATCCCGGCCAGCATCACGATCAACGGCAGGGCCATCACCGGCGGCACGGACATCAACGAAAACGACTTCCGCTTCGCGGCTTCGCTCTATCCGAAGCGCGTAAGCGCACCACGCCGCTGAAGGAGAAAGAGTCATGGCCACAAGAGCGCGCAATGGCTGGAGTCTGGTCCGGCGTCCTGCAACCGCAGGCGGCAGGCGTCGCGGTGCGGCCGCGGCAGCCGCGCCGGAATCAGACATTCCGCCGCAGTTTCTGACGTCAGAAGCCGTCCGCATCGATGAGGTCTACGAGGCGGTCCCCTCGCCCGACGCCGCGATGAGGCGCGCCGCACCGCCTGACCTAGTCGTGGAGACTGATCTCGAGCCGGGCGAAGCGAGCGTCCTTGCCGTCCGGCATCCCTCGGGCGCGTTGACGTTTCACGCCAGCACCGAGCGCGTGGCGCGCACGACGCGCCGCGGTGCGGCCGGCGTACCGGCTACTGCCGTATTCCGTGTGCCCGTTCGCCGTGCCGGTGTCGAAGCCGGGGGAGGCGTACGGCGCGGGCTGATCACGAAGGCGATCAAAGTCGTCGTCCTGAAAGTGGCCAAGGCCGCGGTCGACAAGGTCGTGAGCCTCGCGCTGCCGGTTCTCGCCGAACAGTGGGAAACGCGGACCTGGAAAAAGAGAGGACTCGCCGAGGGATGGTTCCACGTTGCGCCCGCGGGCAAGGCCGGACTGACCTTGACGCCGGGCACTCCACCTCCGGGAGAACGATCGTTACTTTTTCTGCACGGTACCTTCTCGAACGCGAGCGGCGCGTTCGGCAATCTCGCGGCCACCGACTTTTTCGACCGCATTCGCGCGCGCTATGCGGACCGCATCTTCGCCTTCAATCACTTCTCCGTCAGCCGCACGCCCGAAGAGAACGCGCAGATGCTGCTGGCAGGTCTGCCCGCGGGCGAGCACACCTTCGACGTCATCACGCACTCGCGCGGCGGTCTGGTGCTCCGCAATCTCGTCGAGCGCAGCGCAGCGTTGGGCGCGGCCGCCAATCGCTTCCGCGTAGGAAATGCCGTGCTCGTTGCCTCGCCGAACGATGGAACGCCGCTGGCCACACCGAATCGATGGGAACAGACGCTCGGCTGGTTTGCGAACCTCCTCGAGTTCTTCCCCGCTAACCCGTTCACCACGGGAGCCGAATGGATTTCGGAGGCGCTCGTCTGGCTCGCATCGCATGCCGCGAACGACCTTCCCGGACTGCGCGCCATGGACGGAGCAGGTGACCTCGTGGCCGAGCTGCAGTCGCCTCCGGGGCCGCCGCCGAACGCCTATTCGGCGCTCGTTGCGAACTACCATCCCGAGGACGCGCTCTGGCAGCGCGCGCTGGACGTCGGCGTGGACGAATTCTTCGGCTCCGCGAACGACCTCGTCGTGCCGAGCGAAGGAGGATGGCGTACCGATAAAGATGGCGCCGCGCACGTTCCCGCCGCGCGCATCGGCTGTTTTGGTCCGGGCGGTAATTTCGGCACGGCAGGCGGCGGCGTCGTTCATCATCTCAACTTCTTCGGCCGCTCCGAGACCGCGCAGTTCCTTGCAACTGCGCTCGCGGG
>Ga0068868_100002468_pt1 | contig 12834 bp, 11 predicted proteins | sample KBSMisM42_FD_64660 | JGI IMG/M metagenome (GOLD analysis project Ga0068868, IMG submission 64660) | Miscanthus rhizosphere microbial communities from Kellogg Biological Station, Michigan, USA - KBS Miscanthus M4-2 | ecosystem: Host-associated > Plants > Roots > Rhizosphere > Soil ...
CTGCGGTCGACGCTCTTCGATGGAGCGGCCGTCGGTGTCGCTGTCGTGGTCACGGGCGGTGTGACGATTTTGTGCGTCGGCGTCGGCGTCGTCGTCGGAACGTTCGGAGCGCTCGTCTGTGGCGGCGGTGCAACGACCGCGACGGACGACGTGGAAGGCGGCGGAGGAACGTTGGCGGACTTCGCCGCGTGCGTCGCGCTCGCGGTCGTCGGAGCTTCGGGCGTCGCGCGCTCGGCGAAGAAGCGCGGCACGAAGAGGATGGCCGCGATGACGAGCCCGACGCCTGCACCCGCGAGAATCGCCGGCACGAGCTTGCGCGGCCGCACCGGGACCTTGAGCGACATCCCGCTCTCGATCTCCACCGGCGCCGTGACCTCGATCGGCGGCGGAGGCGCGTCGGCGAGCCTGCGCGCGGGCGTCGGCAACGCTGCGGCGAGCGTCCCAGCGAACGACGTCGCCGTCTGAAAGCGATCTTCGAGCCTCGAAGAGAACGCGCGCTTGAAGACCGCCTCGAGCTCCTCGGAGGCTTCGGGCATCAGCTTGCGGAGCGGCGTCGGCTGGAAGTTGCAGATTCGAAGGATCGTCTCGTCGGAGTCCTTCGCGAAGAACGGCGCGACACCCGCGAGCGCTTCGAAGGCGACCACCGCAAGCGACCAAACGTCGGAGCGTTGATCGGGCGACTCGGCCATCGCTTGCTCGGGGCTCATGTAGGCAGGGCTCCCCAAGACGAGGCCTTTGATCGTCAGCCGCGTCGGCGCTTTGTCCGACCCGTCTTTCGGCTTCACGATTCGGCGCGCCATTTGCGCGATGCCGAAGTCGAGAAGCTTCACGAGGAGATCGCCCTCTTCGGTCTTCGTGAAGAAGACGTTCGCCGGTTTCAGATCGCGGTGTGTCACGCCCTCGGCGTGCGCGACGTTGAGACCCTTCGCGATTTGCGTGACGACGTTGCTCACTTCTTCGGGGTGCAGCCGCTTGCCGTCGCCGACGCGCTTGTCGAGGCCTTCGCCTTCGAGCAGCTCCATCACCAAATACGCAGTTCCGTCGTCGATGCCGTAGTCGGTCACAGCCGCGATGTGCCTGCTCTTTCGGGAGAGGGCTGCGGCGATTTGGGCCTCGTTCTGGAAGCGTCGCAACGACGTTTCAACACCTTCGTAGGCCGCGTTCGACGAGGGCGGCACCATCAGCTTCACGGCGAAGGTCTGCTGAAGCGCTTGGTGCCGTGCCGCCCACACCTGACCCATGGCGCCGGCCCCGAGCAATCGGACGAGCACGTATTTGTTTCCGACGATTTGGCCGACGTCGATTTCCACGGATCGCTCTGCTATCTTACAGGGGTGAGCTCACAAACGGGACGAAGGCTGAAGACAGACGCAGGGTGGGCTTCGGAAGACTCGGGTGACTTCGCGACGAGCGTCGGCGAACGCATCCGTGTGGCTCGCCAGCACAAGGGTTGGACCCAGGTGGAGCTCGCAGACGCGAGCGGCCTCTCGAGCAACTACGTCGCGCGCCTCGAGCGTGGCGAGCTCGGCGCGTCGCTCTTCGTCGCGATGCGCATCGCGGACGCGCTCGGCATCACGCTCGATGGTCTCGCGCAGTCTCCGTCGACGACGGCGAAGACGACGACGAAACGCCGCGCTGGTTAATTCTACTCGCGGCTGAACTCGCGAATGCGCTCGACGACGAGCCGCGCGACCTCTTCGTCGAAGAGGAGCGCGTTGTGACCACGTCCGTGGAGCGTCACTTGTTCGCCGTGCGGTAGCGCGTGCGCGTGATGGTGCGGCACGGTGCGATCGTGCGTGCCCGCGATCGACAAGTGCGGAATGTCGTGCTCGGAGGCGCGTGCGCGAATGCGCGCGAGGAGCCTGCTCTGCGGATGAAGATCGCGACCGACGAAGACCGGGATGCGCCTCGCGATCGGCGCGCCGCCGAACGGAGCCGCGAGGGCGATCGTCTGCGTGACGCGAGCGTGACCGCCGAGCTCTTGCACGTAGTAACGCGCGACGACGCCGCCGAGGCTGTGCCCGACGATGTGCACGCGCGCTTCCTTCGGAAGCTTCGCGACGAGGTTGCCGAGGTCGAACGCGATGTTCGACACGGACGCGCCGGGCACGTGAGAGAAGCTCGCGACGCGCGTTCCTTCGTCGCGCTCGAGCTGCTTCTTGAGCGGACGGAACACGCCCGCGCTCGCGAGGAAGCCGTGCACGAGAACGACGACGTCGCGCACGTCGTCCGTCGTCGGAACGCGCTGACCGATGTCGCGCGGCATGAGCATCACTTCGCGAAGGGTCGCGAGCGCTTCAGTTGGAACCCCCATGTTCCAAGCCGCCATCTCGCCCAGATAAATGCACGATTCGTGCTAATGGCAAAATGAAATGATGTTCCAGCATCGCGTGACCGTCGGCGAGAGCGACCTGGACGAGCTCGGTCACACGAACAACATCCAATACGTTCGCTGGCTTCAAGACGCTGCGATCGCTCACTCCGCACATGTAGGTTTGACGTGGGAACGCTACGTCGCGCTGGGCGGAGTGTTCGTCGTTCGACGCCACGAAATCGATTATCTGCGTTCTGCGTTACGCGGAGACGAGCTCGAAGTGCGTACGCACGTCGCCAGTGTGATGGCCGCGAAGTCGGAGCGAAAGTACGAGATCGTGCGCCTCGCCGACGAAGTCGTGATCGTCCGCGCGCTCACGTTGTGGGGCTTCGTCGACACGACGATGGGCCGCCCGATGCGCATCCCGGACGAGATCTACGTCGCGTTCGGCTTCGAGCCGCGGAAGAAAAAAATCAGCGCGTGACGATCCACACGTGAAAGTCGCGAAGCCACTGCCGCGCGACGATCGTGATGCGCGCGCCTGATGTGATCGCTATTGGGCCGGCCTTCGCACTATTCCAGCCATCTCTCGCCGGAGCGACGAGATCGATCAACACGCTACCGATTTCGACGCGCGCGTCGATCGCGCGATCGCTGCGTACGACGATGAATGCGTTTTGCGATGAAGCGCGCGCGATGAACGACTCGTGCTCGCCGGCGGGGATGATGCGGCCGCCGTCGAACATGTCGTCGATGACGGCAGCAACCGTGAAGCCGTGACCTTCGTAGGCGTGCGCGTCCTCGCTGATGACGTCGGCGACGTCGAGCTCGTCGAACACTCCTTCGGGCGGCGTATCGCGATCGAGCGCAGCCCAGTTCGTGTCGGCGACGAGCTTCGTCGGACCGCCGCAGATCACGTTGTTTTCGATCGTCACTCGCTCTTGCAAACCCGTCGCGAAGTACGAGGTCGTGACAGGGAACCAGTTCGGATACAGCGCCATCAGCGTCGGTCGTTCTTTCGCCGGCATCCGCTGAATCAGCTCGAGCGTCGACGCTTCACCGTTCAGAGCAGCGCGCGTGAACGGCATGCGATGGAAACCGCCGAGACCCATCGCGTCGATGGCTCGGTCGCCGCCGACATACGGAATTGCGCCGGCGTCGCCGATGAGCACGGGTCCGGCGCGGTAATATCGCCAGAGGAGCATGTCGCCGACGTGGCGCTGCTGCTCGTCGATGTTCTGGCTCGCCTGCGCGAAGAAATGAATCGACGGACGAATGCGCCAGCCAGCGCTCACGCCGAGGAAGACACCGACCACGATGCCGATCCATTTCGAACGGCGCGCGATTACACCAATGCCCATCGCGACGGCGAGGACGAGCATCGCGACGGCTGGCGCGTAGTAGCGAAAACCCTGAAAACGCGCGGTGCCGTTGATCGACACGAGGAGCGTGAAGAGGAGCGCAGACGACAGAATCGCTGCGGAGATTTCACGCGTTCGTCGAACGAACAACGGGAGGAGCGCGCACGCGAAGAAGAACCACACGAACGAAGGTCGAGCGACGGCGCTTCCCTGCAAGACCTTCAAGAAGAAGTAGACGAGGTTCAGGACGAGCTCGCGCGCTCGATCGAGATCGCTCAGATACGGGTTCGACGTGAGGAGCTTCAGACGCGCGCCTGCCGAGGCGAAGTCGCCCGTCATGAAGTAGTTGAGCGCGCCGATGAAGAAGGTCGCCAGTGTGCCCGGAAGAGCCACACGCATCAACGCGGCGAACGGCGATTGTGAACGCGCATGGCGGGCCGCGAGTACCGCGAGAACGAAGACGACCACAGCAGCTTCGGGGCGCGTCCAGACGAGCAGTGCGCCGAACGCGCCGAGCCTCCACTGTCTGGAAGAGCGAAGGTGAGGCGGAGATCGCACGACGCGATCTGCGAGAACGAATGCGTGAAAGGTCAGCGCGACGAAGAGCGCGACTTCCATGCCCGAGAAGAGCGCGAAGTCGAGAGCGCCGATCGCAACGAGAAGGATGGACCCCGCGATCGCGCCGCATGCGCTCGACACGAGGCTCCGTAGCGAGAGCATCGCGGATGCGATCGAGGTGACGGTGATCGCCGCAGCGAAGCACGCGAGCCAATCGCCGCGAAAACCGATCGCCCAGCCGATCGCCAAGATGAACGCGTAGAGTGGCGACGTCTCGCCCGAGCTGTAGCCTTGGCCCGCGATCCACTCGAAGGGATGCCCGCGCGCGAGCGAGCGCGCGAAATCGAAGTGGATGTAGACGTCGTCGAGCGGAACCGGAAAATCGCCGCGGCACGCGCGAAGACCTGGAAACCAGAACAGGGCAGCTGCCGCGATGGTGAGGACCACGGCAAAAACGCGAAACAGGTCGACGGATCGACTCCGCGGATTTATCCCTTGCTCGATGGTCACGGAGGACGACGACAAGGCCTACTGGGACGCGGTCGAAGAGGCAACCGAGCTGCTCCACGAAGAGCGGTTCAGGGAAGCCCTCGTGATGCTCCGCGACATCGCTGCGCGCACGCCGAAGAATCCATACGCGTACTACTTCATGGGCATCGGCCTCTTCGAGATCGGCGAGCTCGAGGCCGCGCGCGATGCGTATCGCGCGTGCTTGAAGGTCGCGCCCGATCACCTGGGCGCGCGCGTCGCGCTCAGCCACGTCCTTCGTCAGCTCGGCGACGCGAAAGAGGCCATCAAGGAAGGCGCGCACGCGCTCTCGCAGGCGCCGGGAGATGGCGAGGCGCTCCATGCCGTCGGCCTCGCGTACCTCGAGCGAGGCGACGACGTGGCGGCGCGGAAATACCTCGAAGCGTTCCTCGCGACGAAGCCGGAGCTCGAGGTCGCCGTCGAAATACGCGCGGTGCTCGCGCAGATTTCGAAAGACCCTACTGGAGGGGCTTCGTAGAGCAGTTCTCGATGCGGAACGTCGCGCTGCCCATGCAGCCGTCGAGGCCGGATTTGCCCGACGTGAGGTTCACGAGCTTCGGACAGAAGACGCTGACCCACACGGCGCCCGCGTTGCCGTCCTTGTTCACCTTCGTGTCGGCCGGGCCCGGCAGTGCGTTGCCCGGCGAGCCGTTGTCGGTGAGGACGTACTGCGCGTAGCAGTCTTTTTCGTTGAGGTGCTTCGTCGGGTCGAGGAAGTCGACCGTCAAGCCCGTCATCTGCACGGCGTCGCCCGCGACTGTCGGGTTGCCGTTCGCGTCGCGCTGGCGCGGTTGGATTGGACCCGCGACGTGGAGGGTGGCCGGCGCGGCGCCGCCCGTGATCTTCGTGATGATCGAGAGATCGAAGTTCGCGCCGTCCGGAACGACCGCGCACTGGAGGACGTCGTCCGCCGTGCCATCGATGACGATGTTGTTCGCGTCGTTCGTGTCCGGGCCGGGGATGCTCGCGTTCTCGGGCAGGTACACGAACTGCTCCGGGCTGCTGCACCCAACGCCTCCCGGCGCTGGCTGCACGTTCGAGGCGACGATGCCTTGCGTCGGCTGCGTCGAGTTGCTGCACGCGAGACCGCAGATCCCCAAGACCACTGCCGACACGCCGATTTTCCCGAGCGAGCTCATGGATCCCTCCAAAAAGATTCGAAAAGCCCGTGAAGGATAGCGCGACCGTTCACCCAACGCGAATGTTTAGGTTCGCGACGCTGCCGCGAAGCCTCTTTCCAGATCGCCACGCAGGTCGCCCTCGTCTTCGATGCCAATCGACAGGCGAATCAGGCCGTCCCCGATGCCGAGCGCGTGGCGCGCCTCCGGGTTCAGGCTGGCGTGGGTCATGATCGCGGGGTGCTCGGCGAGCGATTCCACGCCTCCCAGGCTCTCCGCGCACGCGAAGATGCGGAGGGCCTTGAGGAAGGCCGTGGACGCGGGCAGGCCGCCCTTCAGCTCGAAGCTGATCATCCCACCCGGGCCCTTCATCTGTTTGCGCGCGAGCGCTGCGCCGGGGTGCGAGTCGAGGCCCGGGAAGATGACGCGCTCGACCTGGGCGTGGCCAGCGAGCCAGTGCGCCAATTTGGTTGCATTCTGCACGTGTCGCTCGACGCGGACGGCGAGCGTCTTCAATCCACGGAGCACCAAGTAACAATCGAACGGGCTCGGGATCGCGCCCGCGGCCTTCTGAAGGAAGTGGAGGCGCTCCGCCAGCGCGTCGTCGCTCGTCATCGCGCAGCCGGCGACGACGTCGGAGTGGCCGTTCAAGTATTTCGTCATCGAGTGCACGACGAGCGTCGCGCCGAGCTCGAGAGGCCGCTGCAGGACGGGCGTCGCGAACGTGTTGTCGACGCAGAACTGCGCGCCGTGCTCCTTCGCGATCTGCGCGATGCCCGCGATGTCGAAGATCTTCAGCATCGGGTTGGACGGCGTCTCCATCCACACGAGCTTCGTGTTCTTCTGCATCGAGCTCTTCACGCGGGCGAGGTCCGTCATGTCGATGAAGGTCGCCTCGATGCCGAAGTCCTTCACGACTTTGTCGAAGATGCGGAACGTGCCGCCATAGACGTCGTCACCGACGAGGACGTGGTCGCCGCTCTTGAGCATGAGGAGCACCGTCGTCGTCGCTGCGACGCCGCTCGCGAACGCGATGCCGTGCTTGCCGCCTTCGATTGCCGCGAGGCACGCCTCGAGCGCGGTGCGCGTCGGGTTGCCTGCGCGCGAGTAGTCGTAGCCTTTGTGGCCGCCCGGGCCGTCTTGCGCGAACGTGCTCGAGAGCACGACGGGCGTCATCACGGCGCCCGAGACCGGATCCGGATCTTGCCCGGCGTGGATGCAGAGCGTGTCGACCTTCATGCCTGCTGAAGACATGACAGACGCGTTAGCACACCGGCCGCGCCGCGTGGGCGCATGTCGCGGCCGAACGCGAGGCAATCGCGAAGGAAAGGAGGCGCGAGCGCGATGAACGCATCGTCGAGCGGTTTTTCGCCGGCGAGGACGAGCTGCGCGCCCTGCGGCGTGTCGCCGAAGCTGCGAGGCGAAACGCCGGTCGCGCCAGAGATGATCGTGGCGGCCATCGAGAAGACGTCGGCGCGCTCGTCGATGTCCTCGCCGCGCGCTCGCTCGGGCGCGGTGAACGCGATCGTTCCGTTGAAGTCGAGCGAGCGTCGCGTCGCGCTGCAGAAGTCGACGAGCCACGCTCGCGCTTCGCCCACGATCAAATTCGACGGGCTCACGTCGCCGTGCACGACGCCGCGTTCGTGAACGGCGACGAGCGCTTCGAACGCCGCACGCGCGTCATCGAACGAAGCGACGCGCCTTCCACGGACGAGCTCCATCGACACGAAGAACCCGAAGTCGTCTTCACCCGATTGAAGGAGCCGCGGCGCGCCGTGCCCATCGAGCCGTGCGAGCGCTTCGGCTTCGCGCACGAGCTGCATCTTCGCTTCGTCGCCCATCGCGGCGAGCCGCACGCGCTTGCACACCGAGAGCGATCCGTCGCGCGCCCTCGCGACGAACGTGACGAACGCCATTCCGACGCCGAGGATCCGAGCGACCTCTTGTCCCTCGATGGGGCAGGCTTCGTCCACGCCTCATGGTAACCTCCGGTGGATGCTGTGGCGCTTCTTGCTTCTCTTCGTGTGCGCAGTTGCGTGCAAGAAACACGTCGATCCCGACGAAGGCGGCGTGGAAGACGCAGGCGACGAGCAGCCAGCGACCACGACGACGGCGGTCCAGGTCTACGTCGAGCCGAGCGACAACGCGGCGGCGCTCGTGTCGTCGCTTCAGGGCGCGCAGACGTCGATCCACATGACGATGTACCTGCTGACGAACAACACGGTCATCAGCACGCTCATCTCGAAGAAGAAGGCCGGCCTCGACGTGAAGGTCGTCCTCAACAAGAATTTCCCGTCGAGCGGCACGGACAACAACTCCGTCTTCAGCCAGCTCGCGGGCAACGGCGTCGAGGTCGTCTGGGCGCCCACGCTCTACACGTACACGCACGAAAAAGCCGTGATCGTCGACGGCACCGCCGTGTGGATCATGACGATGAACGTGACGTTCAGCTCGCCGACCTCGAATCGAGAGTTCCTCGCGTTCGACACGGATCCGGACGACGTGGCGGAGGCCGAGGAAATCTTCCAGGCGGATTTCACGAACGCGGGCGCGAGCCCGACGGGCAAGCTCCTCGTCGCGCCGATCAACGCGCACCAGGGCTTGCTTGATTTGATCAACAACGCGCAGGCCAAGCTCGACGTCGAGGACGAGGAGCTCTCGGACTCGAAGATCGTCCCGGCGCTCGTCGCCGCGCACGATCGCGGCGTCGCCGTGCGCGTGGTGCTCTCGGATGATTCGCCGACGACGGCGATGTCGAATGCCGTGGCGACGCTCGAGGCGGCCGGCATCGACGTGAAGAAGACGGCCACGCCGTACATCCACGCGAAGGCGATCGTCGCCGACGACGTGCTCTGCTACGTCGGCTCGGAGAACCTCACGCAGAACTCGCTCGACTCGAACCGCGAGCTCGGCCTGATCATCAGCGCCGCCTCAGAGGTCGCCAAGGTCGAGGCCGCCATCAACACCGACTTCTTCGCCGGCGTCACTTACTGACGGCGCGTCCTCTCCCGCGTCCACGATACGAGGCCGAACCGAGCGCGTCGCGAGCGGCGGCGAAAACGGCAGCGGTTCCTTGCGCGCCCGATCGAAGAACGTGATCGCCGAGTCGATGTCCCAGTCCGGAAGCGCGTGCCCGCCTTCGCGTGCGACGAGCGCGTGCGGCCACTTCGTGCGCGTGAGCTCGTCGTCGAGCTGCATCATGTCCGCGTCGGACAAATCGTCGTCCGCCGTCACGAGCAGGATCGGCGGCGTCTCGCGCTTCGCGGGCGGAACGTCGATCGGCCCCGCGTGCGCGATCGCGATCGCGTCGAAACGATCGAGCGCGCGCTTCGCGATGAGCTCCGCGAAGTAGCCGCCGTTCGAGAACCCGAGGAGCAAATTCGGCCCCGCGCCGAGCCGCTCTCTCGCGCGCGCGATCGTGTCGTCGATGCGCTTGACGAACGCCGGCGCGTCGTTCGCGTTCCGCTCGTTGCTCGGCCAGCACCACCAGTCCTTCATGTCCGGCGCGGAGCACTCGCCTTGCACGCCGTGCATCGCGAGCACCGCGTAACCCTTCGCCGTGGCGAGGTGCATCACGCGCGACTGCCGGTCCATCTCTTCGTCGATCTCGTTCGGACCGTAGCGCCCGTGCAGGTAGACGATCATCGGCACGGGCCACCGCATCTCGCTCGGAGGCGCGAAGCACCCACCACCTTCGATCGGCTCGAGCCCGCTCGCGCACCACTGCTCGATCGCGTGCTGTTCCGCCGCGTTCGCCGCCATCGCCTGCGACGGCCGCGACGTCGACATCGTGTAGACGACAAACGCCGTCACCCCCACCGTCGCGCAACCTGCGATGATCCAAATGGGATGGGGTTTCAAATCGATACGCTCACAAAGCTAGCTGTTGGCGAGCGGCGTGAGTATGATCCAAGAGTCGAAGGAGAGCGCGATGAAGGCGACAGCTCACCCGAAATCGGACCCGGTCCTCGCTGCGCTCGAGGCAGCCCCGGTCGTACCCCTGACGGAAGAGGAAGAGCGCGCCCTCGCTGCCGCGAAAGCTGAGACGGACGGAGTCTGGCGGGCACACGACCAAGTCGTAAAGGCGCTTGCAGCCGTCAAGGAATGACGCCCTTTCGCGTCCAGTGGCATCCAGCTGCGGAACGAGCGCTATAGCGGCAATCCAGAACGCGCGAGCCCGGGTTCGAATCCGCGACAGCTGGAGCCACAATCCACACGGCTAGGCGGACGGTGGGCTGCTTTCTCCGCTATCGCCGCCGGCGAGCACCAGTTCATGAGTGCTCCTACAAATCGCCGAGGGTCTGTCGGTGACCGAAGCACACCCCGCGCAGCTTTCGGGCCGTCACGTCGAGTTCCTGCTCCAGCGCGGACAGCTTCGTCCAACACACGCCTTGCTTCATCTTTCGGCAGCGAGTGCCTGCCGCTCACGATGGAGCTTGCACGGTTGGCCCAAAGCGGCGCTCAGCGGCTTGTTAGGCGACACTCCCGACAAATGGCCGTACGAAGGTCGAGTCGTTGTGTTGTTGGTGCCCACGCTACGAGAAAACGTCGAGCGCTTTCACGCGAACGTTGGAACCGATTTGGCCGGTACATTTCAGCCGCATCAGGCGAACACATGGACCGAAGCCTTGTTGGCGAGCTGATGACGGTTCTTGCCAAGATCTCGCCCGATTTGGCGATCGGTCTGACTCGAAAAGCGCACCGCGGTAACGGATGACCTTACCGAGACCAGTGCGAGCGCAGTCGTCGAGGACCATAACCTTCGCGAGCGTGCACGGTTGACGGCATGTGAACGCTCACATCGACGATTTCAAAGGAACCCAGATCGTCGTCGTAGACGGCCCCGACCCACGTGGTCTCGAAGTAGCCGACTACGAGACGAACTTCTTCGCCCCAATTTCGTTCCGTCCGAAACATGACCTCAACTTCGGTTGTGCCTTCGACGATGACATCGCCGTTTTCGTGCCAGAGCGAATCAGCCTCGACATCGCACTCGGTGATTTCTTCGATCTCGTCCACCTGCGCGCTGTCTCCATCGACATCAACGGCGCGACCTCGGAGCCGTTTTTCAAGCTCACGTTCGATCGCCTTACGCACAAGAGCGTGTGCGGCTTGGTCGCTCTTGAAGGCCGCGCGAAGGTCCGCGAGTGCTTTCTCGCGGGGCTCGATAAGATCCTTGTAAAGAGCAGCAAGCCCGCGCACCACGGCAACGTTCTTGGGTGGTGTCGGCTCGCAACCCGTGAAGTCACCGTCGTTGGAGACGAAGAGCACCTGCACTTTGTCGTCCTGCGCGGCGACCTCCAGCACCGTGTGCCAGATAAGCGCGTCGCGGTAGCCGCCGCCATTTTCGGCGAACGGCTTCTTTCGGGCGGTCGCCGCCTTCGTCAGAGTTTCGTGGGTTACTTTCGGGTACGAAGCGATACGCCAGCCGACCTTCCCGATCTTGAATCGCAGCAGAGCGTCGTATGCCGCCACGGCGGTGGAGCACGCCTTTGCAACGTTCTCCTCCCATTCGTCGGAGAGGTCCACGGCGAACGTCGCAAGCCGTTCTCTGATGGCGCTCGCGCTTCTAGCCTTTTCCATGACCTCACGCGTGTACTTTCCAACCATCTCATCTTTCACGACGGTCGGAATCACCACCGTTGCGTCGATGACATCACTCCAATCGCGAAGCTTCGCGGACACCGATCCAGTGAGCAACAGGTCCGGATAGAGCGTGTTGGAGTCTGGAACGATCCAATACTTGGGCATCGCGTTCGGAAGGGTGAGATAGGAATGGGATAAGACGTGCGTCTGAGGCGGCTACTGACGTCCGCTCACGTCCTCTCGCGAGCGGGTTTCACCGCATTTCTTGGGGTGACCGACGGGGCTCGAACCCGCGACAGCTGGAGCCACAATCCAGCGCTCTACCAAACTGAGCTACGGCCACCGTACGAAGCGGCGGCACTGTACCTCATCGCGGATAAAAGTCGATCTCGGCCGATTGCGAAGCAATCGCACTGTCGCCGAAGATCGCCGACGGCGATCTTCAAGACGGGAGCTCGAGGGCGGAGCCCTCGAATGAGCCCAAGACTCAGGGCAATTTCCAGTGCTGTTTCGCCACACGAGCGGCGTGCTCGATGTCCGGCGCGTTCACGGTGAGGGCAGGGATGTCGGCGTCGAACGTGGCGTCCTCGAACATCGCGCGCATGCCTTCGCCGAGGCCTGATTCGAGCGCGACGAGATCGTAGCCGCCTTCGAGGACGACGCCGATGCGACCCTTCGCCGATTGGCGCGCTTGCAGGGCGAGCTTCTGCATCATGAAGCCGTAGCCTTTTGGCGACACCGTCATCTCCGCGAGCGGATCGCGTGACGCGGCGTCGTAGCCTGCGCTGACGAGGACGAGGTCGGGCGCGTACTCGGCGAGCACGGGCGAGACGATCCGGTCGAACGCCGCGCGATAAACGGCGTCGCCGCCGTTCGCGAAGAGCGGAACGTTGACCGTGAAGCCGGTGCCGTCGCCCTCGCCGATTTCTTCTGCGGCGCCCGTGCCCGGATAGAACGGAAACTGGTGCAGCGACACGTAGAGGACGTGCGGGTCGCGGTAGAAGATCTCCTGCGTGCCGTTGCCGTGATGCACGTCGAAGTCGACGATCGCGACGCGATCGAGACCGCGAGCGCGCGCTTCTGCGGCGGCGACGGCCACGTTGTTGATCAAGCAGAAGCCCATCGCGTGTGCGGGCCTCGCGTGATGACCGGGCGGGCGAAGGAGCGCGACACCGCTCGTGGCTTCACCAGCGATGATCGCAGCGGTCATGTCGGCGGCGCCACCTGCTGCGCGCTTGGCCGCGTCGATGCTCCGCTCGCTCACGTACGTGTCGGGATCGAGCATGCCCTTCTTGCCGCGGAGCTTGTCGAGCGACTCGACGAAGCGCGCCTCGTGCACGCGCTCGAGGACGTCCTCGCTCGCCTCGCG
>Ga0068868_100002469_pt1 | contig 12824 bp, 13 predicted proteins | sample KBSMisM42_FD_64660 | JGI IMG/M metagenome (GOLD analysis project Ga0068868, IMG submission 64660) | Miscanthus rhizosphere microbial communities from Kellogg Biological Station, Michigan, USA - KBS Miscanthus M4-2 | ecosystem: Host-associated > Plants > Roots > Rhizosphere > Soil ...
CTCGGACCCGAGCCGGGCGTCGTCTCCTGCGTTCCCGGCGGCTACTACTGCGGCGGCGACAAGGTCGAAGGTAACAAAAACAATTTGTACCGATGTAACAGCGGCGGCCATGGGGAGACCTTCGTGAAGACGTGCGCCAACGGCTGCCGAGTCAACGCGGGACGCGACGACAGCTGCAACTGATATCCTCCCCGATGGGGAGTGAAGTCTTTCGTACGCATCCGCGGTCGCGTGAAGGGCCGCTTCGAGATCGCCTGGCTCGAGGCCAAAGGCGAGCGCACGTGCTCGACGGACGAGACATCGTTCGAAGTCGAGACGGCCGACGGAATCGTGACGTGCGACGTCGAGCACGCCACGCAATGGAAGACGTGGCTCCGCGGCGGATACTCGGGGCCGTGGAAGAACATCGACGAAGAGGTCGGCGAGCATCCGTTCCGCGATCGTCGCGACATCGACGACGACGACGAGGTGCACTTCCAGTACGTGACGCTCGACGACGGGCTCGCGATCGAAGCGTGGGGTGTACCCGAGTACGGCCCCGGCGCGAGCAGCTACCGTGAAGCCGCAGGCCCGCTCGTGCGTGTCGCCGCCACGCGCGTCGAGCGCTACCACGAGCACGAGGTCGACGACAGGCCGATCGGCGGTTACGTGCTCGTTCTCCTCGCGCTGGTGTTCGCGGGAGTGGCGCCGCTCGGACAGTTCGTCTTTTCGATCATGCGCTGCGCGCTCGTCCTCGGAGCGTTAGGCGTGCGATGGCTGCACCTCGCGGCTTCGCCCTTCGAGGCTCCGTCGAAATCGATCATCCCGGACGTCGTGCGCATCCCGGTGTGGGCGTACGTCGTGCTCGGTTACTTGTTGCCGCTGGACGTGCCGTGGATTCGGCTCAGCGCCGCGATCGTGATGTCGGCCTTCGTCACGCGCGCCGCGTGGGTGGCGTGGAGTCGCAAGCCCGTGATTTACGACGCGCTCCTCTCCCGCGAGGCCGTCGCCGGCTTGCTCGAGAGCGGAGACGTTCGCACCGAGGAGATGACCGTTCGCAGCGAAGATGTCGCGGTGCGCTGGAGCGACGACACCGGGGACGACCACGTCACGATCGCGCCGCTCGGCTCGAAGTGGATCGTCGTCCAGTCGCCGAACGCTTCGCACGATCCGCTCGCGAGAGCGCAGCGATGGGATCGCGTGATGCCGTTCGTGTACATCGCGTTCGCAATCGCGTCGTTCGCGCTCGCTTGGCCACGTTTCTAGAACGCAGACGCCGTCGCGCTCGTGCAAACGGCGACGTCCGTCTTGCCGGCGAGCCACGACGTGATGCACGCGTCCTCGGGATCGCCCGCCTGCATGAGCGAGCCGCCTTTGTGATTCTCGGTGCCACGCGCTTTGCGAACGAACGTGAGCCGATCGGGCGAGGCGCCGCCTTGTGTCACGACCTCGGTCATGATCTCGGGCTCGAGACCGACGATCGACTGGAAGTCTGCGTCGTACTCTTGCGGCGTGGTCATGCCCTTCGAGAGCGGTCGATCGGTGGGCGCGAGTCGAAGGCCGAGGCTGCCGTACACGCGGAGGTTTCGATACGCCGAACCGTGACAATCGAGCGTGCCGCAGCGCTTCCCGAGCAGATCCGCGACGGGGGGAAACGTCGCGCGATCCGGCGTCGTGACGGTGTTCGTGTCCGTCGATGAAGGAAACGTGCACGCCATGATCAAGAGACACGTGATCGCGCGGAGCTTCACGGCGTCCCTCCATCGATCGAGACGTAGACGTGACCCGGCGACGAAGGCCCGACCGGATCGACGTGACATGACGCGCACGCGCCGTCGCGTCCGACGTTCGCGGTCATCGGCGTCGTGACGCCGTTCGACGTGATCGAGACCTTCATGGGATAGATCGGCTCCCATTCGTCCTTGCGCACGAAGAAATTCCCGGCTTCGTTCGTCGTCGCGACGAAAGAGCTCCCTTGGCTGTCGAGCAAGCTCACCGACACGCCGTTCGCCGCCGTGACACTGTTCGGATCGGCGAACACGGTGCCCGCGACGCTGAACTCTCCCGAGTGGCAGAGCAGGCACGGCTGACCAGGACGATGCGTCGGACCGTGCGGCACGCCAGGCACCTCTCCTGGAAGCGCGGAGACCTCCTTCGAATGAACGGGATCGCACGCGAGCAACGAGAAGAAGAGCGCGATGCGTCTCATAGCGCTGCCTCCAGCGAGACCGATCCGACGAACGAGAAGCGGTTCGTCAGGTAGATGTCGTCGAGGTACTGCGTCGAGGTCACGTTCGCGTCGATGCCGAGGACCCACGCGCGCGGATCTTTATGGCGACCGATCGCGGCGCGCGCGCTCCCACCGCCGGTGAAATTCAGCAAAGGTCCGAGCTCGCGATTTCCCGTGCGAAGGCTCGGGACGTCGTTCCCCGAGAGCGTGTACGCGAGCTGCCAGAAGCTCACCGACGTCTGCCCGTAGAAGCGCAGGTGCGGGCCGATCTCGAAGCGCTTCCCGACGTCGAAGAGCCATCGCGCGTCCGTCGCGGTCGCTTTGAGATCCCAAGTATCGGCGTAGAGCATCTCGTCCATGCGCAGCGTCGAGTGGCGGAAGCGATGGCCGAAGCCGGCGGAGAGCGCGAGCCGATCACGACGGAGCGGGAGCTGCTCGAGGACGCGCGCCGGCAAGCGAAGCTGCGTGACGAGATCGATCGACGCGCCGCGCGGGACGTCCGTACCAGGCGCGAACATCGGCACGTAGCGATACGGCTTCGACGGATCGCCGTATTCGATCATGAGGTCGGTGACGATCGAGACGAGCGTCGAGCGGCTCGCGACGATGGTCGTGCCGAGCTTGATCGCGTCGCGATCGAGCACGCGCGAAAAGACCGAGAACGGCGTGCCGGTGCGACCCGCGATGTCGTGGAGGTGGCTGTACCCGAACGTCAGCGTGAGCGCCTTGTCGAGGAGGTCTTTCGTGAGGGACACGCCTCCGAGCACCGACGCATAATCAGGCTCGAACGAGACCGCCGCGTTTCCCGTGATGCCGAACGAACGCGGTTTGTACGTCCCTTCGAGCGTGCCCGCGTGACGTACTTCGGTGAACGGAGGTGACGCCGTCGAGACGACGTCCGCGGATGCTGCCGACACGACGTCGACGAGATAGCGACCGCTCACGTGCCATCCTTTGAGCTCGTCGCCGATCGATCCCGCGATCGTCGGCGTCACGACGAAGACGTTGTCCGAGTCGACATATGCACCGATCTCGCTCGAGGCCGTGACCTGCAAATGCTTCTTGCTCACGGATGTGGCGTGATCACCCGCGCCATCTCGGCCAATGTGGAGCTCTGCCCGTGGATGTCCGCCCGGCTCGGCCGCCGTGTCCGCGGATTGCGCCAACGATTCCGCGCTCGCGAGCACGACGCAAAGCGCGAAGAGGATCGGCGAGCGCGACACACGCTCCAGCCAGCAAGCTCCAAGCCACTGGATGAGCTCGTGTGGTGATTTGACATCGTGTGACGAGATCGCACGCTTCGTCCCGTGAAAACGTTCGTTCGATCATTGTTCTTCGTCGTCCTCTGCTCCGGTTGCGCGCGCGTCGCCGCGTACGATCGCGGGAGCCTCGCGCATCCATCGATGACGACGTCGGACCTCGCACAACCGAGCGAGTCGCACGTCCGCGCAGTGCAAGAAGGCGCGATCGGCGGCGGCTTCTCGCCCGGCGGTGGCTGCGGCTGCAATTGAGTATGATCGAGGGGTGAAGCGCGTCCTCGCCCTCGTCTTCGTTCTTGGTTGTGCGCACGAGAGCGTCGCCCAAGACGCGGCCGCTCGCACGGACGCGCTCCGCGCCAAGTTTCCACCCGGCAAGGCGACGCGCGCGGATGTGATCGCGAGCGCTGGCGATCATCCCGAAATCGCGCTCACGCGCCCGAGCCTCGGATGGTCGCAGCCGTTCATCCGCGACATCGAAGATCGAACGGGCCTCGTGGTGGCGCGCGCCGAGGAGTACGTCTCGCCGATGGCGACGAGCGTCTTCTTCACGCTCCAGCACGTTTGGTACTTCTACGACCGCGCCGACGTGCTCGTGGACGCCGTCTGGCAGCGCATGGGCGATTAGACGTTTCGCCTGTAATTGGTAGGGCGCGCCGGTTCTTTTCTATCCTTCGTTTCGAGGGGTTCGATGCACTCGAGAACGAAGCGGACGCCGCTCCTGATGGCGACGGGCATGGCGCTCGTCTGCTCGATGTGCGGCACTCAAAAGCCGCCGCCGCACTTTCCGGTTCCTGAACCGAAGGGAATTCAGGCCTATCGCTGCCAACCGGCAGATCTGCCGCCGAAGCCCGTGCTCACGGCGCCGGTTCCTTTCGAGGCCACCCTCAAGGCCTGGCCGACGAAGACGGGCGCGTTCGCGCAAGGCCAGCCCATCGATGTCCCGCGTGTGCGTGCGCAAGACGTGACGCTCGCCCCGACTGCGAAGCAACAAAAGCTCATGTCGCCCACCGCCTCGACACGGGCGACGTCGCTCGTTCCCATCGGCGGTGATTACTGGCGCGATTCGCCTTATCCGATCGGGCCTGCCGCGAGCGCGCCTTGGGTGAGCTCCGCGTTTCGAACCGGCGCGCCGCACGCGCTCCCGTCGCGAGGCGCCGAAGATCTCACCGGCTCGATGACGTCGGATCCGTTCGTGCTCTCGAATCGGTATTTGCGCGTCTATGTCGGCGGCACTGGAAAAACGGGCGTCGGCGTGCAGCTCCTCGTGAAGGCCCTGCCGAAGACGCTCAAGTGCGGTGACGCTGCTGCGACACCCGAGGATGTCGGACCGAAGCCGCCCGCCGACTTCACCGTCCTTCGAACGGTGCGCGGATCCGGAAAGCTCGCGCCGGAGTCGGAGAGGCTCGAAGCCGTCGAGATCGATCTCGGCGCGACCGATTGCGATGTTCGAAAGCTCAACGCCGTCGTTCGCGTCTACGACGAATCCGCGACGGGTCACGTGAACGTCGGCGCGATTGCTTTGACCGATTCGCTTTTGACGAACGACGAGCGCGATGCCGCGCCGCTCTGGGGTCTGGCCGATTTTCACACACATCCGACGAACTACCTCGGCCTCGGGGGGCTTCAAGGCGTGCACGCTCTGTGGGGCGCGCCCGGCGGAAGCATGAGCGACTACGCAGGATCGCCGGCCGCCGCGAAGATGGCGTTCACGCGCGACATCCCGGAGTGCGACGAGCCGTCGCTCCAATTCAATGGCCATCACGGCGGTCTCGCCGCGCCGATCATGATCAACGCCGCCGAGGGAAGGCTCGCGCCGTCGATCGATGATCTCGGCCTCTCGTCGATCGCCTTCACGCATGGTCAGAAAGGCGGCCCCGAGTACAAGGACACGCCGGACTTCCGCTCGGGCGCGCACGAGCAGTACCACGTCACTGCGATCCATCGCGCGTACCTCGGCGGCTTGCGCCTCATCTCGGCGATGGCGCTCCACAACCGCGGCCTCGAGTACGGCGTCGGCTGGGTGCGATGCGGCGAAGAAGGCAACCCGACGGTGGACACCACGCCGGACTGGACCGTCATTCGCGCGCACGTCCAGGCGATGCGCCAGCTCGCGGACATGAACTCGGATTGGATGCAGATTGCATACACTCCGGATCAGGCACGCCAGATCATCCAGCAAAACAAGCTCGCTGTGGTGCTCGGCGTCGAGGTCCCCGAGCTCGGGCTCGACGAGGACGGCAACCCCGCGGAGCAAGTCGGCAACCTCGAAGCGCTCGGCGTTCGCCAAGTGGTCGTCGTCCACGGAATGGACAACCTCCTCGGCGGCACCGCGGTGTTCCAGGATCTCTACAACACCGTCAACGACTGGATGTACCGGCCGAAGCAGTATCGCGACAAGGTCGAGACGCTCTCCGGCATCACGATCTGGAAGCAGTATCCGGCGTCGTTCTACGACGTCACGACGCGACCGAGCCCGCCCGTCACGACGCTGCCGGTGAACGAACCGATCGAGCCGACGGAGCCGATCCTGTTTCGTCTCGCGAATCCGGAGCGCGTCGTCCTCAGCGACATCTATCCGCGCCCGCCTTCACTCGGCTTCCTCGTAGGCACGTTCGGCCGCATGCACCCGCTCGTCAGCACGGCGCCGATCGGCACGAAGCAGAAGGAGCAGTACTGGAAGGAGAAGGGCCCGCACCGCAACACGCGCGGGCTCACGGGTCGCGGCGCAGAGTTCATCCAGCGCTTGATGGAGCGCGGCATGCTCGTGGATCTCGCGCACATGTCCGACGCGACGCTCGCCGCCACGTACGACGTCGCGGGCAACACGTGCGGCAGCTACCCGCTGATGATTTCGCACGCGCACTTCCGGCCGCTGCAGATGAAGGTCGACTACTCGGACATGGTGAACGACTTCGTCGAGAAGACGACGAAGGCGATGCACGACGATCTCGTCGACGGAACGCACCCGATGAACGAGTGCATTCGCGATCACGGCAAGTGCAACGCGGCGATCCTCGAGCAGGCGAAGCTCTTCGCGCAACGCGCCACGAAGCCCGGCACGACGATTCGCGAGAACCTCGCGCGCGAGTACGACATCGCGTCTTCCGAAGTTCAGCAGGTGCGCGTGCGCAACGGCGTCATCGGTGTCTTCATCGGCCAAGGCACGCTCGACCGCGCGTCGTTCGCGACGCCACCACCGATCGCGCTCGACTGCGCGAGCTCGTCGCAAGGCCTCGGCGCCGCGATGCTCTTCGCGAACACGCACATGCAAGGGAAGGGCGGCCTCGGGCTCGCGTCCGATTTCGCCTTCACGGGAGCCGCCGCGCCGCGCTTCGGAAAGAACGCATGCGCCGGTTATCTCGCCGCGGGCACGAGCCTCGGTACGGGCACGCAGCTCCTCGAGACGCTCCTCGATCCGGAGCACTACGCCTTCGACGCGCAGAAGGACGCGGTGAGCTACTCGTCGGCGTGCACGTGCGTGAACGGCGTCTCGAAACAACCCGGCGTTTCGTGCGGGACGAACGTGCCCCTCGATCCGTACGTCATCGGCGAGCGCACCTACGACGTCAACGTCGACGGCTTCGCGCACTTCGGCCTCGCGCCCGACATGCTGCAAGACGTCGCGAATCAGCTCCACGGTGCGCGTCACGAAGCGCTCGACACGCTCTTCGGCGCCGCCGACGCGTACATCGCGATGTGGCGTGAAGCACGCAGGCTCTCGCGCTGCGAAGAGAACGGTTTGTGTCCCGTGCCGCACTTCGATCGCGATCCGATGTGCGACGGCAAGCCGCTCGCGTCGCGCCCAGCGTGCGGTGCTTCGTGCCCATGCGGTTGGAACCACGGCGCGCCGCTCCATCAAATCGACGAGATCACGACCGCGTGCGATCCCGGAAAGCCGCTGACGTTCCCCGGCGGCGAGATCAAATGGCAGCAGCACCGCACGAACGTCCTCAAGGCGGGAGATCTCTCGAAGCAAGGCGACTGGGCGATCGTCCGCATGGGCAAGGAGCAGAAGTGGAAGTGCGGTGATGGTCGCGCCCACGAGATCGGCTGCAAAGCCCCCGCGAACTACGTGAAGGTGCGCCGCATCCTCGACACCACCGTGAGCCGCTACACCGATCGTTGCGACTACCAACCGATGCCTCCCGAGGACGGCAACCGCAGCGTCCTCTTCCAGTGCCTCATCGGCCCGGACGCTCCATGACGCGCGCATCACGCACAGCCCTCGCGTTCATCGCCGCCTGCGCCGTCACGTCGCCGAGCCGCGCGCAAGAGTTCATCGGCATGGATCACTCGCTGATGGAGGGCAGCGGCAACTGGGGCTTCAACGTCGACTTGCGCGCCGGCTATCGCACGGGGTTCAGCCGCATCCTCTACGGATGGATCTTCCAGCTCGAGCTCGTCGGCGGCTACCGCCAGCTCTTCACGAACGTGGAGGATCTCCACATGGGCCGCATCGGCGGTGGCCTTCGGAGCGGCTTCTCGATCTATTGGTTGCAGTTCCTACCATTCATCCACTGCTCGGCCGCAGACGCGAACGGCAACTGGGGTGTCCTCGTCGACGGCGGCGTGGCGGTCGATTGGCGCTTCAAGTGGTGGAGCCTCGGCTCGCACTACACGCACGGCGGTTTGCACCTCGATACCGGCTGGCAGGAATTCAACGAGGTCGGCGCCCACGTCGAGTTTCGCGGCTTCGTGTTGTAGAAGCTTCTGGATGACCGTCACGATCACCGCGTTCGAGCGCTCGCCCGACGGCGGCAAAGGCCTCGCGCGCGACACCCGCGTTCGCTGGGCGCTCGAAGAAGTCGGCCGGCCTTACGAGGTTCGCCCCGTCTCTTTTCAGGCGATGAAGGAGCCCGCCCATCTCGCGCGGCATCCCTTCGGACAGATCCCGACGTACGAGGAAGGCGATCTCGTCTTGTTCGAGTCGGGCGCGATCGTCTTTCACATCGCGGAGAGCCGTGAAGGATTGCTCCCCAAAAATGCGGACGCTCGCGCCCGCGCGATCACGTGGATGTTCGCCGCGCTCAGCACGATCGAGCCGCCGATCCTCGAGCTCACGAACGCGAGGCTCCTCGAGCGCAAGGAGCCCTGGAGCGACGCGCGCATGCCCATGGTCGAGGAGCGCGTTCGCGCACGCTTGCGACCACTCTCGACACGCCTCGGCGACGCCGAATGGCTCGATGGCGCGTTCAGCGCGGGCGACCTCATGATGATCTCGGTGCTCTTACGCATCAAACCGCTCGGCATGCTGGACGGATTCCCGAACCTCGCCGCGTACGTCGCCCGAGGCGAAGCGCGCCCCGCCTATCAGCGCGCGTACGCCTCCCAGCTCCCGAGATCGTAGGAGTCCCAGCATGTCCGAGCTCTACGAAGTCACGATCGATTCGGTGAAGCCCATCGACACGCTCGTGGACGATCCGCTCTTCGAGAGCGCGTACACGTTCTTCGTCCAGGACGCCGGCGAGGTCGTGCGCGCGATGAAGGTGAAGACGAAGCGCGTCCCCGATCCGTTGAAGCTCATCAAGGCCGGCATCGAGGAGCTCCGAGCCAAGCCACCGCGAGCCGCGAGCGCGCTCCCGCCGAAGAAAAAGAACCTGAACGGCACGTTCCCGTGGGTTCGCGACGCCGTCCTGCACGCGGCCGCGCCAGAGAAATTTCCCGCGCCAGAGAGCCCCGTGCTCGTCGAGATGCGCGTTCGATGCGTTCATCCCGACGCCGGCATGTTCACCGACGGCGACATGGGTGGCCCGATGGAGCGTTGGGCCCTGCGCATCGCCGCCCTCGCCCCGCCGGAGGACAACGCGCTCGCCGCAGCGCTCGGCGGCGTCGAAGGCATCGTGAGCGCCAAGCTCGATTACAGGGCGCACGTCTGGGAAATCGAGCAGCTCGAACGAAAGAAGATCCCGAGACCTTCGCGCGAATTCGCCGACAACTACTTCACGTGCCGGCTTCGCGTCCTCTACTCGAACCTCGCCGCCGCCCACCTCGTGAAGGGAAAAACCTGGACCACGACGGCGTTCTAGAACGCGACGATTTCGAGCAACGTTGCCTCCCGCCGGCCGATGGGAGGGCATGTTCAGCTCTCGCGTTCATGGTGCGTTCATCCTCTTCGTCGGTCTTGCTGCGTGCGGCGGAACGATTTCCGGTCCTTCGGATGCAGCGAGCGACGCCGGCGATGCGAGCAACGACGCGAGCGCGGATCAGGCGACGACGATCGTTTGCGTCTTGTCCGATGACGCTGGAAGCGCGCTTTCGCTCGCGTGCGGCGACTGGGTGAGCGTCGACACGATCGACTACGAGCTCGTGGACGGCGGGAAGAAGTTCAACCACGAAACGCCTTGTTCTTCGGGCGTTTGCATTGGTACGTCGTGCGGGGTTGCAGACGACTCAGGCGTCATCACGAACGTCGGCGCGTGCGTCACCGTGCCGTGATCGTGGTACGACGCGCTCATGGAGCGCACCCTTTTTCGCGAAGAGCACGAGATTTTCCGCCGATCGTTCAGGCAGTTCGTCGAGCGTGAGGTCGTCCCGAATCAAGAGCGCTGGCGCGAGGCCGGCTCGGTCGATCGCGAGACGTGGCGCAAAGCCGGCCAAGCCGGTTTCCTATGCCCTGCGCTCCCCGAAGCGGACGGCGGCCCCGGCGGCGACTTCCTGCACTCGTGCATCGTCGGCGAAGAGCTGTCGCGCGTGTACGAGAGCGGCTTCGCGTTGATGCTCCACTCGGACATCATCGTTCCGTACATCCACGAATTCGGAAACGACGAGCAGAAGAAGAAGTGGCTGCCCGGATGCGTCGACGGCACGTTCGTCACCGCCATCGCGATGACCGAGCCCGGCACCGGAAGCGATCTCGCCGCCATCGCGACGACCGCGGTGAAGGACGGCGACCACTACGTCATCAACGGCGCGAAGACCTTCATCTCGAACGGCATCCTGTGCGACCTCTGCGTCGTCGCCGCCAAGACGGATCCCGATCCGGCCAACGCGCACCAGGGCATCTCGCTCTTCGTCGTCGAGGCGAACCGCAAGGGCTTCATCAAAGGCAAGAAGCTCAAGAAAATGGGCATGGCCTCGCAAGACACCGCGGAGCTCGCGTTCGAAGACTGCCGCGTCCCCGCAGCGAATCGCCTCGGCGAAGAAGGCGCGGGCTTCATGATGCTCATGCAAAAGCTCCAGCAAGAGCGTCTCGTCGTCGCCATCGGCGCGCAAGCCGGCGCAGAGCAGGTCTTGAAAGACACGATCGCCTACACGCAAGAACGAAAAGCATTCGGAAAGCCGATCTCGAAATTCCAAAACACGCAGTTCAAGCTCGTCGAGTGCGCGACCAAGATCGAGGTCGGCCGCGCCTTCCTCGACAAGCTCGTCTCCGAGCACGCCTCCGGCAAGTACCTCGTGAAGGAGTGCTCGATGGCGAAGCTCTGGCAAACCGAAATGTCGAGCGAGGTCATCGACACGTGCCTCCAGTTCTTCGGCGGCTACGGCTACATGATGGAGTACCCCATCACGCGCGCCTACATGGACGCGCGCGTCGCCAAGATCTTCGCCGGCACGAACGAGATCATGAAGATCATCATCGCGAAGCAGATGGGGTTGTGACGTTCACAGCGGAGGAATGCCGAGCTCCGCGCGCATCGCTTCGAGCGGTTTGTCCTTCCACGCGAAGACGTCGAAGTGATCGCTGAGGTCGAGCTTGCACGCTGCGCCGCGCGTGACGGCGCGAAGGACTTTGTCGACGTCGAACAATCCTTCTTCGGGCTTTGCGATGGGCGTCAGACGAATGCCGACGTGGAACTGCAGGATGCCAAAGAGCAGGAAGAGGAAGCCGTCGTTCCGGATGAAGCCGGCTTGAAAGGACGCTTGCTGGATCTCGCCTTGCGGATCGACTCCGTAACCCGAGAGCACGTGACCCGCGTCGTGGAAGAGGAAGTCTTCGTTGAGGCCGTGCTTCTCGCCGGGTAGCGCGAAGCCGTGCTCGCCATAGAAAGAATGGAACGCGCGCCCGAACGAGCCCTCCGGACAATCGGCGAGCGCGCGATAACGCGAAGCGAGCTCGAGGTTCTCGGTGATGCCGAGCGTCCGCGCGATCTCGGCGAACGAGACGGACTTGTCGTAGTTTTGCGTGAATTTGCGCAGCCGCCGGAGCACGTCGAAGCGCGCGAACATGGTGTGACCGTGGCTCAGCCTGCGGATGACGCTCACGCCGCTATCCGGAACGTCGAGCGCCTTCGCGAGCGCGTCGACCGCAGCGTCGCGCGCCGGAACGGGCGCCCCTTCGGCGAGCGCAGCGACGACGGCGAGCTGCACGAGGCGCTTGCGCCGGTGTGGATCTTGGATCGCCGACGCGACGCGTTCGGGCGTGACCGACTCGATGCGATCGAAGTCGACCGTCGCGCCGTGAATGCGTGCGACGCCTTCCACGAGCGCGCGCTCTCCGTCGGAAATGTTTCCGTCGGACGCCGCGACGTCGCGGAGCGCTCCGAGCGCGAACGGAAGCTCTTCAGGACGAAAAACGACGAGATCCATGGCCCCTCTACTTTCTGACGGAGCTCAAGACGAGCTCCACCGCTTGCTCCGGTAGATCACGCACCCCTTCGAGGATGGTCTTCACCCTCGCATCGCCCGCACGTGCGATGAACTTCGAGCCCTTCGACGTGAGCGAAAGACAGCGCGCGCGCCGATCGGTGGGATCTTCCTTGCGCTCGACGAGCCCGCTCGCGACGAGATCATCGATCATCCGGCTCGCCGCCGGCGGTGCGCGATCGAGAATGGTCGCGACGTCGCCGATGCGCAGCGTCCCGCGCTCGTCGAGGAGATAGAGCGTGGCGACCTGCGCGACGCTCAGCTCTTCCTCCTGCAGCGTGAGAGAGAGAGACGTGATGATCCGCGTGAACAAGCGCCGCGTGATGCGTTCGATCGCGGCGTGCCGTGTCTCGCTGGCCACGAAATGTACGCTACGGAAATAGTTGCGAAATGGCAACTACCTACGGTCGCGAGCGGATTTGCTTTCGGATCTTCTTGATGAACGTCTGCGTGCACTCGCCGTGCGTCGACTCGTGGTCGATGATCTCGCGGATGATGCGCGGCTTCTGTTCGGCCGAGGCCGCGACGCTCGCCTTCACCTCGTTCGCGAGGAGCTGACCCGACTTCGACGTCGGCCACGGCTCCGCGGCGGGCGTGCCCTTCGGCGGAGGCTTCGGTTTGTGGTGCGAAGGCTTCGTCTTCGTCACGTCGCGAAAGCCCTCCGTCTCGAAGCGACGACCGCCGCCGTGACAGCTCGGGCACGTGGCGTGGCTGCCGAACGAGTTCTCGATCCGGCCGTCACCGCCACAGATCCTGCAGACCTCGCCTTGCTG
>Ga0068868_100002470_pt1 | contig 12820 bp, 7 predicted proteins | sample KBSMisM42_FD_64660 | JGI IMG/M metagenome (GOLD analysis project Ga0068868, IMG submission 64660) | Miscanthus rhizosphere microbial communities from Kellogg Biological Station, Michigan, USA - KBS Miscanthus M4-2 | ecosystem: Host-associated > Plants > Roots > Rhizosphere > Soil ...
GAACGCGCCGAGGACGAGGCGCTCGGGATCGAAGTCGATCGGGAGCTCGAAGCGCTCGGCCTCGGTGACCGCGTCGCGAACCCCGTCGAGCGGGAAGGCACGCACGATGCCGCGACCGAGATCGTGCGCGACGAAATGCACGGAGCCGCGGTGGAGCGCGATGACGTACGGGCACGCGCGCACGCGTTCGTCGCCGAATCGAAAACGCACGACGCGAAGCTCGGCCGCGGCGCGGAAGATCTCGTCGAGATCGCCCCCGTTCGCGACGTAGCTCCGCGCCGGATACGGCACGACGACGACGCGCTGCTCGAGGCGCGCGTTCTCGTGGATGTCGACCGTGTGCGCGGTGCGCAGCGGGCGTTCGGCCATTTGAAGGAGCTGGCGGTGCGCGACGTCGAGCTCGTCGAAGAGCGCGCTGCCTCGAAGCGGCTCGAACGCCTTGCGCGCCGCGAGGAGAAGATACGCCTGCGTGCGCCGGAGCGTGACGGCGCGACCGCGCTCGCTCGGCTTGATGCGCCAGCGATTCGGACCGCCCGGCGCCGTCGTCACGGGCTCGAGGCCGAGCTGCTCCTTCAGGTCGCGGAGGTAACGCTTCACGCTCCGCGGGCTCACGCGCATCACGGTCGCGAGCTCTTCGATCGTCGCGCCTTGCCCGTGCGACTCGAGGAGCTCGCGCAACCCTTCGATGCGCCGGTGCTGCGTGAAGCGCCCCGACGGACGCCCGGGCCCGCGCGCCTTCTTCGGAAGGATCGCTTTCTTCTTCATGGCACCGGTCTCGAGCGCATCTCGGCGCGGTACTTCTTCTTGTATTGCTCGTGACACCCGCGGCACGCGGCCTTCACCGCTTCGAGGTCCGCCGCGCGCGCTGCGTTCGCGCCATCCTTCGCGATCGACACCCAGTTCGTGTAGCCGGTGGTCGCATGATTTGGCGGCGCGAGCGTCGCGGCGCGATCGAGCGCATCGGCCATGCCCTGCCAGTCCTTCGCTTCCATGCGCGGCGTCATGTTCTGCTTCATCCAGACTTGGAGCGGGAACGACCCTGCGTCGACCGCCGCGCTCGCAGAGACCATTGGAGCGGCTGGCCGAGACGACGGCGCCGCGGACAGGGACGGAGGCGGGAGCGGCGGAACGAGCGCCGCGGCGTCCTGGGCTTCGTCTTTCTGATCGCAACCGAGGAGCGCAATCAGGAGAAGCATCCGTCTCATCACAGGCAGAACATAAGCTAATGTGCCGTCCATGATCCAACGCTCCACGGTGGAGATCATCGCGGCCAAGCGCGACGGGCAAGAGCTGTCGACGGACGAGATCCAGCGTGTCGTGGCGGGGCTCCTCTCGGGGAGCGTCGCGGACTATCAAATGACGGCCCTCCTGATGGCCGCGTTCTTCCGCGGAATGAGCGACGCCGAGACGGTCGCGCTGACGGAGGCGATGCTCCGCTCGGGCAAGGTGCTCGACCTGTCGAGCGTGCCGGGCGTGAAGGTCGACAAGCACTCGACGGGCGGCGTGGGGGACAAAGTCTCGATCGCACTCGCGCCGTTGGTTGCGGCGTGCGGCGCGCCCGTTCCGATGGTCTCGGGTCGCGGGCTAGGTCACACGGGCGGGACGCTCGACAAGCTCGAAGCGATTCCGGGCTTTCGCACGGATCTCTCGACGGAAGATTTCATCAGCGTCGTGCGCGACGTGGGCACGTGCATGATCGGGCAGACGAAGGACGTCGCGCCGGCCGACAAAAAGATTTATGCGCTGCGTGACGTGACGGCGACCGTCGAGTGCATCCCGCTCATCGTCGCGTCGATCTTGTCGAAGAAGCTCGCCGAGGGAATCGACGCGCTTGTTCTCGACGTGAAGGTCGGGAGCGGCGCCTTCATGAAAGACGAGGCGCGCGCGAGAGAGCTCGCGACCGCGCTCGTTCGCGTCGGGCAGCGCGCAGGCAAGAACGTCGTCGCGCGGCTCACGGACATGAACACGCCGCTCGGCGTCGCGGTCGGCAACGCGAACGAGACGGCCGAGGCGCTCGAGCTCCTCCACGGTCGCGGGCCCGACGACCTCCGCGAAATCACGATGCAGCTCTGCGCCGAGATGCTCGTCCTCGCGAAGCGCGCAGACGACGAGAAATCAGCCCTGAAATCGTTGCAGAATGCAATCGACTCGGGCGCGGCCGTGGCCGTGATGGAGAAGATGATCGCGGCGCAGCACGGTGATCCGAAGGTCGCGGGCAATCCCGCGTTGCTCGAGATCGCGAAGGAGCGCATCGACGTGACGGCCGATCGCGCAGGCTTCGTGACGCGCGCCGACGCGCTCGCGATCGGACGCGCTGCCGTGGCGATGGGCGCGGGTCGAGCGCGCGCCGAGGATGTCGTCGATCCAACCGTGGGGATCTCGGTGCTCGCGAAGCCTGGCGATCGCGTAGAGCGAGGCCAACCGCTCGCAGCCCTGCACGTGCGAAAGCGCGACGCGTCGATCGAGGAGCGCGTCAAAGCGGCTTACGTCATCGAAGACGCGGCGCCGCCCGCGCGCTCGCTCTTCATCGGTCGCATCACCTAGGCAAGAGCACGGTGAAGACCGTGCCACGCCCTTCGTCGCTCTCGGCCGTGACGAAGCCGTCGTGCGCTTCGACGATGCGGCGAACGACGGCCAAGCCGAGGCCCGCGCCCGACGCGCGCGTCGTGAAGAACGGCTCGAACACGCGCGGCAGCACCGATGGTGGAATGCCTTTTCCCGTGTCGTGGACCGCGATCGCCAGCACGTCGCGCTTTTCGTGGCTCACGTCCTTGAGCGTCACCGTGATCTTTCCGCCGCGCGGCATCGACTGCACGGCGTTCGTGACGAGGTTCGACAGCGCGACGCGCATGAGCACGGGATCGGCGCTCACCGGCTCGAGCTTGGACTCTGCGATCACCTCCGAGTCGATCGCCGCCTCGGTCACCGTGTTGCGCACGACGTCGCGCGCGAGCTCGGCGAGATCGTCGGGGCGTCTCTCTGGCACGAGCGGCTTCACGTACGAGAGGAGATCCGAGACGGTGCGATTGAGGCGCGCGGCTTCTTCTTCGATGATCCCGAAGAGCACCGTGGCTTCTGCGTCGAGCGTGAGGCGGTGCTTGAGCGTCGAGAGCGAGTTGTAGATCGCCGCGAGCGGATTTCTCACCTCGTGGGCGACGACCGCCGCGAGCTCACCGAGCGCAGCGAGCCGCTCGCGCCGCACGAGCTTCGATTGCGCTTGAGCGAGATCTTCGAGCGACACCGAGAGCTTTTGCTCGGCCTCGCGCGTGGCCGTGACGTCGAGGTTCACGCCCACGACGCCGCAGATGCGACCGCCTTCGCGCACGGGCGCGACCATGTTCACGTAGTGCACGGGCTTGCCTGCGACGACGTAGTTCATCGGGTAGCTCACGACCTCGCCGCCCATCACGCGTGCGTTGATCCCGCGCCAAAGCTCGACGGTCTCCTCGGGCATGCCCATGCCGTCGATGTTCGTTCCGAGGCGCGCGCCCCAGTTGTGCAGCGCGAGCGCGTTTTGGCGAATCAACACACCTTGCACGTCGCGCTCCCACACCTCGAACGGGAGCGCCTCGAGGAGCGCGTCGAGCTCGGGCTCGCCCGACGACTGCGACACGGCTTCGATGAGGACGCCGATCGTGATCTCGGAGCGTCGTCGCAGCTCGATCTGGACGCGCCGGAATTTCATGTGATCGCTCGTCGCGCGGAACTCGGCGCGCGGCGCTTGCGCCTTGCACGCGGCCTCGAGTAGCGCGCGATCTCGCGGGTGCACGCGCTCGAGCCAGTCTTCACCGCCGAGGAGCTCGCGCGCGGCGCTGTTCATGCGCTCGAGATCGGCCGTCTCTGGACGAAGCGCGATCGCGGGGAAATTCAGGGCTTCGAGCGTATCGAGGAGATAGTCCGCTGCTGCCAATACGACTCCATCTTACGTCAGAACGCGCCCGCGCGCCGCGTCGGTTCGGGCATGGGCTCCTCATCCTCCCCGTCTTCGTTGTCGAAGCGTCGGTGAGGAGTCTCGTTCGCGAATCACGCCCTCTCCGGCAATCACGCCAGAGAGGGCTTTTTCGTTTTGTGTGTTTGGAAAGGAATGGTCATGAAATTTCACGTCAACGTCGGCACCATCGGTCACGTCGATCACGGCAAGACCACGCTCACGGCTGCGCTCGCTCGCAAGACCGTCGAAGAGATCGACAGCGCGCCCGAAGAGAAGGCGCGCGGCATCACGATCAACGTCGCGCACGTCGAGTACGAAAGCGCGACGCGCCACTACGCGCACATCGACTGCCCCGGCCACGCCGACTTCGTGAAGAACATGATCACCGGCGCCAGCCAGATGGACGCGGCGATCGTGCTCGTCGATGCGTCGAAAGGCCCCGAGCCCCAGACGCGCGAGCACGTTCTCCTCGCCAAGCAGGTCGGCGTCCAGCACGTCATCGTCTTCGTGAACAAGTGCGACATCGCGGATCCCGAGCTCATCGACCTCGTCGAGCTCGAGACGCGCGAGATCCTCGCTCTTCATGGCTTCATCGACGTTCCTTTCATCAAGGGCTCTGCTCTCAGAGCGCAGGGCATCGACGAGCTGATGACGGCGCTCGATCGCGTTCCCATCCCGGAGCGCGACTACGACGCGCCGTTCCTCATGCCCGTCGAGGACGTCTTCACCATCGAGGGCCGCGGCACGGTCGTCACCGGTCGCGTCGCTCGCGGCGTTCTTCGCCTCGGCGACACGGTCGAGATCGTCGGCCGCATCGGCGGCTCGGTGGTGACGGGCATCGAGTCGTTCCACAAGAAGCGCCAGGAGGCGAAGGCCGGCGAGAACGTCGGCTTGCTCCTCCGCGGCGTCGATCGCGACGAAGTCGAACGCGGCTTCGTCGTCACGGCGCCCGGCGCCATCACCGCCCACGACGCGGGCGAGGCCGAGATCTACGTCCTCACCGCGAAAGAGGGCGGCCGCCACACGCCGTTCCACACCGGCTACGCGCCGCAGTTCTTCTTCGGCGCCACCGATGCGACCGGCACGCTGACGCTCGCGAGCGACGACGCTCGTGTCGAGCCCGGCGCCCGCGCGACCGTGAGCTTCGTGCTCAAGCGCGCGATCGGCCTCGAGCCCGGCATGCGCTTCGCTCTCCGCGAGGGCGGCCACACCATCGGCGCCGGCGTCGTCACGTCCGTGCGCTGACCCGAGAGAAGGCGCCGCGATCCGCAATACGGGTCGCGGCGCCAACTCGTTGTATTAAGCGCTCATGCGCCGGTCTTCATTGCTCCTCTTCGTGATCGCTTGTTCGCCAGCGGCTTCGACGCCGAATGGGGTGTGTACTTCGTCGACGACTGCGGCGAGCGCGAGCTCTGCGACGGTGGTGGTCGCGGACGTGGGGCCGGGGTCGAATTACGACAAGCCGCCGCAGAACGTGCTCGACGCGATGCTCGCGCCTTCGCCGCCGATGCCGCTCGCGAACGCGGCGGGCGACACGTTGTTGATGGTCTCGTGGGTGGACTATCCGCCCATGACGCGCGTGGCGGAGCCGTTCATTCGACTCGGCGGGCTGAGGCTCGAGCCGCGGACGCGCGCGCGGCACGACACGCCGGGCGGGTATCAGATCGCGCCGTGCATGCGCGAGCTCGCGATCGTGACGGTGGCGACGGGTACGGAGACGCGCGTGCAGCTCCCGCGCGGGTGCGCGAGCACCGTGATGTGGTCAGCCGACAACAAGCATTTTGCGTTTCGGAACGTCGCCGACTCCGTCGAGCTGTGGCTCGGTGACGCGGCGAACGGGCAGGTGCATGCCGTTCCGAACGTGCGCCTCAATCCGATGCTCGGGTGGACGGCGCAATGGACGCCGGATCAGAAATCGCTCCTCGTAAAGCTCGTCCCCGATGACGCGGGACAGCCGCCTGCCGCGCAGGCCGCGCCGTTCGCGCCCAACGTGCAAGAGACGACAGGCGAAAAAGGCGAGAGCAGCACGTACGAGACGCGCGACACGCTCCAGAGCAAGCACGACGAAGATCTCTTCGACCATTACGGGCGTTCGCAGCTCGCGCTCGTCGACGCGTCGAGCGGCGCGATCACCAAGATCGGCAAGCCGGCGATCTTCAACGACGTCGATCTCGCGCCCGACGGCGATCACATGCGCGTCGCGATCATCCACAAGCCGTACTCGTACGTGACGACGTACGATCGCTTCGCGCACGACATCTCGATTTGGGATCGCCAAGGAAATGCGCACCTGGTCGCGTCGATTCCGCTCGCGGATCGCGTGCCGGTGCGTGGCGTTCGAACGGGGCCGCGCCACTTCGACTGGCGCGCGAACGAGCCCGCGACGTTGTCATGGGCAGAAGCGCTCGACGGCGGCGATTGGAAAGCGAAAGTGCCCGCGCGTGACAAGGTGCTCCTGCAGAAGGCGCCGTTCACCGCGGCGCCGGTCGAGATCATGCGCACCGAGCAGCGCTTCGAAGGCCTGTCGTTCGGCGAGCACGGCCTCGCGCTCGCTTACGAGTACGACGAGAACCGCCACTGGTCGCGCACCTACGCGATCAACGTCGATGATCAGAACGTGAAGCCGAGCGTCGTGTGGGATCTGTCGAGCGACGAGCGTTACAAGGATCCGGGGCGCGCGCAGTCACGCCAGCTGCCGAACGGGCAATGGGTGCTTCGGCAAGAAGGCGACGCGCTGTTTCTCGCGGGCCAAGGCTCGTCGCCCGACGGCGATCGACCGTTCCTCGATCGGTTCGATTTGAAGACGCGCAAATCGCAGCGCCTCTTCCGAAGCGAGAAGACCGCGTTCGAGTCGTTCGTCGCTTTCGGACAAGACAACAAAACGTTCCTGACGATGCACCAGTCGCCGGTGGATCCGCCGAACGTATTTCAGCGAACGCTCGGCGCCGCTGCGACCGCACCAGAAGGTGAGGCGGCCTTCGGATCGACGACGCGCGCGATCACGCACATTCCGGATCCGGTGCCTGCGGTGCGCGCCATCAAGAAGAGGCTCGTGAAATACAAACGCGCCGACGGGATGGACCTGTCGTTCACGATCTACACGCCGCCCGAATACAAAGAGGGCCAGCGCCTCCCCGCAGTTCTCTACGCGTACCCGCTCGATTACGCCGACCCGTCGAAGGCCGCGCAAGTCACGGGCTCGGAGCAGCTCTTCACGCGGCTTCGTCTCTACAAGCTGCTGCTCCTCGCGGGCTACGCCATCATCGACAGCGCGTCCTTTCCGATCGTGGGCGATCCGAAGCGCGCGTACGACACCTACCTCGATCAGCTCGTCGCCGACGCGAAGGCCGCGGTCGACAAGGCCGTCGAGCTCGGCGTCGTCGATCGCGAGCGCATCGGCGTCACGGGCCACAGCCACGGCGCGCTCATGACGGTGAACCTCCTCGCGCATTCGAATTTGTTCCGCGCAGGCATGGCGACGAGCGGCTCGTACAACAAGACGCTCACGCCTTTTGGGTTCCAAAACGAACGCCGCTCCGTGTGGGAATCCACCGACGTCTACTTGAAGGTCTCGCCCTTCTTCTTCGCCGACAAAATCAAGCTGCCACTCTTGATCATGCACGGAGAGGACGACGCGAATCCCGGCACGACGCCGCTCCAAGGCGTGAAGCTCTACGAAGCCATCCGCGGCAATGGTGGCACGGCGCGCCTCGTCATGCTCCCACACGAGCCGCACGCGTACACCGCGCTCGAATCGAACGAACAGTACGTCGCGGAGATGATCCGCTGGTTCGACAAGTACGTGAAGAACGCCGCCCCGCGCGCGACGAAGTGATTACTTGAGCTTCGCGCCCGGAGCGGCCGTCTCCGGGGCGGTCGCGAGGACGAGCTTCTCGCTCGGGCCGGTCGCGAGCAGCATGCCGTGCGAGACGAGGCCTTTGCCGAAATCGCGCGGCGCCAGATTCGCGACGACGATGACGCGCTGGCCGGCGAGCTGCTCGGGGGCGAACGTGAGCGCGAGCCCCGCGATGATCGTGCGCGGTTTTTCTTCGCCGACGTCGACTTCGAGTTGGAGGAGCTTGTCCTTCTTCGGGACCTTCACCGCCGTCTTCACGAGACCGACGCGCAAATCGACCGACGAGAACTGATCGTACGTGATGGTCGTGCTCGTCGGCGCGGCGGAAGGATGACCAGGAACGCTCGACGTCGTCGTGGGCGGCGCTTCGATTCCTTCGGGCTTCGGCTGCAGTTTGTCGAGGAGCGCTTTCTCGCCCTCTTTGTCGATGGTCGGAAAGAGAACGCTCGCCGTGCCCAGCGCCTGACCCGCACGATCGAACGCGAGCTTTGGCCACTGATCTTCGCCGAGGCGAATCGCAGGAAGGCCGAGCTGCGCGCGAATCTGATCGGCCTTGCGCGGGATCGCGGGCCACGTGAGGACGCTGAGCGCGCGGAGCGCTTCGAGGAGCAGCGCGAGGATCGTCGCGACGCGTTCCTGGTTGCCCTTCTTCGCTTCGGCCCAAGGCGCCGCGCGATCGACGTATTGATTCGCTAGCGACGAGAGCGCGTACGTCTCTTCGAGCGCGCGATGCGGCGCGAGCTCCGTCCACGCATTGGCCGCACCTTGGATGTGCGCGGCCGCTTGCTTCTCGAACTCGCGCTCGAGATCCGTCGGCGCGTACGCGGGGACCTTGTCGAGACCGTTCTTCGCGCACAAGCCGAGCGTGCGCGAGAGGAGGTTCCCGAGATTCTTTCCGAGGTCGGCGTTGTACCGCTCGATGATGGCTTTGTGATCGAAGTCGCCGTCTTGCCCGAACGCGACATGCCGAAGCAGCTGATGACGGAGCCCATCGGGCCCGCCGAGCGCCTCCGTCTCCGCGAGACGAACCGGGTCGACGGCGTTCCGCAGCGACTTCGACATCTTCTGCCCGTCGATCGTGAGAAACCCGTGCGCGAACACTTTCGTCGGGAGCGGCAAACCCGCGCTCAGCAAGAACGCCGGCCAGTACACCGTATGGAAACGAAGGATGTCCTTGCCGACGAGGTGCACGACCTCGCCGTTCGGCTCCCAGTATTTCTTTTGGAGATCGCCGAGGGCAGTCCAGTAATTCGCGAGGGCGTCGAACCACACGTACATCACGTGCTTCGGATCGCCGGGAACGGGCACGCCCCACGAGAAGCTCGTGCGCGACACCGATAGATCACGAAGCCCGCTCTTCACGAAGCTGATGACTTCGTTGCGGCGCGACTCGGGCTCGATGAAGCCCGGATTCTGATCGTACAAATCGAGGAGCTTCTGCTCGTAGTCCTTCAGCTTGAAGAAGTACGTCGGCTCCTTGAGGCGCTCCGTCGGCTTGTTCGGATGGAGCGGGCAGATGTTGCCGGGGAGCAGCTCCTTCTCCGTCTTGAACTCTTCGCAGCCGACGCAATACCAACCCTCGTGCTCGCCGAGATAGATGTCGCCTTTCTTGGCGACGCGCTCCCACACGGTCTTCACGAGCTCTTCGTGACGCGGCTCCGTCGTACGGATGAAATCGTTCGGCTCGCAGAGGAGCTTCGGCCAGGCGTTGCGGAAGTGTTGGCTCACCTCATCGACGAACGCCTTCGGAGAAATGTTTTTCGCCGTCGCCGCGCGTTCGATCTTCAGGCCGTGCTCGTCCGTTCCCGTCAGCATGCGCGCGTCACGCCCGCGGAGCGCGTGATAGCGGCGGAGCGCGTCCGCCACGATGGTCGTGTACGCCGTCCCGAGGTGAGGGACGTCGTTCACGTAGTAAATCGGCGTCGTGACGTAGAAGGGTCGAGCCATCCGAGTTGCCTCGACTTATCACAGACGCGCTCGCGCGCGAGTTTTGGACTCTCTACACACCCAGATCGGGCGAGGAGCTCGGGCGGCGTGTGGCGGGCGCGCGTGAAGGGCGCGGGGCGCGGGAGAGTGCTTCGCGGACGGGGAGCATGAAGACGCGCTCGATGCCGGTGCGGAGATCGCCGGGAGGCGGCTCGTCCGGCGCGGGGGCGAGGAGCTTTTGCTGTTGCGTGAGGCGGCGCGGGCTCTCGGACTTCGGCGAGAGGAGTAGCTCCGTCGGCATCGGCGCGACGAAGACGAGCTCGCTCGAGCCCTGACGGATCCACGTCGCCTGATAGATGCTCGCGGCGGGGCCGAGCGCTTCGTGGAACAAGAAGCCGCGCCACTCGACGGGCATCTCGAGATCGATGAGGCGGCTCGTACCCTTCGCTTCGACGCGGAGCTCGGTGCCGTCGAGCGTGATGCGCTCGCCTCGCGTGCCGGAGAGGAACAAGCGCTCGAGGGCGGCGGGGACGCGCTCGCGGACGATGCGCATGAGCGCCACGGCGTCCTTCGCGGAGAGCGTCTCGGCGTCGCTCGCGTGCGCTGCGAGCGCGTCGCCATCCGCCACGATCGAGGCGCGTTCGACCAACAGGGTCGCCGCTTCGCGATCGAGCGGGCCTTCGAGCCTGACGCCGATGAAGCGCGTCGCCGTCGGCGTCGTGATGGCGAGGAGCGCGCGTTTGCGAGCTTGGCTCGCGAGGACGGTCACTCCGAACGGCTCGGAGAGCTTCGCCACACAGTCACGCTTGCCTGCAATCACGCGATCGACGCCGAGCGCATCGACGACGACGTACCCGCGCGGCTTCGAGCGCACGCGGTGCGCGATCGCGAGACCGATCGCAAGGGCTGCCGTCACGACGAGCGACAGATGAAAGACGATGGCGGGTGCCCACAAGAAGGGCACGGGAAGCACGACGCTGGCGATCGCGAGCCGCGCGAGCTTACGCGATGCGGGAGGACCCAGCGGAAAACGTGCTTCTGATACCGCCATCCTCAACATGGACGTTAGCACCCGTCTTGGTCTTTGGCTGCCCGCCCACGAACATGACGGCCTACGTCATTTCTTGGTCGGGTCGTTCGAATCCGGGTCCGTCGCATCGGGCGTGCCATCGTCGTCGAGGTCGCGAACGGGTGGCTTGAACCCCTGTACACGCGGCACCTGTCCGGCGAACGCATCGGCGAAAAATCCGGTCATCGCGATTTGCAGCTCTCGATACGGGCAAGACACTTGGTAAGGCGCGGGAGCCTTCGGGAAAGGCGTCAGCGTGTCGAACAAAGCCCACGGAGCGGCGTTCGTCCGCGTGCCCTTCGAGTCGACGAGGTCCGAGCCGTGCGTGGCAGGACCGGCCTGCACGACCACCGCGGTAGTCCCTTGTACGGGCGTGTCGTGGACGCCGTTCGTGTCCGAGGTCACCGCGATGAAAGGCACCGCCCGAGGATTGCCGGTGGGGTTCTTCAAATCGGCGATCTCGGCGTTCGATCCCACGTTCGGCGGCGCGAGGCCGATGCCCGCCGCGCGCGCGAGCGCTTCATCGGCTTCGTTCGTCACGAGCTCGTCGAAGATCACTTCGATCTGCAAGATGTTGCGCGGCTTCGTCGGCTTCGTCGCGAGCGTGTGCGGCGACGTCACGAGGTGATCGGCGTAGAGGAGCGGATCGCCGGGCTCGGTGATCGTCTGGATGAGCGACACGATCAGGTGCGAGTCGGTGAACTGATCCGCGGTGAAGCCGAAGTTGAGACCGCCCGCGTTCAAGTTGAACGAGATGACGGGCGATCGCACGGCGAGCTCGCTCACGATGCCGCCGCCCGCGACGTTGAGCGTCCACGCATCGAGGCCAGGCTCGATCGCCGCGGCGACCGCGCCTTCGATGCCGCCGAGCGAATCGCCGACGTACGCGATGTGCGCGGGATCGATCTTCGGCGCGGCGGCGCCCGTCTGGAGCGCGGAGAGATCGGGATTCGATCGGAGCACCTTCGCGAGCTGCGCGGTGTCGAGCTCGGCTTGTCGGAGCTGATCTCGGAGCGCGCCGATGTTCAAGAGCGTGCCGAACAGATCGGTCGAGCCGTTGAACGATCCATTCACCTGATCGGCGAGCCCGTCGGGCCCGTCGTAGGTCGCGGCCGGCGCGGTCGCCCAAAGATTGTGCTGATCGACCTGGAACATCGACTCGGGCGCGCGCGCGCCGAACGTCACGCTGTCGATCGCCGCGACCATCCAGCCGTTCTTGCAGAGCGTGTTCGCGAGGTGGAACGCGTACTCGCGCGAGCTCGACAGACCGTGCTGCACGATGACGATCGGATAACCGTTCGCCGGCATCGCCGTCTTCGGGGTGAAGAACGTGACCCAGATTTTGTCCGTCGGTTTCTCTGGCGCGGGGACGATCTTTCCGTTCGCGTCACGGGCGAAGTTCGCGTGCTCGGGATCGGAGTAGCCGTTCGGCCGCACGCTCAAGTAATTCACCGCGTCGAAGACAGCCGTGCCGACGGCGTCGATCGCGTCGTGCGCGCGCACCGGGAGCTTGCCGTCCGGATCGTCCGTACCGTCCGGGAGCTTCGGCGCGGATGCGACGCCGAGCCAGTCGTCGAGGCTCGCGGTGAAGCCCGTCGGGAGCGGCGTCTTGCTCGTGAACTTCATCGCGCCCATCGGCGCCATCGTCGGCGCGTCCCACGCAAGCACCGGTGCGGGCGCCGTCTCGAGCTGATCGCGGAGATCGTAGAGCTCCTCTTCCATCTTGTTCGTCGTGAAGACGGCCAGGCCCACGATGCGCGTCGAGGCGTCTGCTTGGTTCGCCGCGCCGAGCGCGCCGACGAGCGCGCCGGAGACGGTGTCGAGCGCGGCGCCGTAGAGCTTCGTGACGGCGTCGGTGCGCGCGCCGGAGAGCGCGAGGAAGCTCGGGCTCGCGGTGATCGCCTTGCCCGTCTTGTCGCGAATGCCGGTCGTGAGGACGGCGGCGATGTGATGCCCACCGGGAAGGACGATGCCGCGCGCCGGCGCGACGCCGAGCACCGGTCGCGTGTGTCCGAGCGGCGCGGTGTGATACGCGGCG
>Ga0068868_100002476_pt1 | contig 12811 bp, 12 predicted proteins | sample KBSMisM42_FD_64660 | JGI IMG/M metagenome (GOLD analysis project Ga0068868, IMG submission 64660) | Miscanthus rhizosphere microbial communities from Kellogg Biological Station, Michigan, USA - KBS Miscanthus M4-2 | ecosystem: Host-associated > Plants > Roots > Rhizosphere > Soil ...
CGTGCCCAACATCCGGGGTACAGGCCGGTAACCGATTTGGCCGCTTTTAAAGAAAAGTTTGCGGCGGCTTCCAGGCAGACACAATCCATTAAAGCAGATTTTGTACAGGAAAAAAATCTAAGCCTTCTAACGGAGAAAATTACCTCCAAAGGAAAATTCTGGTTCAAAAAAGACAAGCTGGTAAGGATGGAATACAACCAACCCTTTCAATACCTCTTGGTAATTAACAATAATACCGTATTGGTTAAAGATGGCCAGAAAGAAAATAAAATATCGGCTAAATCAAACAAATTATTTCAGCAGATCAATAGAATGATGGTAGATTGTGTGCAGGGAACGGCTTTGAGCAATCCCGATTTCACGATTACTGTTTTTGAAAATACCGGCTCCTGCCTAATCGAATTATCACCGGTTACAAAAGGCATGAAAGACTATTTTAAAAACATTAATATTATTGTTGCAAAAAAAGATTATTCGGTGAATAAGCTGGAAATGTATGAGCAATCCGGCGATAATACCATCATCAGTTTTATAAACAAAGAATTGAATGTTGCGATCCCTGATGCGTTGTTTGCTGTTAAGTAGTGGCTGTTGGCTAATGCTTTCCTGCAGTTCTGTGTACCGCAAAATGGAAAAAACGCAGGCCAACGCTTCCTGCATTCTTCAATTTAAACCCATATTTACAAAAGCGCTGTACAAAACCAACGTAGAGGTGACCGGCAAACACCTGAGTGGACTTCTATTATTGAAATTAATGCCGGATAGCAGTACGCGCATTGTTTTTTCAAATGAAATGGGTTTTAAGTATTTTGATTTTGAATTCTCCGCCGCCGGCATTTTTAAGGTTTATTATATTTTGCCTCAAATGGACAAAAAACCGGTGCTGACCACCTTGCGCAAAGATTTTGAGATAGTGCTGATGCAGCATCTCGACCTGCAACAGAGCTTTGCACGTAAAAAAGAAGGATTGGTTTACTATGGTTTCCCTCAGCCGAAGGGCAATAATTATTATATTACAGACAATGATTGCAGCCGGCTTATCCGCCTGGAAAGGGCTTCGGCCACAAAGCCGGTGGTAACAGTCATAATGAATGGCTTTAAAGAAGGTATGCCTGATACTATTGGTATTAGTCATACCAATTTTAATTTTGATATTGGCCTAAAAAAATTGAAGGAATGATGCTGGAAGGTGATTTTTATACGGTAGTAGGTCCCGTTACAGAACCTGATAACATAAGAGCCGTGTTGAAAATTAACCCGGAACACGCCATCTTTAAAGGGCATTTTCCCGGTCAACCTGTGGTACCCGGCGTGTGTATGATGCAGATAGTGAAAGAACTGATGGAGGCAGGCACGGGCCGGACTTTAAGATTGCACACCGGCCTTGATTTAAAATTTTTATCGGTAATAGATCCGCAGAAAAACAATACGGTACATGCCGAAACCAATTATACCCTGCTGGCTACGGGTGATATCAACGTAACCGCCCGGCTCTATTTCAATGAAATTACTTTTTTTAAATTCAAAGGCGTATTTACCGAAGGGTAATCCGGATAATCCCTGAAGGGGCATGGCGGCGGGTCCATTATCAGATGGTTTTGGAAGACATCCCCAGATTCGGATAAAGAATTTTATCTCTTCCATAAAAACAAAGGCAAAAGAAATCTTCCCGGTGAATGCCCTGCCGATTGCGGCATGGCTTAAATTTGCGGTTTTCCTGTATCTTGCACGTCCTTTAAAAAACATCTTTGTATGGATTATAGTAAAATTATCGCGGTTTCGGGTTTGCAGGGCCTGCATGAACTTATCAGCAGCAAAAACGATGGCGCCATTGTTCGCTCACTGGACGATAAAACGACCAAATTTGTATCCAGCCGGATTCATAACTTTTCCCACCTGGAGAGCATTGAGATTTATACGGTCAGGGATAATGTAAACCTGGTAGATATTCTGCTGGCCATGCAAAAAAGCGGCCAGGCATTGCCTGATACTAAAGACAATGCCGCTGTAAAAAAGTATTTTGAAGATGTATATCCCGATCTTGATTTTGATCGTGTATACAGCAGTGATATGAAGAAAATTGTAAAGTGGTTCGATATACTGCAAAAAAACAATGTAGAAATTAAATTGTCTGAACCGCCGGCAGAAGAGGAAATAATTGCTGAACCGGCAGAAGAAAAACAACCCGCAGCAAAAAAGGAAAAGCCGGCAGCCAAAACAGTAAAAGCAGCCAAAGAGGAAACGCCTGTGGTAACGGAAGAAGCCCCAAAAAAGAAAGCAGCGCCTAAGAAAAAAGAAGCAGCGCCCAAAAAAGAGGCAGCCGAAAAACCAGCAAAAAAAGCAGCCGCTAAAACAACAAAGACGAAAGAAGAAAAAGAAACTGCGCCCAAGAAAAAAGCGGCGCCCAAGAAAAAATAGCACTCATTTTACCACGCAGGCTACATGCAAAGGCGGCACAGCAACCTTGGCGGTAGCCTGGTGTTTTTAAAAAAGATGTTGATATGATAAACGCAAACGCAGATATACAGGCTCTTCCAAGAAATTTTTTACCAAAGAATTTTTCGGTTAGCAGTTGGGAGGGGCTGCAACCATATTTTCAGCAATTGCTTGACCGGCCCCTGCAATCAAAAGGTGATTTGGAACAATGGTTAAAAGATTCCAGCGAAATAGAAGCTGTTTTAAGCGAAGATGCCTGCTGGCGGCAAATCAGAATGACCTGTGATACGGAAAACAAATCGCTGGAAGAAGCATTTGTTTTTTTTGTAACAGAAATACAACCTAAAATTCAGCCATACGCAGATAAGCTGAACCGTAAATTAATTGCCTGCCCGTTTACTGCGGAGCTGGATCAGAAGAAATTCTTTACCTACCTGCGCAGCGTAAAGAAAAGTATTGATCTGTTCAGGGAGGTTAATATCCCTCTTCTTTCTGAACTGAGTGTAATGGGTCAGCAATTCGGTGTTATCTCCGGTAAAATGACGGTTGAAGTGGAGGGAAAAGAATACACCCTGCAGCAGGCAGCAAAATTCCTGGAGAGCCACGACCGGAAATTACGGGAACAGGTGTACCGGAAAATAAATGAAAGAAGGCTGCAGGATAAAGATGCACTCAATAACCTGTATACGCAGTTGGTGCAGAAAAGACAACAGGTAGCCGTAAACGCAGGATTCAGCAATTACCGCGATTATAAATTTGCCGAGCTGGGACGTTTTGATTACACGAAAGAAGATTGCTTCCAGTTTCATGATTCCGTTAAAAAATATATTCTGCCACTGGCCGATAAAATATATGCGGAAAAAAAGAAAAAATTAGGTGTAGAGACACTCCGTCCCTGGGACCTCGAAGCAGAACCGGAAGGAACTGCACCGTTGCGACCGTTTAAAACCAGTGACGAACTACTGCAAAAAAGTGTTGAATGCTTTGAAAAAATAAGACCATTTTTTGCTGATTGTCTCCGGAAAATGGACGAGATGCACCGCTTCGACCTGGAAAGCCGGAAAGGCAAAGCACCCGGTGGTTATAATTGTCCACTGGCAGAAACCGGCGCGCCATTTATTTTTATGAACGCCGCCGGCCAGATGAGCGATGTAACAACTATGGTGCACGAAGGTGGTCACGCCGTACATTCTTTTCTTGCACACCGGCTTGAACTGAGTTCATTCAAAGAGTATCCCATGGAAATTGCAGAAGTGGCCAGTATGGCGATGGAACTTTTCAGTATGGATTACTGGGATGTGTATTTTGACAGCAAAGAAGAACTGAAGCGTGCAAAAGAACATCAGTTAGAACGTGTTATTACTATTTTTCCATGGATCGCCACGGTTGATAAATTTCAGCATTGGATATATGAACATCCTAATCATACACTGGAGGAAAGAGCGGAAAACTGGACAAGGATATTGGATGAGTTTTCAAGTAAAGAGATCGATTTCTCCGGTTTAGAAAGCTATCGTAACAATAGCTGGCAACGACAATTGCATTTATTTGAAGTGCCCTTCTATTATATCGAATATGGCATTGCACAACTTGGTGCAATTGGTCTGTGGAAACAGTTCAAACAGGATAAAGATGCAGCCCTTGATAATTATATGAAGGCCTTAAGCCTGGGTGGCACAGCTACCCTTCCCAAATTATACGAGGCGGCAGGCCTGAGGTTTAATTTTTCCGGCGACAATATTAACCAGTTAATGCAATTTGTAGATGCTGAAATAAAAAAGCTGATGGAATGGTAAAAAAATACCCGCTTTAGGGTATGTTTGGCTGTTTTGAAAGCCGCTATCTTTGGTGCAGCAAAAAAATATTTAACATAGCTACTAATCAGAGCCTTAACCAAGAAGTCCCGATGTTTCTACATCGGGGCTTTCGTTTTATAAGCCTCCTCAAATGAGTACCCTTTGCATTTTCGCTTCTTCAGCGTCTTTGCGTGCAACAAATATTCTATTGCTAACCTTATCTTTTCTTATTTCCACTTTGTTCTATCTCCCTGTTCATCTCCACAATATCCACCGGTTGAGAAAAATCATTGAGCAGCCATTTACTATAATAATCTGCCAGGCCCCAGAAAAAATACTCCTGCATATCGCCGTAGCCATGGCGCTGACCAGGTAATACCATTAAATCGAACCGCTTGTTTGCCTTTATCAAGGCATCAACTACCCGGATAGTATTGGCCGGACTTACATTGTTGTCAATATCGCCGGTCGTCAGCATTAAATGTCCCTTCAGGTTCCTGGCCAGGTCCTGGTTTTTCTCAATATTGTATACAAAACTGGTGTCTCCTTTTTCACCAATGGTTTCTTTCACACCATGATGCTTTTCGCTCCACCAACGGTTATAAATGCTGTTGTCGTGGTTACCCGAAGACGATACAGCTACCTTGAAAAAATCGGGGTATACCAGTATTGCCGCGGTAGACATAAATCCCCCACCCGAATGGCCATGGATGCCTACGCGGTTGACATCAATATAAGAATAGCGATCTGCGAGCTGTTCAATCGCGGCTTTTTTATCCGCTAATCCGTAGTCGCGCAAATTGCCATAGCCATAACTATGATACCATTTAGACCGGCTGGGGTTGCCGCCGCGATTGCCTACTGTTACTACAATCAATCCAATTTGTGCAAGCCGGTCGGTGCGATCGGCTATTCTTGCAAATGCTTTGTTTACGGCCTCTGTTTGCGGACCGGGGTATACATACTCTGCTACCGGATATTTTTTTGTACTGTCAAAATCGAATGGCTTATACATTACCCCGTATAAATCAGTAATACCATCATCGGCCTTTACTTTGAATATTTGCGGAAATTTATATCCGGCGGCCAGTAAAGAAGAAAAATCCGTTGTTTCAAGATCCAGTATCTTCCTTCCATCAGCGTTGTACAGCGCAGATTTTGGAACGGTATTCACCCTTGAATAATTATCAACAAAGAATTCTCTGCTGTCGTCCATAGTCATGCCGTGCTCATACTCCCCGGCGTTCAGCAACTTCATGCCGGTACCATCAAAATTTATTTTATAAAGATGCAGGTAGTAAGGATCTTCATTGGGTTCCTTTCCATTCGCTGAAAAATACAAAATCCGCTTTTGCTCATCTATGCCAAGAATGTCTTCACAATGAAATGCACCCGACGTTATCTGGTTCTTTAGTTTACCGTTTTCATCGTACAGGTAAAAATGAGCCCAGCCATCGCGTTCGCTCCATTCAATCAGTTCGCGGCCGCCATTTACCAGGCCCAGCTTCCTTGTTTCCACATAAGTATTCAGTCGTTCCTGCATAAGCGGTTTCACCTCAGCGGTAGCCACGCTCGCAACCAGTATATCCACTTTTTTAAGGTCGCGGCTGGTACGTGTCAGGTAAAATTTATCATTCGTTCCCAGCCAAAGTAAAGTGCGCCAATCATTATCGCGACTGCTGGGTAACGGTGTAGCCGACCAGATGCTCACATCTTCATCTTTAAACAGCGACACGTTTATTTCTTTTTGTGTTTTCGCAGCCATATCAAACAGTATCAGGTGATCTTCGGGCGCCTCTTTTTCGCCGGGCATTTGATACTTATAGGTTTCCAGTGTTGGTCTTGGTTCTGCAATACTATTAATAACCCAAAGATCTTTTACTTTGCGCTGATCTGATTTTATCATCGCGAAATGTTTGGCATCAGGCGACCAGTATATAAAAGCCGCCTTCCGCTTATTTTTATTTTTTTCCCGATCAACGTTGGTTTCATTAAATGAATCGCCATAGGAAAAATTTTCAATGCCGTCTGTGGTTAATTTTCTCTCTACAACACTGGTATCATCTTCGTTCCTGATGGCCTTTTCGTAGTTGGCCTTATCCATATAGTACAGGTTGAAGTTTTTGGCAAATACCACGGTCTGGCTGTCGGGCGAAATGGATGCCCAGGCAGGCTTCCGTTTCGGCTTTTTATAATCGGTCAGTTCTGTAAGCGTGCCATTGTCGAGATTATATTCAAAATAAAATACCTTCTTTTCTTTTATGGGTATCCCGCCTTTTTTTGAAGTTGAATCTTTTTTTGCAGCAGTGTCTTTCCGCTGAATGTCTTCTGTGCTTTTAAATTCAAACTGGATACTGCGTTCATCTTTTACAAAACGGATACTGTCAATAAGCAAATGCTGGGCATCAGAAGGATCTTTAATAATTTTTGTAAGCTCTGCGGCCAGCCTGGCGTTATCGAACATAGGCTTTTTCTCTGCTTTCACCGGGTCAACGATATACCATTTTTTTCCATCGGTGGTTTCATAGCTGTACCAGAAGCGACTTCCCTTTTTCAGCCAGTGTGCATCAACGATGGTGGAGAACAGCAGTTTCTCCTGCTTTTTTGGTGAAAACCTGGCCGCGAGCTGGTAATTGGCTTTGGTAACTGGTTGTTGGGCCTGAACGATTGTGCCAATACTAAAGAAAAGGAATAGCAGGAAAAAGCTTCTCATGTACAGTATTTTTAGAATGGAAAATAAGCTTAAACAGCTAATTCGTAAAACCGCTTATCTAAAAGAATGGTTGTGCATTGAACAGGCTGTGCAGCATCTGTTCAAATTCAGGCAACAGGGGCTAAGGCTGAACAGCTTATTGCAAACTTAATTGCCGGAACATGCAGAATGATAATTGCATACTTAACGGAATTGTTTCAACCATTCCTTTGCAGCGCTGTCATCTGTAAAACTTTTCATGGGTATCGGGGGCGGTTTCAGCATGAACAGGATATTCATAATAAATTTTGCAAGGCCAGGTTTGGATACCATAGCCATCGCTGAATAAATAACCGGCAATTGTTCAGCAGCAAATTTGCGGGTCGCTTTATCGGGCACCGGTGAATTAGACAGATAGATTAAAAGCGGCACGCGCTTGTTCCCCGTGATTTTTTTTACAAGCGCAACATTCGAAGTAATATTTTCAACCGTTCTGCGCGGACTTTTGGAAAGTGAAACAAGAATGCCTTCTTCAAACCAATAGCTGGCTATTTCTCCTTCAATTACGGGTCTGTCTGTGGGTATCGTCATAGATTATTTACAATACTAAAAATACAAAACCCTGGAAAAAAGCTGAAGGGCCATCTAAATTTTAATATTTGCTATTCCGGCTATTTTATTTTTTTACAGCAACGATGATGCCCGTTGCCCAGATCATTTTTGTGAGTAAAAGATCATTTCTTTTTTCTAATAAGCCAATCAGATTCCGCGCTTTTTCATCATGGCCTTCGGGCCAGTTAGGTTGCGGCAGCATATCGTCAATAATATACAAACCACCCGTGTTGAGCATTGAAAGGGTTTCATCCAGCAGCAGGTATTTGCCGTGCCAGGTATCTGCAAAAATATAATCGAACCGTTGATCTGCATTTGCGCTGATCCATTCATCGCCATCGAACTGCAGCAGTTGCAGTCGATTGTCTGATCCCAGTTTCGATCTTGCTATTTCCAGGAATGTTGGATCATTATCTATTGAAATAAGAGATGCATTGTTATTCATTCCATCCAGTATCCAGGAAGTAGAAAGCCCCGTTCCGGTGCCCAGTTCAAGAAATTTGCCGGCGGGTTTGGTAGTGGCCAGCGTTCTGAGCAATGAACAGGTTTGCACATCGGAAGCCATGGTAAACCCTGAGGATTTTGTAAGCACATCAATTTCTATATATGCCCGGGGAAACGGCTGATTAATCTCTTCTGTCATTCTACCAAGTTCGAATTAAGTAATATTAAATTAAGGCGATGTCAATTGTATGTACCCGTTAGTTACCCACCCAGGTATTTATTTGGAATATTGCCGGGATAATAGCTTATACCATAACGGGCCTTTAGTAATAGAGATACCACATCATAAATCTGTTGTTCGGACCGCTGAAACTGCCGCAGCAAACCCATCATAGCATAGCTGACAGGATTTACAGCCGGTATAAATGTTTCCCACTCATATCCTTTACCCCAGATCAATCCTTTTACGGTCAATGCGAGGTCGGCATTTTTTCCGATGAGGAATTTCATCATATCAATGCATTTATTATCATGTTGGTTCACGGTGTGAAAAATAGGAGTATGCCCGCCGAACCCATTTTCATCAAAACCCGCTACTGCATTAATATCTGCGCCGTATTTTACCAATACTTCAGCACAGGATACATGATTGTATTCTGCGCAGATATGCAGCAACGAAGCTTCATATATTGGCGTAAAAGTACAGTTAAACGAATATTTTTTTGTCACTGCCTGCTTATCCGCGGCTAACATGCGATCAAGTGCAGCGGCGTTATCCAGTAAAACCGACAGCAGCACCTGGTCTTCCATTATTAAACCATAATCTACAAAGGCTTTCACACACTCTTTAAATGCAGGCCCGCGCGAATACATTTCAATCAAATCATAAATAAGTGGTTTGCCATTAACCATTTCATTGGGACTGACCCCGTTTTCAAAACACAGTTGTATATCCTTCACAGAATGAAGTTCAAAAGCAATAATGATTTTCTGCAGGTAGTTCATGATAACCCGTTTTAAAATATATCGTCTGAACTGAACATCCGGATGGAGCTAATCAGCAGCATTCTGTAATCTTTGTTAAGCAGCTTTGATCCCTGCTGCCTGGACTTATTTTATTATCAAGATGGCCGCTGCAATTACTCACGCCTCAGGACTGAGGTCTCACGCCTTCCCTTCAATGTGTGAGCCTGCTTGACCAATGCGCATTGTATAATTTCCAACCTCCGGGGGTTTGATGCGCAATGCCTGTGAAATATCCATCCTGGCGAATTATTTTTCCGTCGGAATCGGTAACATCTTCGTGAAAATCTGCTGCTATACTTGCTAACTGGGCGGTAAGCGGGTCAACCCGGATATTATTCCAACGCAAATCAATTGCAGAAATGTTTTTGACAAGGATGTTATTGATAAAATTTTTGGCTGTATCAATGCCAGGAAAAATAAGTTGTCCATCCGATGCCATGAAAAAACCTTTTGTGTTTTCAAAGTAGTGAAGCCATGCAGCAGGTCCGTTACGGGAAAGATCCCGTGCAATGGATACTGTCATCAGTTGAACGCTATCCCTGATGCCGGCGATTTTTCCTGGACTTAAAGATGTTTTGTCGTTGTTGCAGGAGACGGCAAAAACAATCAGGGATAATAAAAATGCTGTCCGTGTCATCACTAAAGATATTGTTGAAATAAATGGATGCCCATTGTCGAGGCGTTGCCTATCATTTATAAATGTAGGGCATTTAGCCGCAAATAACAGATGCTCTGTGTTCGGCATTAATTCATTAGAAGGTCCAGACGGCAGCAGGCGGTATTTAGGCAATATCTTTGCTGAAACAATTGTATTTGTCACTGCAATCATAATAAAGGAGGATATTATGCCAAAAATTAAAACTGTACACGGGATCGAAGACCGCAAAGTGGTATCAAGGGAAGAATGGTTGAAGGCCAGGGTTGATCTGCTTAAAGCTGAAAAGGAATTGACGAGGCATAGCGATGATCTGGCACGAAAACGACAGGAATTACCATGGGTTAAAATTGATAAAGAATACCAATTTGACTCCGAAGAAGGGAAAGTCTCACTGGCTGATCTTTTCAAAGGGCGTTCGCAACTTCTTATCTACCACTTCATGTTCGGACCAGATTACAAAGCGGGCTGCCCGCACTGTTCTGCGATAGCCGACGGATTCAATGCGTTCTGGGTCCACCTGGCTAACCACGATGTAATGCTCTCGGCCGTATCGCGTGCACCGCTTCAGAAACTCCAGGCATATAAACAGCGGCTTGGATGGACATTTCCCTGGGTATCGTCACACGGCAGCGACTTCAACTATGACTTTAATGTCTCTTTCACCCAGGAACAGCAACGCACTGGAAACATGCAGTATAATTATGACGACGGCAATGTTAGCTCGCGGCAAAGCGATATAGACCCAAACGATACCGGGCCTGAAGAAGGCAAAAAGATCGCAGCCAGCACCGGCACCGATTGGGCGACATTCACACAAGAAGCCCCGGGCATGAGCGCCTTTGTGCTTGAAGACGGCATCCTTTATCATACCTATTCCACTTATGCAAGGGGGCTGGACGGTCTCTGGGGCATCTACCAGTGGCTTGATCGGGCTCCGCTTGGGCGTAATGAAGGTGGGGTATGGATGCGTCGTCACGACGAGTATGATCAGAAATCACAACATAATGCTGGCCCGAAAGATTGTTGCGCCTGACAACAACAGAAATAATCAGCCGGCAATTGCAACAATATGGCACAGCAATTTCAAAATAGAAGTTCAGATAGCTCCGGTGTGTCCAGGCCGTCTGTTGAATTTATTGTTATATGTGTTGCGGCTTTTATTGCCGGCTTGTCAACGACCATTTATCTCGGTGGCTCGATGGCTTATGAGATGGAAATGCCTGGCGGCTGGAAAATGTCGATGATGTGGATGCGAATGCCTGGTCAAACATGGGTTTTGTCAGGCCTGGGCTTTTTACTCATGTGGCTAGCTATGATGATTGCTATGATGATGCCGTCTGCATTACCGGCATTTCTTAAAACGCGGCGGAACTGGCGCTCTCTTTGTTATATGGCATCGGGATACTTTACCATTTGGCTTATAGCCGGTTTCGGAACATACATACTGGGAGCCTGGTTTAACAATGCCAGCATGCATTCACCGTTTTTAAGCCGTGCGGTACCCTTGCTTTCCGGCGCCATATTGGTTGCCGCAGGTACTATTCAATTAACACGCTGGAAATTGAAACATTTGTTGCGGTGCCGTTCAACATTTGGTTGCGGCATTTCCTGCCCGCAGAATAAATCCAGCTTTCTGCTTGGCTGCAGACAAGGGATGGGTTGCTGCGGCTGCTGCGCTACGTTGATGACAACCCAACTTGTTCTTGGAATTATGAATCCACTGGTAATGATGGTGGTTGCAATTGCTATTACCGGGGAAAAACTTCTTCCGAAACCTGAAGTCATTGCCCGCCTCGCAGGCGTTATCATCATCATTGCCGGCATTGCAACAGGCATTCGCTGGGCAACACTTAGTTATGCTTAAACTTCCGTTACAGGTCCTGGTAAGCAGTATTATTCCCGGAGCACGATGATCAAATGGCTTTGGCGCGATTCTCCTGAAAAAAGTTTTGCTATTTTGCTCAATGAACCCCTCTTCATCAACCACATACTTTCAACTTACATCATCTGGGCGAAAAGCGACACATAGCGTGATGTTGCCAAATGTAAACTGCATATATCGTCCACCACATGGGGTCACCGTAGCTTCATGGTATCCTGGTTTGTTGCACTCCGGCAATTCCTTAACGTTGGTTTGTCAAACAGTTTCGCTGAAAATAAAACAGCTCCATAAAAATGGAGCTGTTAAACTTACTAACCGTTTATGTCTATATTCAAAAACGCAATTTTATGCCGCATCCAGCTCTTTCAGCTTCTCGCGGATTTTTCCTTCTATTTCATCGGCGAGCGCCGGGTTATCCAGCATGAGTTGTTTCACCGTTTCGCGTCCCTGGCCCAGCTTATCACTGTTATAACTAAACCAGCTACCGCTTTTTTGCACCACGCCCAGTTCAACACCCATGTCTACAATCTCTCCGGCTTTAGAAATGCCTTCTCCAAATACCAAATCAAATTCTGCCGCGCGGAAAGGAGGCGCTACTTTATTTTTTACCACTTTTACTTTAACCCGGTTGCCCACGGCTGCATCTCCATCTTTTATCTGGCTTACGCGACGAATGTCCAAACGCACGGAAGCATAAAATTTAAGTGCATTACCACCAGTAGTAGTTTCAGGGTTACCAAACATTACCCCGATTTTCTCACGCAACTGGTTAATAAATATACAGATCGTATTTGTTTTGCTAATAGTAGCGGTGAGTTTACGCAGGGCCTGGCTCATTAAACGCGCCTGCAAGCCCATTTTGCTATCGCCCATTTCACCTTCCAACTCACCTTTGGGTACCAATGCTGCTACAGAGTCAATCACCACCACATCCAGCGCGCCGGACAAAATCAGGCGGTCCGCAATTTCCAATCCCTGTTCACCATAATCAGGCTGCGAAATCAATAGGTTGTCAACATCCACGCCCAGCCGCTTGGCATATGCGCTGTCAAATGCATGTTCCGCATCTATGATAGCGCACATACCACCTTTTTTCTGCGCTTCTGCAATTACATGAATGGCAATAGTGGTTTTACCGGTCGACTCAGGGCCATAAATTTCTACAATACGACCCTTGGGCAAACCGCCAATACCCAGTGCGGTATCCAGTCCGATAGAACCAGTAGAAATTACTTCCATGGGTTCCTGGCTGCGTTCATTCATCA
>Ga0068868_100002494_pt1 | contig 12783 bp, 13 predicted proteins | sample KBSMisM42_FD_64660 | JGI IMG/M metagenome (GOLD analysis project Ga0068868, IMG submission 64660) | Miscanthus rhizosphere microbial communities from Kellogg Biological Station, Michigan, USA - KBS Miscanthus M4-2 | ecosystem: Host-associated > Plants > Roots > Rhizosphere > Soil ...
GGGATCGCGCACACGCGTTGGGCGACGCACGGGGCGCCGACGGTCGGCAACGCGCATCCGCACATCGTCGGACCCATCGCGCTTGTCCACAATGGCATCATCGAGAACTTCAAGCCGCTGCGGGACGAGCTGATCGCCGAAGGGCGCAAGTTCGAGAGCGAGACCGACACCGAGGTCGTCGGGCACCTCGTCGCCCGCGAGATCGAGCGCGGCGCATCGCCGCAGGACGCCGTCGCGGCGGTGCTGCCTCGCCTCATCGGCGCCTTCGCGCTTGCGATCCTGTTCCGCGATCATCCCGACCTGATCATCGGTGCGCGCATGGGTGCGCCGCTGACCGTCGGCTATGGCGACGGCGAGAATTACCTTGGCTCCGACGCGCTTGCCGTCGCTCCCTGGACCCAGCGCATCGCCTATCTCGACGAGGGCGACTGGGCGGTCGTGAAGCGCGACAGCATCCAGATCTTCGACCGCGACAATCAGCGCGTCGAACGCGACATCGTCGAATCCGGCGCGTCCTCGGCTCCGGTCGAGAAGGGTAATTACGCACACTACATGCAAAAGGAGATTTTCGAGCAGCCGATCGTGGTTGCCCAGACTCTCCAGACCTATGTCCGGCCGTTTGAGGGCGAAGTCGCGCTGCCCGTCTCGGAGGCCGACCTGGAATCGGTCAAGCGCGTCACCATCGTCGCCTGCGGCACCTCCTTCTACGTCGCGATGATCGGCAAATACTGGATCGAGCGCTTTGCCGGCATCCGCGTCGAGGTCGATGTCGCCAGCGAGTTTCGCTACCGCGACGCGATCCTGCTGCCCGACACGCTGGGCATCGTCATCTCGCAGTCGGGCGAGACCGCCGACACGTTGGCCGCACTCCGTCACATGAAGGAAAAGGGCGTCCGCACGGCGGGGATCATCAACGTTCCCACGAGCTCGATGGCGCGCGAGGTCGACTTGCTTCTGCCGACGCATGCCGGGCCCGAGGTCGGCGTCGCCTCGACCAAGGCCTTCACCTGCCAGCTCGCGGTGATGGCGGCGCTCTCGGCCTATATCGCGCGGAGCAAAGGGCGCCTCAGCCGCGATGAGGAGAAGGACCTGGTCGCGCATCTGCAGGAGGCTCCGGCAGCGCTGAATGCCGCGCTCGGCCACGACGACGACATTGCGGCGATGGCGCACCTGATCGCGCCCGCTCGGGACGTCCTCTACCTCGGCCGGGGGCCGGACTATCCGATGGCGATGGAAGGCGCGCTGAAGCTCAAGGAGATCAGCTACATCCATGCCGAAGGCTATGCGGCGGGCGAGATGAAGCACGGGCCGATCGCGCTGATCGACGACAATGTGCCGGTCATCGTGCTCGCGCCGTCCGGCCCGCTGTTCGAGAAGACCGTCAGCAACATGCAGGAAGTGCGCGCGCGCGGCGGCAAGATCGTGCTCATAAGCGATGCGGAAGGCATTGCCGAAGCGGGCGAGGGGTCGATGGCGACCATCGAGATGCCGCACGTCCACCCGCTGATCGCACCTTTGGTCTATGCCGTGCCGGTGCAGCTGCTCGCCTATCATGTCGCGGTGCTAAAGGGCACGGACATCGACCAGCCGCGAAACCTCGCGAAGAGCGTGACTGTCGAATAACGGGACAGACGCGCGAAAATTCATGTTTTTGTCAATTAGTTGCGCTATTCTCCGTCGCAGGGGTGGAGACAAGTCATGCGTAGCTCGCAGTCGCTGCGACGCGTCGAAACGGCCGGCCTGAGCGCCGACCTTGCCGATTATTGGCGTGACGGATACGCCATTGTGCGCGGCTTCTTCAGTGCCGATGAGGTCGCGGAAATCGCCGCGGCAACCGACCAGCTCTATGCGGAAGGTGTAGCTCATGGCCGCTGCTTCCGGCACGGCAACCTCTTCTACAACGTCGCCCCGAACCGGCAGGGCAAGCCGCTGGTGCGGATGGTTCAATGGCCATCCTACCACCAGCGCATCCTTAACCGCGTCCGCCTCGACATGCGCTTCGCCGATCTGCTCGAGCCGCTGTTCGGAAGCGACCTCAAGCAGATCATCAACCAGGTCCATTGGAAGGCGCCCGGCTCGCTCGGCGACTTCGCCTGGCACCAGGACAGCAAGTCGCGGCGGCCCGCGTCTGCCTATCGCAACCTCGCGACGTCTTACGTCCAGACTGGCCTCGCCGTCGACCCGCACACGCCCGAAGCTGGTGGTCTCCGCTTCATTCCGGGCAGTCATTTGCGCGGCGACCTTCACATGGACTGCGAGAAGCATTCGCTGGGCGTGGCGATGAAGGATTCGGCCCTCAAGGCCGTCGGGTTCTCGAGCGATGATGCAATCGACCTGGTGCTCGAACCGGGCGACCTTGCGCTGTGGAGCCCCTATCTCATCCACGGATCCGGCACGAACCGCTCGGCCCACAGGCGGCGCTTCTACATCAACGGCTATGTGCGTGCAGCCGATTGCGATCGCGGCGAATGGGCCTTCCGCAACGGACGCCCAGTCCCGCTTGGTCCGAAGCCCACGCTCGTCCATTTCGAGGATCTGCGCGAGCGCCCCGGCCCGCATTACGTCGACGACTAGGCCGCGTCCGCCTTGGCCTCCAGCTGGCGGATGTGCCGGCTGATGCGATGATAGAGGAAGTCGATCACGACACGCACTCGGGGGGTGTGACGCAGCCGCTCGTGCGTCACCAGCCACATCACGCGATTGTGGCCGGCCCTTGGCGGGACGCATTGAATCAGGTCAGGATCGGCGTCCGCGACAATGGACGGCAACACCGCGATCCCGAGGCCTGAACGGATCGCCGACATCATTCCTGTCGCCGAGGCGTGGTGCATGATAACCCGGTCGTCGAGGCCGAGGTCGTGCAGCCAGGCGGAATAAGCCCGCCACAATTTCGGCCCGCCACCGCCGATGAACGCATGCTTCTTGAGCTCGGCTCGCGTCCGCGGAACGCCGTGGGCAGTGGCATAGTCGCGGCTGCAATAAAGCGTCCATTCGTCGTCACAGAGCCGCCGGCCTACAATCCCGCTGCCGAGGTCGCCCGTGGAGCTGCGAAGGCCGATGTCCGCTTCGCCTTCCCCAAGATCGCGGAAGTCCTGGCTGTCGTCGACCTCGATCATGATCTCGGGATGACGCTCATGAAGCTCGCGGATCATCGGCGCGAGCAGGGTCACGGCGAAGATTTCCTGCGTCGTGATCCGGACCGTACCGCTGGTATCGCGCTTCTCGGCCGCGGCCGCTTCCGCGAAAGCCTCTGCCGCGGTCCCTACGCTCCGGGCGCGTTTGAGGAGCTGCACGCCGGCGGGCGTCAGAGTGTAGCCGGCCTGCCTCTTCTCGAAGAGCGGGAAGCCGATCGCTTGCTCGAGCGCTGCAGTCCGCCGTGCAACGGTCGTCTGGCTGACCCGAAGCGCTCGGCCCGCGGCAAGGGTGCTGCCGCCGTCGGCTACGGCCAGGAAATAACGGAGGTCGTTCCAGTCGAGCATCGCAGCCACGTCTAGCTCCTGACGGTCCGCTGAGGGTTCTGCAATTTTGCAGAACCATAGCACGAACTCGTTGCTCACGTAAGTTGCAAATTGCGACTAAATAAGGGGTCGCGCCGGAAATCCGGCCCTTGGAAAAAGGGAAGCGACATGTTCAAGACCTTCAAATTCGCGCTGTTCGCGGCATCCGCCTTCATCATCAACGTCTCGCCGGCATTCGCCGAGCCAGTGACCTCACCGTACGTCAGCGTCGTCAGCACCGCCGGCCTCGATCTGTCCAGCGACGCCGGACGCGCCGAGCTCGATCATCGGCTGGTCACCGCCGCCTACGAAGTATGCGGGACGCCGTCGGACATCGACCTCGTCGGCAAGAACCAGGCCCGCGCCTGCCGCGCCGATGTGCTCGCCAAGGCCCGCGCCGAGAGCCAGCAGCTCGCGTTCCGCGGGACGCCGATCCTGATCGCCGCTGCCCGCTAGAGGCACGGTATGGAGGCCGCGCTCTCCCCGGGCGCGGCCTTCCTGTTGTCCGCTTCGGGGCGCACCGCTAGGGCGCAGTCATGCGCCTCTCCGACTTCAAGGCACTCAGCTTCGATTGCTACGGGACCCTGATCGACTGGGAAACGGGCATCGTCGAAGCGCTTCGGCCTCTCCGTGAGAACGGCGCGAGTGCCGAGGAAATCCTCGAGGCCTACGGCCCGATCGAGCATGAGATCGAGGTCGAGCAGCCGGGCCTCCCTTATTCACAACTGCTCGAGCGGGTTTACGAGCGCCTCAGCGATCGCTTCGGCGTCGAGCCCGATGAGGTCGAGGCCGCGAAGTTCGGCGCGTCGGTGGGTGATTGGCCAGCGTTTCCGGACTCTGCCGAAGCGCTTCGCTACCTCAAGCAGCACTTCAAGCTGATCATCCTGTCGAATGTCGACCGGCTGAGCTTTGCCGGCAGCAATGCGCGGCTAGGCGTTGAATTCGATCACATTTTCACGGCTCAGGACATCGGCTCCTATAAGCCCGACCTCAAGAACTTCGAATATCTGCTCGCGGGCGCGCAAGCGGACGGGATCGCCAAGGGCGAGCTTCTTCACGTCGCGCAAAGCCTTTTCCACGACCACGTACCAGCGAACCGAATGGGCATCGCTTCGGCGTGGATCGACAGGCGCGCGGGTAAGGCCGGTGGCGGGGCGACCGTCACGCCGGATCCGATGCCGCATTACGATTTCCGCTTCACGACGCTTGGCGAGTTGGCGGACGCGCATCGGGCCGAGCAGGGCTGATCGCGCTGATGCATCGCCCGCTGCGCCTGACCATCGACGCAAAGGCGATCCAGTCCAACTGGCGCTGGCTTGCCGAGCGTGCAGGCGTAACCGCCGGCGCCGCAGTCAAGGCCGACGGCTACGGCCTTGGCGCGCGCGAGACGACCGAGGCGCTGATCGAAGCGGGCTGCCGGGACTTTTTCGTTTCCACTTGGGCGGAAGCCGAGGCGCTGGGAAATTTGCCTGATAGTGTCAGCTTGGTGGTGCTGCACGGGGTCGGGGCCAACGACGGCGAGGCGGCATCGCGCATTCCGGCCCGGCCCTGCCTGAACACGGTGGAGCAGGTCGCGCGCTGGAAGCAAATCGCTCCCGGCCGCCCTTGTGACGTAATGATCGACACCGGCATCAACCGCCTCGGCATGCGTCCAACCGAGATCGATGCGCTCGCCGGGCTGCAGATCGACACGCTGCACAGCCATCTCGCCTGCGCTGACGAGGACACGTCGATGAATGAGATGCAGCTCGAGCGTTTTCGCGCGGTCGCGTCGGCGGTATCTGCCAGGCGCTGTTCCTTCGCTAACAGCGCCGCCATTTGCCTCGGCCGCGACTACAGCTTCGACCTCGTGCGGCCCGGTCTAGCGCTCTATGGCGGCGTCCCCCGCGCCGAAGCCGAGGGCAATATCCGCCAAGTGGCGAGGGTCGAGGCGCAGATCGTCCAGCGGCGCACCATCCCTCAAGGTGAGACCTGCGGGTACGGCGCAACTTTCACCGCGAAAGAGGATACCGAGGCCGCGATCCTCAACATCGGCTACGCTGACGGATATTTGCGCGGTTTTTCGTCGCACGGATCGGCATTTTCGGGCGAATATGCGCTTCCGGTGCTAGGCCGCGTGTCGATGGACTTGATTGCCGTCGGCGTCGGCGCCGCGCCGGGCCTCAAGGAAGGCGATTGGGTCGAGATCGACTACGACCTGCCGTCGGCTTCTCGACAGTCCGGCCTTTCGCAGTACGAGCTGCTGACGACGCTCGGCTCCCGCTTCGATCGGCGCTGGACCTAGCCCGCTCCTCGGGCGGCGGCGTCTTCGGCTTGTAGCGGCAGAGGTTGATCACCGGGCAGCGCCAGCATTCGGGCAGCCGCGCCTTGCAGGTGTAGCGGCCGTGCAGGATCAGCCAGTGATGCGCGTCGCGGCGGAAAGGCTGCGGAACGATCTTTTCGAGCTTGGCCTCGACCTCATCGACCGTCTTCCCGGGCGCGAGGCCCGTGCGGTTGCTGACTCGGAAGACGTGCGTGTCGACCGCGAACGTCTCCTCGCCGAACGCGGTGTTGAGGACGACGTTGGCGGTCTTGCGGCCGACGCCGGGCAGCGCCTGCAACTCCTCGCGGGTGCGCGGAACCTCGCCACCATGCTGGTCGATGAGCGCCTGGCTGAGCGCGATCACGTTCTTGGCCTTGGTGTTGAACAGGCCGATCGTCTTGATCGCGTCGCGAAGGCTTTCCTCGCCAAGTTCAATCATTTGCCGCGGCGTCTTGATACGCGCGAACAAAGGACGGCAGGCGATGTTGACGCTGGCGTCGGTCGCTTGTGCCGAGAGCACCACCGCGACCAGCAGCTGATAGGGGTTAGAGGATTCGAGTTCGGTCGTCGGCGACGGGTTCACCTCCGCCAGGCGGCGGAAGAACTCGAAGACCTCCTCGCGCTTCATCGAAGGTCGTCCAGCGCGCGCCCGAGGCGGCTGATGCCTTCTGCGAAGTCATCTGCAGGGAGCCCGAAGCCGACCCGGAAATGGTGGGGCATTTCGAACCAGCGGCCGGGAACGACGGCGGTGTCGTAACGCTCGCGCAGATGGTCGTTGAGCCGCTCTGTTTCCCCGCCGGACCAGCGCGGGAAGGCGGTCACGCCGTAGATCGCCGGAACACAGTCGAGATCGCCCCGGCCAGCGAGGAAGTCGTTGAAGTGGTCGCGGTTTCGCTGAAGCATCGCGGGCGTGTCGCCGACCACTTCGCCGATACGGTCGAACGCAATGCAGGCGAGCCGCTCCGCCTGGTGCGCCTGGTTGACCCCGAACAGGTCGTTCAAGCGCCACATGCGTTCGGCAAGCTCGCGCTTGGCGAGAATCCAGCCGCAACGCAGCCCGCTCAGGCCATAGACTTTAGTCAGGCTGTTGGTGACGACGAACTGGTGCCCGAGATGCACCGCGCTGCGGCGTTGCGCGGCATCGAGATAAACCTCGTCGATCAGCACTCGAGGCCCAAGCTTTCCGACCTCCTGCAACTCGTCCTCCTCGGCGAGCGCGCCGCTCGGATTGTGGAGGTTGGTGAGGACGATGAGTTTGGTGCGGTCGGACATGGCGGCCGCGACCATCGCCGGGTCGAGGCGGAACGCATCCGCCGCCTTGCGCTCGAATCGGGTAACCTTTGCGCCCAGGAAGGAGGCCATACGGAGCAAGGGCTCGTAGGTCGGAAACTCGACCAGTACCTCGTCACCGGGCTCAATGAGCGCGGCCATCGCAAGGAAATTGGCCATCGACGTGCCGTCGGCCGCAACGACCTGCTCGGTGGTGACGCGGTACCGGCCGGCGATGCGTTCCCTGAGCGGCGCGTAGCGAGGGTGGCTCGCTCCATCCATGTCGAGATCGCTGAGGCTGATCCCCAGCGCATCCATCCGGAAGTGCGGCACTTCGCTCGTCGTCAGCGGGTAGCGCACGGCCGCCTTGAACTTGGCCCAGTGCATGTAATCGGACTGCATGATCCGACCGGTCACGGGGCGTTGGCCTTTCGCCAGTACAGGAATGTCGGAATGCCGGCGGCCAGGATCGCATATCCTATCAAGCTGTTGGCCGGGTTGTTCCAGACGGTCGCGATGACGACGAGCGCACAGGCGACGACGTAGACAGCCGTCGTGAACGGGTGGCCCGGTGCTTTGAAGCCGGGTTGCAGTGGGTCGCGGCTCCTGAAGACGAATAGCGCCGCGCCGGTCAGGCCGAAGAAGATGAAGTCGACCGAGACGACGTAGCTCAGGATCTGCCCGAACGTGCCGGAGAGTGCGATGACCGAGGCCGCGATGCCCTGCAGTGCGATTGCGACGACCGGCACGCGGCTACGTTCACTGACTTTCGCGACACCCCGAAAGAACACGCCGTCCTCGGCCATGGCGAAATAGACGCGCGGCGCAGTCAGCATCCCCTGGCTCAGGAATCCCAGTGCGGAGATGGCAATACCGAGCGCGATGAAGGTGGCACCGCTTTGCCCAAGCGCCAGCCGCATCACGTCGCTCGCCGGGGTCTTCGACGCGGCGAGCCCCTGCGATCCGAGCGCGTGCACGCAGACGAATGCGACCGAGGTGTAGAGGATCACCACGCCGATCACGCCGAACAAGAGGCCGCGGGCGAGGTCGCGCTGGGGATTGCGCATTTCGCCGGCGACAAAGCTGGAGGTCTGCCAGCCGCCATAGGAGAACATGACGGGCGTCATTGCCGCCCCGACTGCGGCGAGCACCGCCACCGATCCATTCGAGCTGTGCGCCGCCGCATGAGGCACGCCGGGCGCCAACCACCATCCCAGCATAACGAGCGCGGCGATGGCACCGATCTTGAGCAGCATCAGCGCGCTCTGGACGTTGCTCCCCGACTTGACCCCGAAGCAGTTGATGACGGTCAGCAGCGCGAGCACGGCGACAGCGACGATGCTATCCGGCAGGCCAAGCGGCACCAGATCATTGAGGTAGCGGGCGAAGGTAATCGCGACCGCGGCCATCCCACCCGACTGGATCACGAGCAGCAGCGACCAGCCGTAGAGAAAGGCTGGCAGCGCGCCATAGGCATCGCGGAGATACGCATATTGGCCACCGACTGCGGGCCGCCGCGCCGCGAGCTCGGCGTACACGAACGATGCCGCAAGCGCGATGAGCCCACCGAGCACCCAGACGCCGACGATCAGCAGCGGCGTGCTGACATGCCGTGCGACCTCGGCCGGAGTGACGAAGATGCCCGAGCCGATGATCCCGCCCATGACCAACATCGTCGCGTCAAACAGGCCTAGCTTGCGAGCGAGGCCCAGCGATTCGACGCGCGGTTCGGTCACGAGCCCGCGATAACGTCGCGCATGGAATAAAGGCCCGCGGGCTTACCGACGAGGAAGCGCGCCGCGGCCAATGCGCCACGGGCAAAGATCATGCGATTCTCGGCCCGGTGCGACAGGATCAGCCGCTCGTCAGGCCCCAGGAACATGACGTCGTGATCGCCGGCGACCGTGCCGCCCCGGAGCGACGCGTAACCGACCGAACGGCCGCGTTCCTCCACCAGGTTTCCCAGCATCAGCGCAGTACCGGACGGGGCATCAACCTTATTGCGATGGTGAGCCTCGGCGATCTGGATATCCCAGTCGGGACCGAGTGCTGCGGCGGCTCGCTCCACCAGGTCGGCAAGCACGGCGATGCCGAGCGACGTATTGGGCGCGCGCAAGACCGCGACCTTTTTCGCGGCCTCGGCGATCTGTGCGCCATCAGACTGATCCAGCCCGGTCGTTCCGATCAGCACCGGCGTTCCGCTCGAGACGGCCCGCTCAAGACTCGCTTCAAGCGCGGCGGGCGCTGAGAAATCCACGAGGACGTCGCCATGTTCCTGGTCGATCGCGAAGCGCGGGTCGTCAGCGACGGCGGTTGCGATAGCTTTACCCATGCGCCCTTCAGGCGCGACCAGGCTGATGCGGATCGGCTGCGTCCCCATACAACCGTGTCATGGCGAAAGGCGGAGCGCCGCGCAATCGCACGGCGCCCCAAGTCGGACTACTTCAGCATCAGCTCCTGCAGCAGCATGTCACCGCGCAGCTTGCGATAGGTCGCGCGATGGCCACTTCCAGCGGCGCCCTGGCGCGTGCTCTGAGCCATGAAGGCGTTCATTTCCTTCTCGCGCTGGATGTCTTCGGCGGGTGTCGTCACATGGTCGAAGATCGTGACCAGGTAGAGGTCCGGCTCACCGTCGCGCGGGTTCACGTTGGCGAAGATCTTGTAATCCTTGATCCAGCCCTTCGACTTGGAGAAGTCGTTCCGCTTGCGATATTCGCTGGCGAGGAAGTCGACATAATCGGGAAAATGGCCGTCATCGACTGTAATCGCGGCAACGTCCCAAAAATCGCCGCTCTTGACCGGAAGCTCCTGGCTCCACGCCGGAACCGAGGTGAGCATGATGGTCGCGGCGCCGAGCGCGCCGAGCATCAGTTTTCGCATTTATCAAACCCCCGAATATTGCAGTCAGCCTTACTGACCGCTTGAAGGGAACGGCGTCGCCGAACCAGCGAGACGCCTGCATGAGCGGCGTCGTTCCGGAACGGCCATAGAGCAGAGAATTATGGTTAACGCAAATTAAAGGCCTAGCCGTTCCTGCAAGGCCAGAGCGGCTGTTGGAGCCCGGACTTTCGCGCCGTTGATCATGAAAATGTAGGCGTCGCCGCGGGTCTGCCATTCGCGCGCTTTCGCGGCAAACTTGTCGAGCGATGCCTCGTCATAGCCGGTGGGAACGTCCTCACTCATACGCTGCAGGCGCGCATAGGAGAAATCGGCCGTTTGCGCCTCGATCAACGGGTAATCGTTCGAATCTTCGAACACGATCGCAATGTTGCGCGCGCGGCAAAGCTCGAAGAACTTCTCGTCGTCGAAACTCTTGTGCCGAGGCTCAATCGCATGCCGAACCTTCATCCCGTTGAGCTCAGCAGGAAGGAGGTCGATAAAAGCCGCCATGTCATCGCCGTCGAACCTCTTGAAGGGTGCGAACTGCCATAGGATCGGGCCGAGCTTGGGCCCCAGAACCTCAAATCCCTGACCGAAGAAATTCGCGACGCTTTCCGCGCTTTCGGCCAGTTTCGAGCGGCTCACGCAATATCGAGAGCCCTTGACCGCGAACTGGAAGCCAGCGGGCGCAATTTTCTCCCAATTTTCCCAGCTCTTGGGCTTCTGGCGGCCGTAGAAGGTCGCATTGATTTCGATCGCGCCGAGCTTGCTCGCCGCATATTCGAGCTCTTTGGCTTGGGGCAGCTTGTGTGGATAGAAACTGCCGCGCCACGGTGCGTAGGTCCAGCCGCCGATGCCGATGCGGATACGGTTGCTACTCATATCCGCATCAACGCCAGCAAGCGTTACTTCGCTGCGGTTGCAGCCGCGGCCGGGCCGGGGATGATGACATCCTCGACCGCCTTGAAGCCGCCGTCGGCCTGCTTCTTGTAGACCGTCACGTACGTCCCGCTGCCCGTCACCGGCTTGCCGGTCGCCTTGTCGGTCGTGGTGATCGTGTAATGTCCGCGGCTGCTCGCCATGTCGCCGGCCGACGCAACGCGCACGTTGTCACTGGCGAAGCTCAGTTTGAAGTTGGGATCGCTGATCAAGCCCTGGATGGCCTTGCGCCGGTCGACGTCGGTTGTCGCGACCGGATCGCCCGGGCTCGCGAGAACGGCATCGTCGGCATATTCGGCGGCGAGGACATTGATGTCCTTGTCGCCATAGGCCTTCATCCACCCTGCTTCCTGCGCCTTGATGGTGTCAGCGATCTTGGTGGCATCGGCGGCCGCCTCCGCGCCCTTCGTGCACCCCGTAATCCCGAACGCCGCCGTGGTAGCAATCATCACCGGAATGAGCTTGTTCATCGGTCTCTCCCCCAAGAGCGGGCCGCCCGCGCGGTCCTGCCGCGCTTCAATCACTGTAGGCCGAGTCGCACAAGCGACAATCAGGCTCTAGGGCAGGGGCGATGGCCAGGAGCGAGATCCGGAATATCGTCGTCCTAACGGGTGCGGGCGTATCCGCCGAGAGCGGGCTTGCAACGTTTCGCGGGCCCGATGGCCTGTGGGAGGGCCACCGCGTCGAGGATGTAGCGACGCCTGAAGCCTATCGCCGCGATCCTGCCCTCGTTCACGCCTTCTACGATGCGCGCCGGGCCCGGCTCGGTACGGTCGAGCCGAATGCCGCGCACAGGGCGCTGGCCCGGCTCGATGAGGAGTGGCCAGGCGAGCTGCTGCTCGTCACGCAGAATGTCGACGACCTGCACGAACGTGCAGGCTCGAAGCGCCTGCTGCACATGCATGGGGAACTGACCAGCGGCTGGTGCCTGGCTTGCGACGAGCGCTTCGGCTGGGAAGGTCCGATGGGCGAGGGAGCCTCATGCCCTGAGTGCGGCGTGCAGGGGCAGGTCCGGCCCGACATCGTCTGGTTCGGCGAGATGCCTTACGACATGGGCCGCATCGACGATGCACTGCAGGCCTCCGACCTGTTCGTTTCGATCGGCACATCGGGCGCCGTCTATCCCGCGGCGGGGTTCGTGCAGTCAGCGCGCTACTGCGGAGCCAAGACGCTCGAGATCAATCTAGAGCCGAGCCTCGGCAGCTATCTGTTCGATGAAAGCCGGATCGGAAAGGCGGGCGAACTGGTGCCGGAATGGGTGGAGGAGCTGCTTCAGTCCGCCCATTCGAGTCCGATTTCGCGATAAAGGCTGCGGTCCTCGTCCCAACGCGGGTTGACCTTCACATGAAGGAACAGGTGGACCGGCCGGCCGAGATGCTCAGCAATCTGCGCGCGCGCTGCGGCACCGATCTCCTTTAGCCGGCGACCGCCCTTGCCGATGACGATCGCCTTCTGGCTGTCGCGCTCGACCAGGACCTGCTGGCGAATCTCGGTCGACCCATCGGGGCGGTCGGTCCAGGTCTCAGTCTCCACTGCGGTCGCATAGGGCAGCTCCTGGTGGAGCTGGTTGACGATCTGCTCGCGGGTCAGCTCGGCGGCGATCATGCGGTCGGTCGCGTCGGACACCTCGTCTTCCGGGTAGAGCCACGGGCCTTCAGGCATTGCGTCAGCTAGGGCCTGCTTGAGATCGGCAACGCCGTCGCCCTGCGCGGCGCTGATCATGAAAACCTTTTCTGGGTTGAGTCGGGCGGTGACGTCGGCGGCAAGCGCGAGCAGCTTCTCTTTCTTCACCAGGTCGATCTTGTTGAGCGCCAGGAACAGTGGCTGCTCGCGCTTTTCGAGACTCTCCAGGACCTGCTCGCGGACCTTCTCCGAGGCGTCGATGACAAGGAGGAT
>Ga0068868_100002497_pt1 | contig 12772 bp, 10 predicted proteins | sample KBSMisM42_FD_64660 | JGI IMG/M metagenome (GOLD analysis project Ga0068868, IMG submission 64660) | Miscanthus rhizosphere microbial communities from Kellogg Biological Station, Michigan, USA - KBS Miscanthus M4-2 | ecosystem: Host-associated > Plants > Roots > Rhizosphere > Soil ...
GAGGACGCGCTGCGAGCGCGGCGGCACAATCAAGCGAATGACCGACTCGCCGGTCCGGCAGCGCCTGGTGGCGGTCCTCGCCGCCGACGCCATGCGAGCGGGCCTCAGCCGCGCGATGGGGCGCTAAGTCACGCGCTGACGCTGTCCAGGACGGCGACCAGACGGCGCGCCTGCTCTTTCATCGAATAGCGCTCCAGCACCGCGGCACGGGCACGCCGACCGACCTGCTTGCGCCGGGCCGGGTCGCGCAGTTCGCCGAGGTGATCGAGCCAGTCTCGCCGGGTGCGCGCAATGTAGCCATTGAAGCCGCCCGGCTCGATCACCGGCGTGTACGCCGGAACCGGCGACGCCACGACGGGCAGGCCCACGCTCATCTTCATCGTCAGGCGATTCTCGGATTTGACCTGCCATGTCGGGACCGGCTCTTCGGCCGCATCCATGCTGGGCTCGACCGGGATGATGCCGACATCGGCGACCTCCATGAACTCATAGACACGGCCGGGATGCCAGGGCACCCGGCGGATGCGTTGCGACATCAGAAAGCGCAGGCGATGCAGGCGGCGCGAAGTGGGCTGCTCGCGCCAATGCTGACCGGCTTCGCTCAGCCGGCGCAGCGGCGTGTCGGTGCGCCAATAGGGGCCGACGATCGTCACGTCGAGCCATTCCGGCGGGGTGCCGATGACAGGCAGTTCGCTCAGGCGGCTCGAGGTCACCAGGACGGCGCGCAACGGGTTGCCGCGGCTGCCGCGAGCCGCTCCGTAGGCGAGCTTGCGCACGAAGGGGTTCTCGATGCCGTCGTGCACGACGTGGATCCTGGGCTGCAGTTGAAGCGGATAGAGAGCCTTGAGATAGTCGGTGACCGCGACGGTCGCGTCGGTGCACTCGACCATGGCCGGCGCGACCAGGTCGCAAACGCCGAACACCGTGGCGATGCCGTGCTCGGCGAGGCGCCGGGCCAGGCGCTCGACGCTGGGTCCGCGAACCTTCTGCAGAAACACGATCCCGAACCCTTCGGCGACCAGACGGTGTTCGAGTCCGTCGACAATCGGCGACATGTTTGGCTGCTCGGGCTCGAAGACGATCTCGGGCTCGAAGCCGGCGGCGCCCAGGAAGGGCAGCATGTTCAGCACTGCGATGCGGGTGCTGGGCAAGGGGGAGCGAGAGTTCGATGCCAGCACGAAGGCGACGCGCGTCGGCCGATTCGTCGCGCCGCATGTGTTCGCAAGGTTGCTGGTCGTGAAGTCGCGCACAGGTGATTGCCGGCCTGAGCGGCAGATGTTGATGACCGACTCTGGTGGTGCCTGTCTCACTCCACGATCGATTCAGCGATCAGGCTAGCATCCACAAGCATCCACGAGCGCAGTTGCTGCGAGAACCTGTACACGATGAACACGACCGAAGGCACCGGCGGCGCCTTCCCCGTGCACGGTGCGCAACGACGAGGACTTGTGTCGTGGCGTCTCTCCGTCGCGCCGATGATGGATTGGACCGACCGGCACTGCCGGTACTTCCACCGCCTGCTGACCCGTCGTGCCCGGCTCTACACCGAGATGGTGACGACCGGCGCGTTGCTGCACGGCGACGTCCCGCGCCACCTCGATTTCGATCCGGCCGAGCAACCGGTTGCGCTGCAGCTCGGCGGCAGCGAGCCGGCCGATCTCGCGGCGGCGGCGAGGCTCGGCGAGCGCTGGGGCTACGCCGAGATCAACCTCAACTGCGGCTGCCCCAGCGAGCGGGTGCAGCGTGGCTCGTTCGGCGCTTGCCTCATGGCCGAGCCGCAGCTCGTCGCCGACTGCGTCAACGCGATGCGCGACGCGGTCGCCGTCCCCGTGACCGTCAAGCACCGGATCGGCATCGACCGGCTCGAGAGCTACGACTTCGTGCGCGACTTTGTCGGCACGGTGGCGGCTTCGGGCGGCTGCGAGGTCTTCGTCGTCCACGCTCGCAATGCTTGGCTGCAAGGCATCAGCCCGAAGGAGAACCGCGAGCTGCCGCCGCTGCGCTACGAGATGGTGGCGCGGCTGAAGCATGACTTCCCGGCGCTCGCCTTCGTCGTCAACGGCGGCATCAAGACCGAAGGGCAGATCGCGTCGCAGCTCCAGACGGTCGACGGCGTGATGATCGGCCGCGAGGCCTATCACCATCCCTGGGCGATGGCGACGTGGGACGAGCGCTTCTTCGCCGACCCGCCGAGCCCACTCGATCGCGACGCGGTCGAGGCGGCGATGGTCGAGTACATGAAGCGGCAGATGCGCGATCGCAGCGAGCCCTGGTCGCGGATCGCCCGGCACATGATCGGCCTGCGCAACGGCGAACCCGGCGCCCGCCGCTGGCGCCAGGTCTGGTCGGACCACAGCCTGAAGGGAGAATCGCCGCGCACCGTATCGCGCCTGGCGCGCGCCGCCCTGACGCCGTCCCTCGCCGGGCATGATGCCGAACTGCCCGCATGAGCGGCCACGCACCCGGTCAACCTGACAAGAGACTTTCCATGGCGAACCGAAACACTCCCCTCGACGACGAGCTCCGCGACTACCTCGTCGCCCACTCGGCCCGAGAGACCCCGGCGCAGAAAGGCCTGCGCGAAGCGACCCGCTCGCAGCCCGCAGCCGGCATGCAGATCGGCCCCGAGCAGGCGCAGTTCCTCGGGCTGCTGGCCAAGCTCATCGGCGCCCGCCGGACGATCGAGATCGGCGTCTTCACCGGCTACAGCGCGCTCGCCGTGGCCCAGGCGCTGCCCGAGGACGGACGGGTTCTCGCCTGCGACATCAGCGACGAGTACACCCGGGTCGGCCGGCCGTTCTGGGAGGCGGCCGGCGTCGCCTCGAAGATCGACCTGCACCTCGGGCCGGCGCTCGCCACCCTCGATGCGCGCCTCGCCGCCGGCGAGGCCGGGCAGTACGACTTCGCCTTCATCGATGCCGACAAGTCCGGCTACGACGCCTATTACGAGCGCTGCCTCGTCCTGCTGCGAACGGGCGGATTGATCGCCATCGACAACGTGCTCTGGGGCGGCAGCGTCGCCCGTCCGGCGAAGGATGCCGACACCGCGGCGCTGCAGGCGCTCAACGCCAAGATCCATGCCGACGACCGGGTCGACATGGCGATGCTGCCGATCGGCGACGGCGTCACCCTGGCTTGCAAGCGCTAGCCGCGTCCGGCGCCTCCGCTCAGGGCGCCGCGGTCGCGCCCGAGCGCCAGCTCGCGAGCACCACGCCGACCAGCGCGAGTGCGAATGCCGCCGCCTGTGCCGGCGTGAATTGCTCGCCGAGGAAGGCGACGCCGACCGCGGCGGCGCTGATCGGCAGGAACACGGTGAACACGCCGGCCGAGGAAGCCGGCACGTGCTTCAGGCCGGTCATCCACAGCCACACCGTCAGCACGCTGGCCGAGATCGCGTAGGCGACGAGCAGCACGTACGACTGCCGGGGAATGAAGTTCCAGGCAAAGCCGGGCAGCTGCCAGAGCGCCAGCGGCGTCACCAGCGCTAGGCCCCAGAGATTGATCAGGGCGCTGATCCGCTTCGGCCCGACCCGGGCCGAGAGCTTCTTGCCGAGGACGACATAGAGCGCCTCGCAGAACACCGCACCGAGGAGCAGCAGGGCGCCGAGTAGCGAGCCGCTGGCGAGCTCGCCTTCCGCGTCGCGGGCGAAAGCGACCAGGGCGATGCCGGCGATGGCGCAGGCGATGCCGAGCATCACCCGCCCGCCCGGGCGTTCGCCGAGCAGCACCCAGGAAAGGACGGCGACCACCGCCGGGATCGCCGCCATGATCACGCCCGCCGCCAGCGCCGAGCTGCGGTAGACGCCGGCGAGCATGCAGATCGAGAACAGGAAGTTGCCGAAGAAGGATTCGAGGAACAGCAGGCGATGGGTGCGCGTATCCAGCGGCGCCTCGCTCGCGGGCCGGCGCAGCCACGGCGCCATCGCCACGGCGGCGATGGCGAAGCGCAGCCAGGCGAGCAGGAACACCGGAAAGATCACGACCAGCGCTTTGGAGAAGCCGACGTACGCGCCGACGATCGCCATCGCCAGGGCGAGGCAGAAGTAGGAGAGCAGGATGCTCATGGCGACGGCCCCCGGTTCGCGGCCGCCATGTCCTGGGCGCGGCGGCGCTCGTTTCGCGCCAGCACGAGACTCGCCGCGACCACGCCGATCGCCACCAGCGTGATGATGATCGTCGCCACGGCGTTGACGCTCGGGTTGAGGCCGAGCCGGGCGCGGGAGAAGATCACCAGCGGCATCGTCGTCGCGCCCGGCCCGGAGAGAAAGGCCGAGAGCACGACGTCGTCGAGCGAGAGGGTGAAGGTGAGCAGGAAGGCCGACAGCAGCGCCTGCGAGATCATCGGCAGGGTCACCAGCCAGAACACCTGCCAGGGACGGGCGCCGAGGTCCATCGCCGCCTCCTCGAGCTGCGGATTGAGCGTCTGCAGGCGGGCGCGAACGACCACGGTGGCGTAGGCCATGCCGAGCAGCAGGTGGCCGAGCCAGATGGTCAGCATGCCGCGCTCGGGGAAGCCGACGCCGAACCAGGCCTCGGTGGCGCGTTGCAGAGACACCAGCATCAGCAGCAGCGACAGGCCGATGATGACCTCGGGCATCACCAGCGGCGCCGCCACCATGCCGGCGAAAAGGGTCCGGCCGAAGAAGCGCCGGTAGCGCGTCAGGGCGAAGGCGGCGAGGGTGCCGAGCACGACCGAGGCGCAGGCGGTGCTGAACGCCACCTTGAGCGAGAGTGCCAGGCCGGCGAGCAGCTCGCGATCGTTGACGAGCGCCGCGTACCACTTGAAGGTGAAGCCGCGCCAGACGTTGGCGACCGGCGAGTCGTTGAAGGAGTAGACGACCAGGGCGACGATCGGCACATACAGGAAGGCGAAGCCGAACAGCAGCCAGCCGCGGGCGAAGGCGCGGTTGAAGGCGGCGGTGCCGAAGAAGGCTGCGCGCTTCATGTGCGCCGCTCCTGCACCTCGGCCTGGTAGCGGCTGAACACCGCCACCGGCACGATCACCAGGAGCACCATCGTCACCGCAACGGCGCAGGCCATCGGCCAGTCGTTGTTGCTGAAGAACTCGTCCCAGAGGGTGCGGCCGATCATCTGCGTCTGCGGCCCGCCGAGCAGCTCCGGGATCACGTACTCGCCGACGCAGGGGATGAAGACGAGCATCGCGCCGGCGACGATGCCGGCCCGCGAAAGCGGCACGGTGATCTTCCAGAACGCCGTCCACGCGGTCGCGCCGAGGTCCGAGGCCGCCTCGAGCAGGCGCAGGTCCATCTTCGCCAAGTTCGAGTAGAGCGGCAGGATCATGAATGGCAGGTAGGTGTAGGTCATGCCGAGCACCAGCGAGAACGGGGTGTTCATGAGCTGACCCGCGCCGGGCACGAGCCCGAGCGCCGCCAGCGCGCGGTCGAGCCCCAGCGCCTCGATGGCCTCGGCCACCAGGCCGTGCTCGGTGAGCAGTGCCTTCCAGGCGTAGACCCGAAGCAGGAACGAGGTCCAGAAGGGCAGCATCACCAGCATCAGCAGCGCTGGCTGCAGCGTCGCCCGCGCCCGCGCCATGAAGTAGGCGAAGGGGTAGCCGATCGTCAGGCAGAGCAGGGTCGTGACCGCGGCGTACTTCAGGCTCGAGACAAAGGTGCTGAAGTAGAGGCTGTCCTGGACCAGCAGCAGGTAGTTGCCGAAGTTCAGGCTGAAGGCGATCGCCCCGTCCTTCCAGGCGACGATGTCCTTGAAGGTGGTGGTCTCCATCTCGGAGACGCTGATCTTCGCCACCACCAGGAACGGCAGGAGGAAGAAGACGGCCAGCCAGACGTAAGGAATGCCGACCACGGCCGCACGGCCCGCCAGCCAGCGTCGCAGCGCGCTCACGAAGGCACCCTCAGACCTGCGGCCGGTCCCGCCAAGTGGGAGCGAGCCCCTGCGGGCGGCCGAGCGGGGCTCATTGCGTCAGCACCACCTGCGACAGCGGCGACCAGCTCGCCCAGGCGCTATCGCCCCAGGTCAGGGTCGCGCTCTGGCGCTCGGTGTTGCCCTGGCTGATCTTCACGATCCGGCCGGAGGCGAGCTGCAGGTGGTAGACGGTGAAGCTGCCGAAGTAGGCCATGTCCTTGACCGTGCCCTGCACCCGGTTGAAGCCCGCGTCGGGAACGCCGGCCTCCGGCTCCGGCGGCTCGGCGGCGATGCGGATCTTCTCCGGTCGCACCGCCACCGTCACCGCCATGCCGAGCGTGCCGGTGATGCCGTGCCCGACCCAGTGCCGCAGGTCGCCGCAGTCGACGATCACGTGGTCGGCCTCGTCCTCGACCAGCTTGCCGTCCATCAGGTTGACGTTGCCGATGAAGTCGGCGACGAAGCGGCTGGTGGGCGTCTCGTAAATCTCGGCCGGCGCACCGACCTGCAGGAACCGGCCCTGGCTCATCACGGCGATGCGCGAGGCCATGGTCATCGCCTCTTCCTGGTCGTGCGTCACCATCACGCAAGTCACGCCGACATCCTCGATGATGTTGGCGAGCTCCATCTGCGTTTCCTCACGCAGCTTCTTGTCGAGCGCGCCCAGCGGCTCGTCGAGCAGCAGCAGGTGCGGCTTCTTGGCCAGGCTCCTCGCCAGAGCGACGCGCTGTTGCTGGCCGCCGGAGAGCTGATGCGGCTTCCTCTTCGCGTAGGCGCCGAGCTGCACCAGCTTCAGCATCGCCTCCACCCGGGCAGCGATCTCGGCGGCCGGCAGGCCGTCGCGCTTCAGGCCGAAGGCGATGTTGTCGGCGACCGTGAGATGCGGAAAGAGCGCGTAGCTCTGGAACATCATGTTCATCGGCCGCGCGTAGGGCGGCAGTCCGGCGAGGTCACGGCCCTCGAGGGTGATCGTGCCGGAGGTCGGCGTCTCGAAGCCGGCGAGCATGCGCAGCAGGGTCGTCTTGCCGCAGCCCGAGGAGCCGAGCAGGGCGAACACCTCGCCCTTGGCGATGTCGATCGAGACGTTGTCGACGGCGCGATTGCCGTCGAAGTCCTTGACGACGTTCCGGATCTGCAGAAAGGCTTCGGCGCTCATCGGGCAGGCGTGGCGGGCCGCTCGCGCGGCGGGCAAACCCGCGATTGTCCACACGTTCGGCCCGCCGGCGGGACCGGCAGGTCGGCCGCGTCGCGTTGCCGCGACGCCGCGCTCAGGCGGCGGTCTTCAGGACGTCGGCGATGGTGCTGATCGCCTGGTCGATGTGCGACTCCTCGACGATCAGCGGCGGCGACAGGGCGATGATGTCGCCGGTGGTGCGGATCAGCACGCCACGCTCGAAGCAGGCGCGGAAGACGTCGAAGGCGCGCTTGCCGGGCGCGCCGGCGATCGACTCGAGCTCGATCGCGCCGACCAGGCCGATGTTGCGCGTGTCGATGACGTGCGGCAGCTCGGCCAGCGAATGCACCGCATGCTCGAACGGCGCCGCCATCTTCGCGCCCCGGGTCAAGAGGCCCTCGTCGGCGTAGGTCTCGAGCGTGCCGAGCGAGGCGGCACAGGCGAGCGGATGGGCCGAGTAGGTGTAGCCGTGTGGGAACTCGACCGCGTGCTCCGGGCCCTGCATGAAGACGTCGTGGATCGCACCCTTCGCGAACACCGCACCCATCGGCACGCAGCCGTTGGTGATGCCCTTGGCCACCGTCATCAGGTCGGGCGTGACCTTGAAGTAATCGGCCGCGAACGGCGTGCCGAGGCGGCCGAAGCCGGTGATGACCTCGTCGAAGATCAGGAGGATGCCGTGCTTGTCGCAGATGGCGCGCAGCCGCTCGAGGTAGCCCTTGGGCGGGATCAGCACGCCGGTCGAGCCCGCGACCGGCTCGACGATCACCGCGGCGATGGTCGAGGCGTCGTGCAGGGCGACGATCCGTTCGAGGTCGTCGGCGAGCTCGGCGCCGTGCTCCGGCAGGCCGCGGGAGAAGGCGTTCTTCTTCAGGTCGTGGGTGTGGCGCAGGTGGTCGACGCCGCCGACCATGGTGCCGAAGCTCTTCCGGTTGCCGGCAATGCCGCCGACCGAGATGCCACCGAAGTTGACGCCGTGGTAGCCGCGCTCGCGGCCGATCAGGCGGGTGCGCTGGCCTTCGCCGCGGGCCCGGTGATAGGCGATGGCCATCTTTAGCGCGGTGTCGACGGCCTCCGACCCGGAGTTCGTGTAGAAGACCTTGTCCAGGCCTTCGGGGGCGAGCGCGACGAGCTTGGTGGCGAGCTCGAACGACTTCGGATGCGCCATGTTGAACGGCGGCGCGAAATCCATCTCCTCGGCCTGCTCGGCGATGGCGCGGACGATCTTCGGCCGCGCGTGGCCGGCGTTGACGCACCAGAGGCCAGCGACGGCGTCGAGCACCTGGCGGCCTTCCGGGGTCCAGTAGTGCATGTCCTTGGCCTTGGCCAGGAGGCGCGGCGCGCTCTTGAACTGCCGACTGGCGGTGAACGGCATCCAGAAGGCGTCCAGGTCGAGCGTGCCGGCGCCCGAACCGGAGGCGGCAGGCGAGGGCGCCGCGGCGGGGTTGGGATCCTTGTGCATTCGGGTTCTCCTTGGACCGGACCGCTTCGGGTGAGAGCGGCAAAACAAGGAGTCTAGAAGGAAGTGCCCGGGCCGACCGCCAGTGGCCGGCCTTTCGCATAAGAAAACGAGCATTCCGCATTACGGTAAGCGGCTGTGCTGCGATGCGGCAAAATTTCTCATGGCGGGAGATGGTTTTCCACATTAAGGAATCGTGTCGCTAAATGACTGTCGAGAATGACATTTTTCATTTCGCACCGCACCCCACAAAGGCGGCACTTTCCATCGATTCGCCTTTACGCTGACCACCAAGCCGAATCCTTTCCAACCCCCTCGGAGAACGTCGATGCAAAGCCAGACCCGCGAGCAACAGGCCGCTGCCCTCGAACAGGATTGGTCCACCAATCCGCGCTGGAAGGGCGTCAAGCGAAGCTATTCGGCCGCGGATGTCGTCCGCCTCCGCGGCTCGGTGCCGATCGAGCACACGCTGGCCCGTCGCGGCGCCGAGAAGCTCTGGAACCTGGTCAATACCGAGCCCTTCGTCAACACCCTGGGCGCGCTCACCGGCAACCAGGCGATGCAGCAGGTCAAGGCCGGCCTGAAGGCGATCTACCTCTCGGGCTGGCAGGTCGCAGGCGATGCGAACGTCGCCGGTGAGATGTACCCGGACCAGTCGCTCTACCCGGTGAACTCGGTGCCGAATGTCGTCAAGCGCATCAACAACACCTTCACCCGCGCCGACCAGATCCAGTGGTCCGAAGGCAAGGACGAGGTCGATTACTTCGCGCCGATCGTCGCCGACGCCGAGGCCGGCTTCGGCGGCGTGCTCAACGCCTTCGAACTGATGAAGGCCATGATCGAGGCGGGTGCCGCCGGCGTCCACTTCGAGGACCAGCTCGCGTCGGTGAAGAAGTGCGGCCACATGGGCGGCAAGGTCCTGGTGCCGACGCGCGAAGCCACGGCCAAGCTCACCGCCGCCCGCCTCGCCGCCGACGTGATGGGCGTGCCGACCCTGGTGATCGCCCGCACCGATGCCGAAGCCGCCGACCTCGTGACCAGCGACATCGACGAGAACGACCGCGGCTTCCTGACCGGCGAGCGCACGGTCGAGGGCTTCTACCGGACCACGCCCGGCCTCGAGCAGGCGGTGTCCCGGGGCCTGGCCTACAGCGAGGTCGCCGACATGGTCTGGTGCGAGACCGGCAAGCCCGACCTGGCCTACGCCAAGGCCTTCGCCGAGGCGATCCACCGCAAGTTCCCTGGCAAGTTGCTTGCATACAACTGCTCGCCGAGCTTCAACTGGAAGAAGAACCTCGACGACGCGACCATCGCCAAGTTCCAGCGCGAGCTCGGCGCCATGGGGTACAAGTTCCAGTTCATCACCCTGGCCGGCTTCCACAGCCTGAACTACTCGATGTTCAACCTGGCGCACGGCTACGCCCGCAGCAGCATGACCGCCTTCGTCGAGCTTCAGGAAGCGGAATTCGCCGCCGCGGAGAAGGGCTTTACGGCGGTGAAACACCAACGCGAGGTCGGTACGGGATACTTCGATGCGGTCACGACCACGATCGAACGCGATGCCTCGACGGCGGCCCTGAAAGGCTCGACCGAAGACGAGCAATTCTTCGATCGCAAGCACGCCTAGGCGCCAGTCGCCGCGGCGAGGCGGCCCGCGAGGGCGGGCCCCTCTCTTGCTAAAGCCCGACGGATCGAATCCGCCGGGCTTTTCTGCTTTTTCCCAGGTAATCCTTACAGGACATGCGTTCGGTCGCTCTTTCCCTTTTCCGGCTGCGCTGCGCTTTCGTCCTGCTCTGGGCGCTGGCCGGCACGTCGGCATTCGCCTTCGCCTTCGAGGACGTCGCCAAGCGGGCCCAGGCGCTGGCCGAGCAGCCCTATAAGCCGCCGACGATCCGCATGCCCAAGGAGATCCGTGATCTCGACTACGACCAGTACCGCGACATCCGCTTCCGCCCGGAGAAGGCGATCTGGCGGCCGGAGAAGCTGCCGTTCGAACTGATGCTGTTCCTGCAGGGCCGGGCGGTTTCCGAGCCCGTCGACATCAACCTGGTCGAGCCCGCGGGCGAGCGGCCGCTGAAGTTCGATCCGAGCCTGTTCGACTTCGGCAAGAACAAGATCGACGCCGACAAGCTGCGCGACCTCGATTTCAACGGCTTTCGCGTCCATTTCCCGCTCAACAAGTCCTCGTACAAAGACGAGGTGCTCGTCTTCCAGGGCGCGAGCTACTTCCGCGCCCTCGGCAAGGGCCAGAGCTACGGCCTCTCGGCCCGCGGCCTCGCCGTCGACACGGCCGGGCCGGCGGGCGAGGAGTTCCCCCGCTTCGTCGAGTTCTGGATCGAGCGGCCGCGCAGCAATGCGACCTCGCTGGTCGTCCATGCGCTGCTCGACTCCAGGCGGGTCTCCGGCGCCTACCGCTTCGTCGTCACGCCCGGCAACGAGACGACGATGCAGGTGACGGCGCGGCTCTTCCTGCGCGAGCGGATCGACAAGCTCGGCCTGGCGCCGCTGACCAGCATGTACGCCTTCGGCGAGAACCAGCCGGGCCATGACGACTTCCGTCCCGAGGTCCACGACTCGGACGGCCTCTCGATCCAGGGGGCCGACGGCGAATGGATCTGGCGGCCCCTGGTCAATCCGAAGCGGCTGCTGATCACCTCCTTCACCCTGACCGACCCGCGCGGCTTCGGCCTGATGCAGCGCGACCGCTCGCCGGCGAGCTACGAGGACCCCGAGGCGCTGTACGAGCGCCGGCCGAGCGCCTGGGTCGAGCCGGTCGGCAGCTGGGGCACCGGCCGGGTGGAACTGGTGCAGATCCCGACGCCCGACGAGACCAACGACAACATCGTCGCCTACTGGGTGCCGCAGGTCGCGCCGGTCCCGGGCAAGCCGATCGACTTCGCCTACCGGCTGCACTGGCAGAGCGCGGGCACGGCTCCTGCCGACAAGGCATGGGTGGTACAGACGAGGCGCGGCCGCGGCTTCGTCAAGCGGCCCGACGGCGAGATCAATTTCGTCGTCGATTTCGATGGCCCGCCACTGCGCGGCCTGACGGGCGGAGAGGCGATGGAGGCAGTGATCTGGGTCGATGCCAATGCCGAAGTCCGGGAACGCAATCTCTTTCGCAATCCGGTCAGCGGCGCCTGGCGCATGACCGTTCGCATCAAGCGCAACGACGCGGCCAAGCCGGTCGAGTTGCGCGCCTATCTCAAGCAACGACAGACCACCCTCAGCGAGACATGGAGCTACATCCTTCCGGCCGAACAGGCCAAGCCGTGACCGGCGCTGCCGCCGCGACGTGCCCGCAGCCCCGGCTGCGGCGCTCCTCGATGACCGCCCAGCCCTGGGCCGGACCGTTGCTGCGCCGCCTCGCGGGCCGCGGCCCGGCGCCGTTCCTGGCCCCGGCCCACGACCGTCGGCCACTGCGCCTGCGCCGGCTGCTCCTGCTCGCCCTGGTGCTGCTCGGCGTCTGGATCGGCACGTCGGCCATGGCCGACGTGCTGCCGAACCACGGCCAGGGTTTCGAGGAAATCGGCCTCCTGATCCTGTTCGGCATCCTGTTCGGCTGGATCTCGGCCGGCTTCTGGACCGCCCTGATGGGCGCGTTCGAGCTCATGCGCGGGCCGGGGCGAGGACCGCTGGCCCGCCGCGTAGCCGACGCGCCCATCCTGCCGCTCGACCCGGCCGCGCGCACCGCGATCATCATGCCGATCTGCAACGAACACGTGCCGACCGTGTTCGGCGGCCTGGCGGCGACCATCGATTCGCTCCGCGCGACCGGCGAATCGGCGGCGTTCGACGTCTACGTGCTCAGCGACACCAATGATCCCGACATCCGCGCCGCCGAGCACGCGGCCTGGAGCGACCTCGCCGGCCGGCTCGCGGCCGAGGAGGGCGGCGATCCACAGTCGTTGCGCCTGCATTACCGCTGGCGGCAGCGCCGGACCCAGCGCAAGGCCGGCAACGTCGCCGACTTCTGCCGCCGCTGGGGCGCGGCCTATCGCTACTTCGTCGTCCTCGATGCCGACAGCGTCATGACCGGCGAATGCCTGACGAGCCTGGTGCGCATGATGGAGGCGCACCCCGACGCCGGCATCATCCAGACGGCGCCCAAGGCCGTCGGCCACGAGACTTTCCACGCCCGGGTGCAGCAGTTCTGCGCCCGGGCCTACGGGCCGCTGTTCACCGCCGGCATGCGCTTCTGGCAGCTCGGCGAGTCGCACTACTGGGGCCACAACGCGATCCTGCGCATGGAACCG
>Ga0068868_100002498_pt1 | contig 12768 bp, 7 predicted proteins | sample KBSMisM42_FD_64660 | JGI IMG/M metagenome (GOLD analysis project Ga0068868, IMG submission 64660) | Miscanthus rhizosphere microbial communities from Kellogg Biological Station, Michigan, USA - KBS Miscanthus M4-2 | ecosystem: Host-associated > Plants > Roots > Rhizosphere > Soil ...
TTTCAAATCCAACTGCTCGCGCACCACGTTCAAAACGAAGTGCACCACATGTCCAGGAGGTACATAATCCAACACCGACGCCGGAAACATCGTGCTCTGTTCAGGGGTCCATTCGCGGAATGTCTTTGCCATGCCCCTTCTTAACAATCTCCGATTCCAAATGCGGTCCCATTGCATTACTTGGACAGGCTCCTAGCATAGGAGGGGTGCCCGAACGAAGTGAGGGCGGGGTGGTAGATCAAGTCCCCAATGAGATTCTTCGATATGAATCCGATCTACCACCCCGACTCGCTGTCGCTCGTCGTCCCCTCCTATTCCAGGAGGGGAGTTTTTGCCTCACAGTGCGTCAAGTATTTAGATGCCCTGAGTCAAAAGGGCAGCACGATCGAGACAGCAGTCGAGATCGTGCGGGGGGTGGTTCCAGAGCCGCACTCTTCAAGAGTCCAGTCTGAGACATTTCGTTTAGGGAACCACCCCTCGCGTCATCGCAAAGAACGCGATGACGCTGCCCTCCTGACTCAGGAGGGCAATTCCCTTGAATTCACTGTCACCAAAATCCCCGCAGTGAAATCCAACCGCTCCATATTCATAAGCTCGATCTTTCAGCGGTTTCTGCATTCACTTAGAAAGTCTCTTCAAATCCGCGGACCTCCGCGCTCAATTCACGTCGAAATCTTTCAAGCTTGCCAACGGGGAAAACGATCGAAGTGGTGAGCTGTGGAATCCGGAGCGAAGAGCGATCAGCGCCTGAAACGATTCGCGGACTTCGTCAATTTGACTTTTATTCCCGATTCATATAAGTCGCGGCGCGATTTTATCATAGCTCCGACAGCATTCCGGGCCCATTCCAGCCTGCTTTTAAAGACTCCGCGAGTCGGGATCGTCTTTTACAAATTTCCCGATTGAATCCCTCCGCTTCGCTTACAATCCGCGTACCGAGGGCACATCGTTATGTCACGTCTTTCTTCACTTCGTACCACACTGGGACGAGGTGTGCGATTTCTTGCGTCCCGCATCTCATGGTTCTTTGCACATCTTTTCGGCCACTGGCAGTGGGAGTCTCCGGCATGGATCCGATGGGTTGGAGTCCAGTTCAACCGTTTTACGCGCTACCTCGCCGCCGACCGGAAGCGAGCCGCCGGACTGTTGATCCTCGTCATTGCCGCCGGAGGTGGTTTCGCCTGGTACGAAACCCGGCCCAAACCCAACTATGTCGAATACTCGGTGAGCCCGCCTCCGCTTACCACATACGACGACATGGGCGTCCAGCACATCAAGCCCATGCGTGTCCAGTTCAGCGAGCCTGTAGCGCCTCTCAAGAATCTGGAGAAGGCGGTCACATCCGGCATCGACGTATCTCCCGCGATTGCAGGCACCTGGTTCTGGGTCAGCGATCGTGAACTGCAGTTCACTCCCAGGGACGATTGGCCGATCGACGCGAAATTCAAAGTGCGGCTCGCATCCAAGGGCTTTCTTGCCGACCTTGTCCTGCTTGAAGACTATAAATTCACGTTCGCAACCGAAGCGTTCTCCGCCCGCTTCACTGAAAGCCAGTTCTATCAGGATCCCCGCGATCCGAATTTGAAGAAACTCGTCGCCACCGTGCAATTCAGCCATCCCGTCGACACTGCAGAATTTGAAAAGCACGTCGCGCTCGCGACCGCCAGCGACGCAGCCTATCTCGGCCTGAAGCCCGACAGCCGCAACTTCACCGTCGTCTACGACAAGCTGAAACTGGCCGCCCACATCCATTCGGCGGCCCTGGCAATGCCTCGCGACGATACGCCCATGAAGGTGAAACTCGCCCCTGGCATTCGCGCAGCGCGAGGAGGCAACGAAACTCGAGATCCATTTGAAACCACGGTTACGATTCCCGGACGCACCAGCCTGCGTTTTTCTGATGCGCGAATGACCCTGGTCGACAACGCCCGCTACGAACCCGAACAGATCATGCTTCTTCAAAGTTCATCTCCTGTAGCGGAAAAAGCGCTCACCGGCAAGGTCACGGCCTGCGTTCTTCCGGAGCGGCATCCGAACCAGCCTAAGGAAGATTTGCAGCCCTTCAAATGGACCAACCTGACCGAAATCGGCGCCGAGTTCATCACCAAATGTGAGGCCCTCTCTCTCAGCTACGTGCCTTCCGAGGAAGGCGGCAATACGTCTCATGGTTTGAAGTTCCGTGCACCGGTGGGCCGTTACATCTATGCGCTGGTCAAGGAAAACGTCGAAGGAATCGGTGGTTATATCTCCGGCAAACCCTACGTGGCGACCTTCGAAGTTGAACCGTACAAGAAAGCCCTGACATTTCTCGGAACAGGGGCGCTTCTTTCGTTATCCGGTGATCGAAAAATCGGTTTCATGGCGCGAGACGTGGATCGAGTGGAAGTCGCGGTTGGCCGCGTGCTGCCGAATCAACTCCATCACCTGGGCGCATCCTTGTGGGACTATTCCAATCCAAACTTTGGCGCGGACCTTGAAGACAAGATTGCCGAGAAATTGATAACGCAACGCGACTTCAGCACAGCGGAACCCGGAAAGCCCAGCTACGATAGCATCGATCTCAGTCCGTATCTTCTCGACCGGTCCGGCAGGCATGGTTTGTTTCTGCTCCACCTCCGATCACTTCCCGATCGTCCACCCCGCGGAGCCAACGCGAATCGGCGAAGGGATCCTCGTGAAATCCAGGACGCACGTCTGGTTCTGATTACCGATCTCGGATTCGTGATCAAACTGGCAAAAGACGGATCGCGCGACGTCTTCGTGCAATCCATACGCAGCGGCGATCCGGTGGCGGGGGCGCGAATCGAAGTGATTGGAAAGAACGGCGAGCCAGTGATGGCATACACCACAGACGCCGGTGGCCGCGCACAGCTGCCCAAATTCCCGGACACTCTCCGCCGTGAAAAGACCCCGTCGATGGTGGTGGTTCGAAAGGAGGACGACTACTCGTTTCTTTCGTTCCGCACCGGCGGTCGTGAACTCGATCTTTCGCGGTTTGACACGGGCGGCGTCGAGAATGCCGCATCCTCGGAGCAGCTTTCCACCTATGTGTTTTCCGATCGTGGCATCTATCGTCCCGGCGAAACAACTCATCTCGGACTCGTGACGCGCACGGCGGATTGGAAATCGTCTTTGACTGGATTGCCGATTGACGTCGAGATCACCGACGCCCGCGGAATTATCGTCAATCGCAATTCCTTGAAGCTCTCGCCGCTGGGCTTTGATGAAATCACCTACACCAGCCAGCCCGCCGCACCCACCGGCACATATCAGGTCTCCGCGTATCTTGTGAAAGACGACAAACGTCGAGACCTCCTTGGAAGCAGTTCATTCAAAGTCCAGGAATTCGAACCGGATCGCATGAAGGTGCGCCTGACGCTGTCCGAACAGCCGGTCGCTGGCTGGCTGACAACGGACGACGTCAAGGCTCGCATCGTTGCCGCGCATCTGTTCGGCGAACCGGCAGGCAATCGCCGCGTGGAAGGAGAAATGACGCTCACGCCGGTTCTGCCACAGTTCGGCAAATACACGGACTATCGTTTTCAAATCGGAGAAAAGTTGCCGGAGCCATTTCACGAAACCCTTCCGCCCTCCGTCACCGACGACAAGGGCAGCGCTGAATTGAAACTGGACCTCGGCCGGTTTGTCGGCCGTGCGTACCGGCTCAATGTGCTCGCTCGCGCCTTCGAAGCCGAGGGTGGCCGCAATGTGGCGGCTCAGGACAGTGTCATCGTTTCGGATGCACCATACCTGGTGGGCGTGAAACCCGATGGCGATTTGAATTTCGTGCGGCGTACCAGTTCCCACCAGGCCAACTGGCTCGCCGTAAACCGTCAGCTCGCGCCCGTCGCCGCGGACGGACTTACGCTGGAGTGGGTCCAGCGCAAGTATCTTTCCGTGCTGACGCAGCAGGACAATCAAACTTACAAATACGTTTCCAAACTGAAGGAAATTGTTCGCGACACCAAGAAAGTGAATATCGCATCGGGTGGCAGCAACCTCGCCATTCCAACCGACGAACCCGGAGATTTCGTTCTCGTTCTGCGCAATGCCGCCGGGGCGGAAGTGAATCGGCTCAGCTACAGTGTCGCAGGGCAGGCGAATGTATCGCGCTCGCTGGAACGCAATGCGGAACTGCAGATTCAGCTCGACAAATCGGCGTATCTGGGTGGAGACACCATCGAGATCAGCATCCGGGCGCCGTATACGGGCGCGGGCCTGATTACGATTGAGCGCGAGCGCGTGTACCACTATCAATGGTTCAAGACATCCACGACAAGCTCTGTGCAGCGGATCACCCTCCCAAGGGAATTCGAAGGCAATGGCTACGTTACGGTTCAATTCCTGCGGGATCCGGCTTCCGATGAATTATTCCTGAGCCCGCTTTCGTATGGTGTCGCGCCATTCGCCGCGAATCTCGGAGAGCGCAGTCAGCCGGTTACGTTGTCCGCACCTCGTGAAGTGAAGCCGGGCGTGACGATGACGATGCACGTCTCGACGCCTGAAATTTCACGTGTCGCGGTACTGGCCGTCGACGAAGGCATTCTCCAGGTTGCGCGCTATAAGAATCCGGATCCGCTGGGCTACTTCTTTCAAAAGAAGATGCTCGAAGTGCAGTCTACTCAGATCCTGGATCTCATTCTGCCGGACTTCAAGCGATTCCTGGCCCTTGCAGCGCCGGGCGGAGACGCCGATGGTGGTTTCGCACGCCATCTGAATCCCTTCAACAAGAAGAGCAAACCGCCGGTCGCCTACTGGTCGGGCTTGATCGAAGTGGGACCCGGCGGGAAGGATCTGAAATACACGGTACCGGATTACTTCAACGGGAAACTGCGCATTGTTGCGATCGCGGTCAATGCGAAGCGTGTAGGTGTCACTGAAGCCGATACCGAAGTGAAAGGCGATTTCATCCTGACGCCCAACGTGCCCGCCATGGTTGCACCCGGCGATGAACTGATTGTCAGTATCGGAGTGTTTAACAATACGGTGACGAAAACAACAAACGGAGCCGCAGCGCCACCGATACAGGTGGAAGTGCAGTCGAGCAGTCCACTCTCGGCCATCGGCCCGTCACGTGTAGATCTCCAGATCGCGGACAAACAGGAGGGCGTCGCGGAGTTTCGATTCAAAACCAATCCGATACTTGGGGCTGCTTCGCTGAAATTCACTGCCCGAAGAGGAACTTCCGAAGCGCGCATCGAAGAAAGTGTAAGCGTGCGGCCGCCAATCGCGTTTCGAACGCAGCTCAGCCTTGGCCGATTCGACAGCAGCAATGCAACCGTGGCGCTGACTCGATATATGTATTCCGATAAGAGAACGGTAGCTGCTTCGGTTTCCACAATTCCGCTGGTCTGGGGCCAGGGACTGCTGGCCTATCTGAACGACTACCCTTACTACTGCACCGAGCAAATCGTCAGCAAAGGCATCGGCGCCATGCTGATCTCGTCGCGTCCGGAATTCGGATCAATTAAAGGAAGCGAGACGCTGGCCAACCTGTATTCCGCACTGCAGAGCCGGCAAAACGACGAAGGCGGTTTCGGGTTGTGGGCCTCCACGCCAATAAGCGCGGAGTTCGCTTCGCTGTACGCCGCGCATTTCCTGATCGAGTCCAGAGAGAGAGGCCAGAAAATTCCGCCTGAAATGCTGCTGAACGTCAACAGCTGGCTCTCGCAATATGCAACAACTCCGGCCAGTACATTAACCGGAGGCAGGCTGCGAGCCTATGCCGTGTATCTCCTGGTTCGGCAGGGAATCAAACCGACCGCGGCAATTTCAAATGTGGAACAGGAATTGACGCATCGTTTCGAAAAGACGTGGCAGACGGATCTGTCCGCGGCATATCTGGCATCGGCCTATCGGCTGATGCAACGCAATGACGAAGCGGACCGTATCATCAAAAACGTTCCATGGTCGCAGCAGAAGAAAGACTTTATCGACGAATCCTACTATGACCCCACAGACCACGACACCCAGCTGTTGTACCTGATTGCCCGGCACTTCCCAAACCGGCTCGCGGGAGTTCCGGCCACGACACTCGACAGCATCGGCACCTCGATCAGTGGCAATGGCATCAATTCCCTATCTGCCGCGTACACATTGCTTGCGCTCGACGCTTATGCGAAAGCGGCGACAAGCACCGTAAAATTCGGAATTACCGAAATCAACAAGGAAGGTCGTGAGACCGCGATCCCACTTCCGGCAGGCTCATCCACGACAATGCCCAAAGTCAGCGTCTCGGAGAGCGCTTCGAAAGTTCAGTTCTCCAAAGCCACCAGTAATGGTGCGCTCCCGGGGTATTACCTGATCAATGAATCAGGCTTCGACCGGAATCCACCATCATCCGCAATCAATCAGGGAATCGAAATCATCCGCGAATTCCTGGACATGAAAGGCAACGTCATTACTCAAGTGAAAGTGGGCGAAGAATTCCTGGTTCGGCTGCGTTTAAGGTCGACGAATAAGGACTTGGTGCAGCAGGTTGCTGTCGTGGATCTCCTGCCCGGAGGTGTGGAACCCGTCCTGGAACTGCAGCCAGCGGCAGACAGCAGCACGGGCGTGGAGCCTGCAGCAGCCCCAAAGCGACAGGCCGGAGCGGCCGCTTTGCCCATCGGACTGCCGGACAAATCCAACTGGAATCCGGAGCACGTCGATGTGCGGGAGGATCGAATTGTTCTGTATGGCGATGTTGCACGGAATCAGTCGACGTTTGTTTATCGAATCCGCGCCACTAACGCCGGGCTCTTTCAAGCTCCGCCGGCGTTTGCCGAAGGCATGTACAACCGCAGGATTACCGGGCTCGGACTGGCGAGCAAGCTGGAAATCGTGAAGCCGTAATAATCACGACGCCGACGACACGGGCCAGCCAGGCCCCGCAACTCGAGCAAACATCCTCCGAAACTTCGAGGGGAGTCCTGCCCGCGGCCGGCGACAAGGTAAGCCATCAGGCCATAGCTTCTCCGGTTATCATGAGCGGACGCCTTTGCTTCACTAAGGAGGAACATGGGATCTCGAGCTGCGAGCAAACTCCTGCTGGTGGGCAGCTTGCCGGCAGACACAACAGAAGATGCCCTCCGTGCGGGTGCTGAATTATTTGGCGATATCGTCTTCGCATTGCCGGACGGAGAAACGGGACCGCGACGCGGATGGGTGGGATACGAGCGTGAACGCCTTTGTCGACCGCATCCGGACATCGAGATCATTCAGGAAACCGCTTCCCCGACGGGCATTCCGCGCCATGCCTATGAGACGCCGGTGTTCAAGATCCGCGAAGGCATATCGAAGCTGGAATTCCAGTCGTGGCCGCGAATTGATGATGCGATCGAGTCGTACCAGGTATTCCGCAGGCTTAGGGATCAGGGAGTCGTTCCGCGTCACTTGCGGTTTCAGGTGAGCTTGCCTTTTCCGTCGAGCGCGTTGAATGGATTCAAGTCGGACTTTGCAGCCGACTATGCGGTTGCGGGGCCGGCGTACGAAGATCTCGTCCGTCGCGAGCTGCAGCGCCTGATGGAAGCGATACCGCCATCGGAACTCGCCATCCAATGGGATGTTTGTTATGAGGTGCAAGACATCGAAGGGGTCATCGCCTGGATGGGCGGCGACAGTTGGGAGCGATTCACGGGGCCTGTGACGCGCCTGACACGCGCAATTACCGAAGAGGTTCTCGTGGGATATCACCTTTGCTACGGCACCTTCCCTCATTGGCCGATGTACGAGCCAGGAGATACATCGCTGCTTGTACGCATGGCAAACTTCGCCGTCGCCAACTCCGGACGACGTGTGGACTGGATACACATGGCGGGTCCGACGTACCTGCGCAGCGAAGACGATCGATTCTTCCGCCCGCTCACGGACCTGCGATCCGAGGACGCTCGGGTGTTTCTCGGCATCGTTCTGCCGATCGATGGAGCCGCCGGACTCAGGCGGCGTTACAACACCGCGTCCAAATACATCAAGGATTTCGGTGTCTCTTTCTACTGTGGATTCGGCCGGCAGCCGGGAGAGGACGGAATGAAGACGATGCGTGAACACCGTGAAGTCGTGATGCAGGTCGTGGGGTAGGCGAAAAGACCAGCGACCCCTTGCCGCGAAGCGGCAAGGGGTCGCTCACATACAATCTGAAAACGATTTTTTCGTATAAACCGTTCTAAGACTATGCTCGAGCGTATTGATTGAACCACTCGATCGTTCGGTTCCAGGCCTGAGGAGCCGTCACTTTGTTGTATCGCTCCGGCGTGGCGTCATTGAAGAAGCCGTGCACCGAGTTTGGCCAGATGTGGCCTTCGTTCGGCGTGTTGTTCTTCTTCAGTTCCATTTCATACGCCGGCCAGGCATTCACGAGCTGCGTATCGAGCCCGCCGTGGTGCACGAGGATAGCCGCTTTAATTTTCGCGATATCCGCGGCCGGAGGCGCGCCGCCATAAAACGGTGCAGCTGCCGCCATGTCCGGGCCAAGCAGTGTCGCCAGGGTGTTCGCAGCGCCGCCCCCGAAGCAGAAGCCGGTGGCGCACACTTTGCCGTTGGAGAGGGCATGTGCCTTCAGCCATTGCGCGCACGCGAGGAGGTCCTGAGTCAGTTTCGGCTTATCGATCTTGTTGAATAAAAGCCCGCCCCGGTAGTCATCGTTCGGATAGCCTCCTGCCGTGGTCAACGCATCCGGAGCAAACGCGATGAAGTTCTCGAGAGCGAAGCGTCGCGCCACATCTTCGGTGTGAGGATTGAGTCCCCGGTTTTCATGAATGACGAGAACCGCCGGCAACTTTGTCGGCATCGCCGCACGTGTGTCCTGACTGAACGGCCGGACGAAATAGCCCCGGATATAGCCATTTCCCTTGGGCGACTCGATCGTTTCATAGCTCGCTTTGATGCGCTCGTCATCCTTGCGCACCTGCTGGCCCAATGCGTAGTTCGGCATGAGCCTGTCGACAATCGCCGCTGCAGTAAGTCCCGCAACTGCGAATCGCGACACTTTATCGAAAAATTCACGGCGGCCGATCTCTCCGTGAATGTAACGTGAATACAGTTCCACCGCTTCGGTGGGGATTTTCGGTTTCTCCTGTTCCATGGTCTGCTCCTTTCCGCGACGTACGATACACCCGTTTTGATCTGCAATTGTACAAATCGCCGCCGCGGACGGAATAGTTCTCCCCACGCACTTCACGGCGCGCCTCCTATTCGCGGCAGTGCAGAGTCTCCCCACCCACCATTCGCCCATCCGATCGGCGAGTCAGGATTCAATTCTCAATGTTCGTCCAAATGCCAATCGAGTCTGCCTATCCCCCGTCTTTCGAATTCCGTGCAGCAGACACTCCCATCGTTTTACTTTTGCGCCGAGACAACCGGAAGATCACCGGGACTGGGACTAGCGGGTAAGCTGGGAATCGTGAAACCGTAACTGCAGTCGCGGCGCTGACCGTTCAGGATTGGCTTGCAAAAACGTCTTCGGAAATGGGTTTGCCGCGGCCGGCGCCGTCCCGCTCGCCGACAAAACCGAATTCAAATTCGAATCAGGTACTCCCGGTTTGATGAGATATATGAGAGCGCCGTCTATTGCGAATGCACGGTGAATGGAGTCCAACAATCCATCTGCTGGACAGCGTCCTTTATACTTCTTGTTCGATATTCGAAGACGTTGGAGGCGGAATGAAGATCGTTGTTCTCGATGGCTACACGCTGGATCCCGGTGACAACCCCTGGGACGAGGTAGCGAAACTCGGAGAGTTCGTCTGTTACGATCGAACAACGCCGGACCATATACTCCAGCGGTCGCGCGGCGCCGACATCCTGCTGACCAACAAAACGCCATTGTCTGCCGAAACACTGGCTCAACTGCCGCAACTGAAATTCATCAGCGTTCTTGCCACTGGTTACAACATCGTCGATGTCAAGTCCGCGCGCGCGCGAAACATACCTGTCTCCAACGTCCCGATATATGGAACCGATACGGTCGCGGAGTATGTGTTTGCGCTGCTGTTGAATTTCTTCCGGCAGCCTCAGCTTCACAGCGATCTCGTGCATCAGGGAGAATGGTCGCGCGTCAACGAATGGAGTTTCTGGCGACGGCCATTGGCGGAACTGGCGGGTCGCACGATTGGCATCGTCGGCTTCGGACGTATCGGACGCAGAGTTGGCGAACTGGCCTCCGCATTCAAGATGAACATATTGGCGAACGATGTTTTTCAGGGAAATCCACCATCCTATCCGGTCGTGTGGTGCGATATACCCGCACTGTTCGCGAAGGCTGATGTGGTGACGCTCCACTGCAATCTCACTCCGGAAAACACCGGAATGGTGAATAATGCGCTCCTCCGCACAATGAAGAAATCCGCTTACCTTATTAATACTTCCCGCGGACCTTTGGTGAAGGACAAAGACATTTCCGAAGCGCTGCAGGCCGGCGTGATCGCAGGCGCTGCGCTGGATGTGGTGACTGTGGAACCGCTGCCGGCAGACAGCCAATTGCTGAAAGCGCCCAATCTCACTCTCACTCCGCACATCGCCTGGGCCGCAGTCGAAGCGCGCCGCCGGCTGACAAAAGTCACAGCGGATAACATTGCGGCATTTCAATCCGGCAAACCGATTAACGTCGTGAACTGAAATTCAGAAGCAGACAGGAGGTAGCATGAAAGCTTTTTTGGTCGTGGCGTTGTTGTTGGCGGTTCCCTACACTCCGGTTAAGAAATACGATCCCGGTCGAAACGCAGATAAGGACATTAAGGACGCCATCGTCGAAGCTCAAAGAACCGGGAAGCGAATCCTTCTGGAAGTCGGCGGAGACTGGTGTCATTGGTGCCACATCATGGATGACTACTTCGACCAGAATCCGAAGCTAACGGCTTCACGAGACAGCAACTTCATCACGGTCAAGATTAATTTCAGCCCTGAAAACGAGAACGAAAAAGTCCTATCCCGGTTTCCAAAGATTCCCGGATATCCGCACCTGTTTGTCCTTGATACGAACGGCGCGCTTTTGCACTCGCAATTTACCGGCGATCTCGAGCAAGGACAGAGCTACAACCTGCAGAAATTTACGGAATTCCTCAGCAAGTGGGCGCCGAGCGCCAGGGCTCTGCAGTAACAGAGAATGAATTTCCGAAAGACTACCATGGTCGGTACCAGTCGCTTTAGTTCTGGCGCGCGAGCCCCTGATGCAACCGTTTGACGATATGTCCGGCCACATCTTCTGCAGTCATAGTGGTGATATTCATTTCCAGCACATCGTGGCCGGGGGGGCGCAGTACTTGTGAGTCGTTCGCCTTCCTCATCGCGGCAACCGGGTCGACTTCCTTGAATTGCTCGGCACGTCCAGGAGAGACCACTCGACGGGCAAGCTCTTCGGGTGAAAGGGTGAGACGAACAGGCAGGAAAAATGAATTTCGCTCGCGGGCAAGTTGCACGACGTCCTGAAACCACTCGGTATCTTCCGGGTCATTATCCAGAAGAGTGTTGGTGAGAACAAATGTGCGTCCCGGCTTTGCCAGATCGCGAATCGTATCGAACGCGGCAGACCGCACTCGCTTGACGTTTCTCCAAACGGCGTCCGACAACTTTGATTTCCCGTCCGCATCGATCAACGAGAAGATGACATTGTTGATCAAGTGATTGTGAACCACGATGCAGTCCATCCGGGCTTGAATCGCCCTGGCAATCGTCAGCTTTCCGCAGCCAGAGTATCCAAACAGATAAATAATCGCTCCATTGAAAGGAGGCATTCTATTCGCGCAGAGCAAACGCGAACAGGGAGTGGCCTGCGGCGACGACGATGAACTGCTTGCCGTCGACCTGATAGGTCATCGGACCGGCTACAATGGGGCCACCGAGAATGGTTTTCCACAGCAGCGCACCGGTTCGGGCATCGAGCGCCTGGAAGTAGCCTTCACGTCCGCCGGTAAACAGAAGGTCGGATGCGGTAGTGAGAAGTCCACTGTCGGTGGTATCGGTCATCGGAAACTTCCACTTCTTCTCACCGGTACGCGGATCTATGGCAATCACGGCGCCGTGACCCGCAGCTTCCGTCCATACATTAATCGGCGGACGCTTTGTTGCCCCGGGCACATTCGGGGCGCCGGGAATCGGACTGGTGGGCCGGCCTCCAACGAATCGTCGCCCTTCTTCGAACGTCTGGGCTTCGCGGATAAAGACGCTCGCGTAATCTTCCCACGCTGACACATAGAAGAGTCCGGTGCGTGGACTGTATGACGGCGAATACCAGTTCGTGCCGCCCTGCAAGCCCGGAAACGTGGGCGCGCCTTCGGGCTGCGGTGTGGGTATGGGCCGGCCTTTGGCATCCAGTCCGCTGGCCCAATTCAATTTGATGAACGGATATCCAGCGAGGAACTGGCCATTTGTGCGGTCGAGCACATAAAAGAACCCGTTGCGATTGGCCCACATCATCAGCTTGCGCGGTGCGCCGTTCCACATCCCGTCGACGAGCACTGGGATCTGGACGGCGTCGTAATCGTAGGGATCATTCGGAGTAAATTGAAAATACCATTTGAGCTTGCCGGTATCGGCATCGAGCGCGAGGACGGAATCTGAATAGAGATTGTCGCCGACCCTCTGCGCCGGATTCCAGTCCGGACCGGGATTTCCAGTTCCCCAATATGTCAGGTTCAATGCGGGATCATAAGAACCGGTGAGCCACACCGGACCGCCGCCGTGCTCCCACGAGTTGCCCTGCCAGCTTTCGTGTCCGGGCTCGCCGGGCCCGGGCACCGTATAAGTGCGCCAGACTTCGCTGCCGTTGCTGACATCAAACGCGGCAACGAACCC
>Ga0068868_100002503_pt1 | contig 12761 bp, 15 predicted proteins | sample KBSMisM42_FD_64660 | JGI IMG/M metagenome (GOLD analysis project Ga0068868, IMG submission 64660) | Miscanthus rhizosphere microbial communities from Kellogg Biological Station, Michigan, USA - KBS Miscanthus M4-2 | ecosystem: Host-associated > Plants > Roots > Rhizosphere > Soil ...
GCGCAGCCCGCGCAACCAAGCCGTCGCCCGCACCCTCCAGGAAGCCGGTGTCGCCACGCTGCTTTTCGATCTGCTCACCCGCAACGAAGAGGTCGAGGAGGCCGACACCGGCCACCTGCGTTTCAATATCGGATTGCTCGCGCTTCGATTGGTCCACGCCACGCGCTGGGCGACCTCGCGAGCGTCCACCCAGCACCTCGGCCTCGGCTATTTCGGCTCCAGCACCGGCGCGGCGGCGGCCTTGATGGCCGCGTCGGAACTGGGCCCGCTCATCCAAGCCGTGGTCTCGCGCGGCGGCCGGCCGGATCTGGCCGGCGATTTCCTCGACCGCGTGCATGCGCCCACCCTCCTCATCGTGGGCGGGGCCGACGACCGCGTGATCGAACTCAACGACGAAGCCTATGCGCGTTTGTCCTGCAAAAAACAACTCGTGACGGTGCCGGACGCCACCCATCTGTTCGCCGAGCCGGGCGCGCTGGAGAAGGTCGCCGCGTTGGCTGCCGCCTGGTTCCAGCGACACTTGAAGTCTCGATGACTCCAGCCTCGGAGCCATCCCGGTCAAAATTCATCCGCCATGAATCTCAGATTCCGCAACCGAACCGAAGCCGGCGAACTGCTCGCGCGCAAACTGCGCGGCTACGCCCACCGTCCCGATGTGATCGTGCTCGCCCTGCCCCGCGGCGGCGTGCCCGTGGCCCGCGTGGTGGCGCGGCATCTGCGCGCGCCCCTCGATGTCTTCATCGTCCGCAAACTGGGTGTGCCCGGCCACGAGGAACTTGCCATGGGCGCCATCGCCTCGGGCGGCGTGCGGGTGCTGAACCAGCCGATCATCGACGCGCATCAAATCCGCCCTCAAACAATCGAGAAGGTCGCCGAGCGCGAACAGCACGAACTCCTCCGTCGCGAACAGACCTATCGCGACGGCCGCCCGCCTCCCGCCCTGCGCGGACGGACCGTGATCCTCGTCGACGACGGCATCGCCACCGGCGCAACCATGCGCGCGGCCGTCAAGGCACTGCGGATGCAAAAACCCGCCCGCATCATCGTCGCCACGCCGACGGTCGCCCATTCGACCTATCTGGAAATGCTCGACGAGGTGGACGACTTTGTCGCCGTCATCATGCCGGAGGACTTTTCCGGCGTGGGCGAGTGGTTCGACGATTTCTCGCAAACCACCGACGACGAGGTGCGCGAATTCCTGAAGCCTGACTGGAACGGTCACGCCGCCGCGTGACGCTCCGCCTCCCTTTCACTTCGCGCCGGTCCGGAGCGTTTTTGCGTAAGCGAGCATCCAATACGCCTCATAGCAATCGACACCGGAAAACACCTTGCGACCGTCGCCGCCGAGGTTGCCATCGAGGAGCAGGAGGTTGCGTTTCCATTGATACCGGTCGCCGGCCTTGTCGTAGAACGGGACGGGGCGCGTCGCTTCGAACGCGAGCGTGCTTTTCACAAAATGCGGCGGCACGCGCAGCCGATACGGCGCACGGCCGAGGTTTTGAAGTTCGGTCGAATCGTTCGTCAGCGGATAGGTCTCCAAACGACTCCGCGCGGTTTTCTCCTGCGCCGCCGCCGATTCAGGGGACCGCGCGGGACCGTGGATCAAATCGAGCGCGATGAAAAATGGGTTCTGATGCGCGCGATAATCGTCCGCCAGCCCATGAAGCAGCCGGCGGTATTGTCCGGAACCGGTCGTTTCGACCAGCGTGGCCAGCTTCATCAGGTTGAGCCATGAGCTCGACGGCGTCGGCACCTCAAACAGCGGAACCGATACATGCAGGATGAAGGACATGCGGGCGTAATGGTAGTCCTCCTCGATGCGTTTCCGCAGCGCGAGCAACGCCTCCAACCGCCGGGGATCATCCTCGCCGAAGAAACAGGCCGCGCGCACGAAGGACAGCGTCTCCAGTTCCCGGCCGGTTCCGAAAACACGGCGTTTCACCGAGGAGTCGGAATACGGCAGCGGCCGGCCCTGTCCATCGACGACCACGAGATTGTTCGCGAGGAGGTGATCCAGCATGCGCTTCGCCTGCGTGCGAATCGCCTCCTTGAGCCCGGGATCTGAAAAAAGTTTCCAGGCCAGCACCTCGGCATAGAGGAGCTGCGTGTAAGAGCTGGAAACGAAACGCTCGCTGACCACCTCGACACCGCCGTCCGCAGCCCTCACCTGCAAAGGCAGGAAACCGTCCAGGCCGTTGGCCCGGTCAAGGGAGTCCAAGCCGGTCAGCAGGCGCCGGGCGCGCTCTTGCGCGACGGGATCGCCGGTCGCGGCGTATTTACAGGCGAGGCCGACCAGCAAATGGGCGCTCTGCTCGACGTCGACCGGCCCCTTCTCGGTGTGCCCGTCGCGAACCACATTGAAATTGGTGATCAGCCCGAGGCTTTCCTCGTAGAAATCGGTGAAGAGCCGTCGCTCGATAGTGTCGACTCGCTCCTCCAGCGGCCGGCCGGCCTCGGCACGGCGTTGCGCCCGCAAGACCGTCGTCGCGGGCGGTTCGCCGGGAGCGGAGGCACAACCGGTCATCAGCAGGACCGCCAGCACCGGCATCGCGATCCGCACCGGCTCCGCCCATTTCGCACACATTCCGCTCATAAGGTGCTTCGCAGCGTGCCGGCTTATTTGGTCGCGTCGACACCGGAGCCGGAGCTGCCCTTGAATAATCGCTTGAAGTCGAAGTTCGTCTCCAGCCGCAGGCTCGTGCCAAAATCCGACCCCGTTGAACCATAATCCGCGTGAACGCTCACGCCGACCACCCAGCGGCTGCGTGAGTGAAACGTGAGTCCGGGAGGCAAGGTCCATTTGACGCCGGGGCGCAACGTCACCCGGTATTCATCGTTCGACTCCAAGCCCGCCGTGCTCTTAAACACCGTCTCCAACGAGTAGTCGAACGCGCCCCGATGCCAGACGACGCCCGGCGTGATGAACCACGTGTTGGCATCGACCCCGCTGTCCTCGATGGTGCCGCGCACATCGGATTGCGTCACAAAATCCAAGCCGTAGCTCACGAAGGTGGTGAAGTCGCGACGGCTTTCCCATCGATGCGCCAGCGTCATGTAAGGTGTGATGTGATGCAGACCGTCCGTAAGATCAGGCGGAGGATTCCCCACGGGGAACGTATATTTCAAGCCCACCGCCGTCGTCCAATACGGCCTGAGGAAATCGCTGAAATTATATTTTACGCCCAGTCGCACCTTGGCAAATCCCGCCTCCTTGCCCACGGGCACGTCGCCCAGACCGTGCGACACATACATGTCCGTATCGCCGCTGAGCTCCCACTGCGACGTGAGCGCGTAACGGGCACCCAACGTAAGCCTCAGGTGGTCGTGATGGACAAAGTCGCCGAAATGCGGCCGCAGACTCAGCCGCAGGAAATCGGGGTTTAACAATCGCGGCAACTCCGTGTTGAAAACGCCGGGCATCGGCGCCACCTCGCCCTCCACCGCGGACTTTTCCGGAACGACTTCGCCGGCAAGCATCGCCTGAACAAGCAGTGCATGTCCAAAAAACAATCCCGCCAGATGCGACAGGGTAAAGTTCATGGGAACCGGGGTTAATCAAAGATAGGCCGACTTCTGATACGAAGCAATCGATCAGGCCGTTGCGCGTCCCTCCGATAAAGGTAGGTCTATACCTTATGGCGACGCATCCCGGAACGCGCATCGTCCGATCATCACCGGATTCGTCCACTCAACTGCGTCACCCTCGCCGGCACACCAAAGCCACCTCGTGCACGCCGTCGGTGTTCAACAATCCGGGGAAAAACTTCAGCTTCTTTTGAAACAGCATGCCGAGCGGCATGAAGACCCGGTTATACCAACGCATGGCCTGCCTGCGCCGCTGGGTGAGCATCCGCACCCCGTAATCCAGCAGCCGGACATTGTTGGGCTGCATCCCGAACACCGCGCTTTGCTCGATGACAAAACCGTGCTCGGCGAGCAGTCGCCGCAACGCGGCCGGATCATAACGGCGGGCATGGCCCACGCAAACGTCGAAACTCGTCCAGTGCGAAGCATGCAGGGGCACCGAGCACAAAAGAACGCCGCCCGGCTTGAGCACCCGCGCGAGTTCGCCGAACACCCGCCGGTCATCCTCGACGTGCTCGATCACATCAAACGCCGCCACCAGCTCAAACCGCCCCGTGGCAAACGGCAACGCGGTGATCTCGCCCTCCGCCGCGCGTCCGCCGAGGGCGTTGAGCCGAGCCACCGCCGTCGCGCTCAGATCGATGAAATCCGTGCCGGCCACCGGCAGTCGGGGACGCAACCCGGGCCCCACCTCCAAGCGGGCGGGCGATTGAGGCAGCAAGCCGGCCACAAGCCCCCAGGTGTTAAAGCGCTCGGGTCGCTCGACGTAGGTGTCCGCCCACAACGCATCATAAAAATCCCGGTTGACCTCCGTAAGGTCCCGAGACGGAGGGATGTTCATGGAATCGGCAGGCATCCTCCGCATGCTGAGCGTGATTCCCTGAAATCGCCACGGATACTTTCAACCAAGCCGGCGGAGCGAGGAAAGACGCCCGAGCCCCCAAAAAAAACCCGCGGAACGGGTCCGCGGGGTGCGAGGCACGGTTGGCGTTCAACCGAGGGAAACAGGCGTCAGAGATTGAAACCGACGCCAACGGTCCAGAGGAAGGCGCCGTCGCCGAAGTTTTCGTCCGCATCGCTGGCGTGATCGAAGGTCCAGGCGTAGTTCGCCAGCGCGAAGAGGAATGCCTTGGGCTGCACGTAGAACTTCAGACCGCCCTCGATGCCGGCTGCGAAGGTGTTGTGCGTGGTGTCGCCGTAAAGATAGCCGAGATTCAGGCCGACGAACGGACGAAGACGGCCGGTGCAGAAGTGTTGGTCAACCGCGACGAAGGTGGAGCCGTCGTAGTTCGCGCCGCCACCGCCCGCACCGTTGGAATAGTTGACCGACTGGCGAACGGAGAGCTCGAACGTGTCGCTCAAGAAACGGCCGACGGAGAAATTCACGCCACCAAGCGAATTGTCCATGTCCTGGTTGCTGGAGCCGCCGCCACCGAGCATAAACTCCCAGTCGCCCGAACGCGCGCCAAAGTCATCCGCCGCACGATATGAGCTCGCGGGCGCGGTATTGGCGGTCGTTTCGGTTTGCGCAGAGGCCGTGAGGGCGCCGGCGAGGAGGAATGACGCGCTGGCAAGGATCAGTTGGGTCTTTTTCATTGGGTTTGTTTTTGGAATCTCCCGGTCTGGGGAGAAAAGAAGGAGCCGCCCGGTGCGTCCGCGCCGATGAACAACAAAGGGGTGAGGACCTGTGTCGCGACGCAGGCGCTCGGGCGATTACTTGCTGCTGCGGAAACCGCCCATCAGGTAAACGACGAGCACGATCAGCAAAATCAGGCCCACGCCACCGCCACCGACGGCGGGACCGCCGATGTAGAAACCGCCGCCGCCGAACAGGAGCAGACAGAGAATGACTATGAGCAGGATGTTCATGATCCTCAGCATAGCCGTCCGCTGCACCCGAAAGTATGGGGCGTTTCCCTACCGGCCCCTACCGTCGATCACGTCCCTCATTCGCCGGAAAACGGTATCCCGTGCATACGATGCGGTGTTCCGCCAGCCGGCAGGGTCAGGCTCCGCAGGCGCACCCGCCTCCACCGCAATCGGGTCCGGACTCCGGAGCGCCGCCGACTTGGTCGGCGCACTCGCAGAGCAACGCGTAATAGTCATCGCGGGTGATACCAAGCGCGGCGGCGCCGAAGGTTTCAGCGTCCTCGGATGAGGCGAACCCGCCGTAGTTCACCGCCACAAGTTGGTAGAGCACCAGCGCGGGCACGTGGTCCGGCCGGGTGAGGAAAAACGGATGCACCGCCATCGTGAAGCCATCCTCGAGCGCAGGACCTTTTTGCTCGGGATGCGCGAACTCGCCCGGCAGAAGCAGGCTTTCGTCAAAGACAATCTCACACGGATAACGCACCAGCGAACGGTCCGCGAGCACCCGTTGCAGACCGTTCCAGTCGAGTCGCGCGCCGTAGCGTGCGTGCAATTCCGCGCCCTTGGTCGCGACATGCGCGGTGAGCGATTGACGGGCGTCGTCGGCGGTGAGCTGTCGGTCCATAGCGAGGTGGGTTGAACGTGGTTTATCGAGAAACGGGAACCTCGGGTTCGTCTCCCTGGATTTCAGGCAGGTGCTCGTTCGTCCTCGCGAGTCGTCCCTGCAGGATCGGCACCGCCATCCGCAGGAACACGGTGTAGGCGAGCAGACCGAACGCCCAGATGCCGAGGCACACCAGCGTCTCGTTGAGCGAAGGCAGATACTCGACGAACGCACCGAGCGGAGTCGGCACAAACCCGGGGATGACAAGCCCCATGCCTTTTTCGATCCAGATGCCGGTGATGCTGAGCACGCAGGCCAGGTCGAGCCAGCGGAGGCTGCGGCTGACCGGCATCACCAAAATAACCATGGCGACGAGATTGAATCCGACGGCGGTCCATATCCACGGGACGAGCGCGTGATAACCGTGCAGTCCCACGAAAAGATACCGGGCCGAGGCGCCGTGGGTCGTGCCGGAGTAGAACTCCTTGAAGACTTCGCACACGAGCAGGAAGACATTGATGATCATCGAAACCTGCACGATACCGCGCAACGTGAGCAGCGCCTTGTCGGTGATCCGGTAGTGCGTGTAGCGGCGGATGATCTGCAGGGCCAAAATGATGATGGCCGGACCGGCGGTGAAGGCCGAGGCGAGGAACCGCGGCCCCACGATGGAGGCGTTCCAGAACGGCCGCCCGCCGAGGCCGACGTAGAGGAAGGCCGTGACCGTGTGGATCGACACCGCCCAAACGATCGCGGTGAACACGAACGGAATGTAGAACCACTTCGCCGGCCTCCGGTCGCGGTAGCGGCAATACAGGAGATAACCGCAGATGTGGACGTTGAGCACCAGGTAGCCGTTGAGCACGATCACGTCCCAACTGAGCATCGACCGGGGAAAATTCATCTGGCCCAGCCCCGGGATGAGATGCCAGAAACGGTCGGGCCGCCCGAGATCGACCGTGACGAACGCCAGACACATGAGGATCGCGGCCACGGCCAGGAGTTCGCCGAAGATGACCAGGTCATGCAGCTCGTCGTTGTCGTAGATGTAGACCGGAATGACCATCATCACCGCCGCCGCGGCCACGCCTACCAGGAAGGTGAAGTTGGCGATGTAGACGCCCCACGACACCTCGTCGCTCATGCCGGTGACCGCGAGACCGTCGACCAGTTGCTTCGCGTAGGCGTTGAGACCGAGCAGACAGACGACCGTGAGCCCGCCCATCCAGGCGTAGTAACGCCAGTCGCCCACGAAGGCGATGCGGGCGCATCGGCGCAGAAAAACGAGGTAGTTGCGGGTCGCGGCGATCATTTGTCGAAGTAGTAGAAGAACCGCGGCGAGGTCCCCATTTCCTCCTTCAGCTGGATGAAGACCCGCTTCTCGCGGAGGATGTAGGAAACCTCGCTTTCCGGATCGAGGATGTTGCCGAACTTGCGCGCGCCGACCGGACAGGCCTCCAGGCAGGCCGGATAACGGCCGACGCGGGTGCGCTGGATGCAGAAGTGGCATTTCTCCATCACGCCCTGCTTGCGCGGACGGTTGCCGAGGTAGGCCATGTCGGGATTGAGCCGGTCCTTCGGGATCTCGGGTTTGGTGAAATTGAAACGCCGCGCCCAGTAGGGACACGCGGCCTCGCAGTAGCGGCAGCCGATGCACCAGTCGTAGTCGATGACCGTGATGCCGTCCTTCTCCTGCCAGGTCGCGTTGACGGGGCAGACCTTCACGCAGGGCGGATTTTTGCACTGCTGGCACTGCACGGGCATGTAGAAAAAGCCTTTCTCGGGAACCTCCTTGTCGGCGTAAGTGTGGTCGCCCTTTTCAACGTCCATCGAACCGTGCGGCATCTTCAGCACGCGGATGTATTGGATTTCAGGATTCAGCGACGGATTGTTCTCGGCGACGCAGGCGTGGACACATTTCCGGCAGCCGATGCAACGCGTGAGGTTGAGCGCGTAGATGAACTCGACGCCGTCCATCGGCTTGAGGTCGCGAACATGCGGACGCACGCCGTATTCGCGCTCGACCTCGGCCGTGATGCGCCGGAGCACCCGGGCCATGTCATCCGGCGTCATCTCCTTGTAATACTTCTGAAGAAACTCCTCGGTGCTGGTGAACTCGTGCAGCTTGAGCAACGGAGCGAGGCTGGCGGCAAGCGCGGTGAGTCCGCCGAACGCCGCCGCACCACGCAGAAAACTGCGGCGGGACATCGCGGCGTCGGATGTTTTGTCGGAGGAGTTTGACGGGGAGGCGTTCATCGCAGGAGACCACCGGGAAGCGGCGGTGGGCCGGCGGTGCGCAACGCATGCGGGCCCGGGGCGGGCTCGCGGGCGGGGATGCGGGGCGAATGCGGATTGTGGCAGTTGGCGCAGCTCAGGCGGGTAGCCGCCCCCTTGCTGCGGTCCCAGTAGCCGCCGGTGCGACCGTGGGCGCCGGCTTCCCAATCGCGATAGGTCGGGCCGTGGCAACTGCCGCAGAGCGGAGGAATGTTGTCGAAACCGAGCTCGCGTCCGTCGCGCACCTGCAGGGTGGCGAGATTGGGCTCGTTGTGGCAGTTGTAACAGAGGTTGTTCCGATCGTGCGAACCGTGTCCCATCACGATGTTCGCGTGTTCCTGCGGGACGAGGAGCCGGTGGCCTGAGTCAAAACGCAGGACCGGCGGCTTCGCTTTGTCGTGGCAGGCGTAACAGTCGTAATCGGACAAATCCTCCCTGGCCTTGACGAGATCGGCATACGTCCGCCGCCAGGGTGACGTATCGAGAAACCGGAGATCGACCGGCGGGATCGCCGGTTGCGGCCCGGTCCGACCCCACAGGTTGAGGAAAAACAAGACCGACATGCCGAAAAACAAAACGGCGAGCCCTCCGAGCACGACACGGGTGCGGGTCCGAAGCCTGGCGGAGGCGTGGGCGGAGATCGGCTCCATGATGGGTTGCGGCAGGGTGACCGAAGGAGCGCCGCGGGGATTCTCGGAGGACCTGCATTTCTATCCGTCCGCAACTATCCGCCGTTCGCCGGATTTTGACTCGGCGTATCTTGGCGGGATTGCCTCATTACTTGGCGTGGAGCCCACGCCCGACCGGCATGCGGATTCCGCCGCCTGCGCCAACGATTGCCTCACCAGCCTACCGACTCGCGGCTTTCCCGGCGGCCACTGCTTCGCGCAACAAAGCCAGGCAGCGGGCCGGATCGGCCACCCGCAATCGCAACGTGCGACCGGATAGGCGCAGCGCAATCTCGCCGTTGGCGAGTTCGCTGACTTCGGCGCGGGGGCCGAACACAAACTCACGGTCCCGCACCACGCGATGCTCGATCAGTTTCCCCGGGACGATCGTATACGCGGCCACGCTGCACAGCATCCAAAGAAGGGCGGCCAAGGGAAGCCCCTAGGCCAGCGCGATCAGCATCGCAAGGCGCGGCAGCGACATCACGCCATCGCCGGCCTGAAGCGCGCACACCTGCACCACCACCCAGTAACCCGTCGGCGGCAGAACCACCGCGAGCCAGAAAAACGATGAGCGAATAGTCGCATCGAGCGTGCGCATGACCGGAATATTGACCCGGCGAAACCTACTCCCGAACCGGTCCCAACACAACCGGCGGACGGCCGAACGTCTTGCCACCCCGCCCTTACGCCGCACCGGCAGGATTGGCGCAGGCCCCGGCAACCGCGGCCTCCGCCATGGGCAGCCCCGCGTTTTGATCGGCGGAAACGCCTCCGGCTCCCGCAACCTGCGTGCAACTTTCCGCTTCACAGGACGAGGACGAAAGCGTGATGCTGAACACGCAGCCGCCTTCGGGTTGGTTGACCGCGTCGATCCGGCCGCCATGGGCATCCATGACCTTCCGACAGATGGCGAGTCCGAGACCGATGCTCTTTTCACCGTTGGTCGGTCGCGTGGAAAGCCGTCCGAAATCCCGGAAAAGACGGTCGCGCTCGCCGGCGGGAATGCCCGGCCCTTGGTCGCGCACCGACAGGCGCATGCATACGTCCTTCTTGTCCTGGGTCGGTATCGACTCGACCGTCACTTCGACGACGGAGCATGACGGCGAGTATTTGATCGCGTTGCTCAGCAGGTTGTCCACGACCTCGCGGATGCGCGTGGGATCCAGCAGCAGCGGCGGTTCAGGCGCGGTTTCCGGATGCAGCACGATACGCGTGCCCTTCTGACCGGCGGCAATGGACGCCAGGCAGACCGCGCTGCGGGCGATCTCGCGCAATGAAACGGACACCCGGTTGAGCCGAAGCTGGCCTGCCTCGATGACGGAAACATCCAGAAGTTCGTTGACGAGATCGAGCATGGCCTGACTGGCCTCGCGGATGGCTTGGACGAGTTTGATCTGCTCCGCGTTGAGCGGGCCGATGGAAGGCTCCAACAAAAACTCGGCGAGGCCGCGCACGGAAGAAAGCGGGTTCCGGAGATCGTGGGCGCACATGCACAGCAGTTTGTCCTTGGCCGCGCTCACCCGGCTGAGTTCGGCGGCCAGGACCTGCTGGCGCATCGCGTAACGGCGACCCTCGAGATGGGCGCGAATGTGCACCAAGGCGTCCCTTGATTGAAAAGGTTTGACCAGAAAATCCACCGCGCCGGCGGGAAACGCACTGTCATTGGGCGTCAAATCCAAGCTACCGCTCATGAGCATGATGGGCGCGCACCCATCGCCGTGCCTGCGGTGCAATTCGTGACACGTTTCGATGCCGTCCATCCCCGGCAGTCCCACGTCCATCAACACCAAATCAGGTTGCCGGGCCGCGTATTCCACCAACGCCTCCTCGCCGCTGGCCGCCGTGTGGATCGCATAGCCCGAGGCCTTCAGCAGTTCCTTCAAGGCCCAGACCGTGTCTTGGTCGTCATCGACTATGAGGATCGTCGGAGCCTGAACAACTGAAGGTGTTTCAAGCATAACCAAAGGGGCTGTGAACAACTGATGAACGAGAGTGCCCGTTCCCTCAATTTCCCATTGGGCAAACCACCGGCAACACCCGCGGTATTACTCCGCGCACTTCGCGGCATTCCGGATTTTGATTGGTCGCCTCCGCGGTTTTTCCGGAAGCGTTTTCGCACGACTATTATTGGAAATAGCCCTCGGCATGCATCACGCCGGAGTCGTCATCACCCTCCGAATCCAACGACTCCCGACAGGACTCGGGAAATGTCGGCTGGCGCTGAACCCACCGCACGGCGCAAAGACTGTCGGTGAGCGCCTCGTGCAAGGCCGAACCAAAGTCGTAGGCCCGGCCATCGAAACCCGCCTCAGCCACGGCCTGGTCGATCGCCAGCATCACCGCAAACATCCGTCCGCGCACGCCGGGGATATAAACATCGAGGTCTTCGCGACCGCTCTCGAGATTCGTCCGGCAGGAGTCCGCGTTGTGACTGTGGTGCGAGCGGCACGCCTCGGGCCTGGCTTCGTAGGCGGAACAACTGCCCTCGCGCAGCAGCACGCACGGAGATTTCAACGCCGCGCGCTCCCCATCGGAACGTCCCGCGAAGGCCTGGCGATGGACCGCCGTCCGCGCGATCAGCGCATCGAGATCCGTCGGTGAAAAATGCGTCTGCACATGCTGGGCCATGATCAGCACCTCGTGCGCCTGCACGCCCACGGGCACGTGACAGCAAGCGTCGCAACCCGCGCGGCACGCGACCGAAGCCCGGGCCTCGGAGGTAGCGGTCGCATAGGCGCGATCGAACTCCTTGTGCGCGCCCCGGACGACCGAAAGCAGCTCGGCCGGATTACGCGTCTTGCGCAGGCGTTTGAGCACCGCCGCGCCGGTTTTTTCAAACAAGGAGTCTTCTTCCGGGGAAAAGGCGGCGCACATAAGGCCGGCGAGACAATCCCGTGTTGAGTCACATCACAAGAGCCGTCCCGCCTGCACCCTTTATTGCAGCGCCGGATTGAAATTCTTCTTCTTTACCTCGGCCATTTTTAGAATCTGCAGAGGCTCGTTCAGAAACCCGAATTTGCTTTGCCGTCCATCCAGCGAATGTAGTCCGGCGCACCCGTTCCCGGATTGATCGGATCGTTGGCCACCGACCGACTTTGCGCGGCCAGCGTCCACAGGCTGCAATCCCCGTCCGCCCGATTGCCATGCGCGCCGTCACCATCCTCGTTGGTTTTCGACGGAGTGACGTGAGATCCAGATCGCCCAAATGCTGCGTAAGCGTTTTTCCCTCTGCGCCTATGCGCCGGCGCGAGTCAACAAGACGCGCCGGCACCACCAACCCTACGGAAATCGGCTGCGCCGCGACCACGCCGGTGCGGCGATATTGGCAGAACCTCTTGACGGTCAGCGCGTGCTGGCAGCCAGTAATAAAAAATGCCGCGCCCAGAGCAGACGGTATCCATTGGGTGCACGCCCCGCCGCTACTCATTGTCGAATACCCTCCTCGCACGCATCAGAATAAATCGAGGATTCGCTCAAACGCTTGTGTCGGACGCACGACGCAGGAACGCTGCGGAATGGAAACCACACCTTGGCAGGATCGCTTCGACCTCAAGACCTGCGCGGCCGAAAAAGTCAGCACGGCCATCGCCGCGGACTCCCAGGGCATCGCGGTCGTCTATGCGAAGGCAAAGTCCGCCGAAACGGTTTTCCTCGTGCTCGAATCGCGCGCGGGCAGCTTGCGCGACCTCTGTGTGAAGCGCCTGCAAACCGCCAAAATTCCGCCGGGCACTCCGCTTACGGTCTCGTTTAAAATCGTC
>Ga0068868_100002509_pt1 | contig 12752 bp, 11 predicted proteins | sample KBSMisM42_FD_64660 | JGI IMG/M metagenome (GOLD analysis project Ga0068868, IMG submission 64660) | Miscanthus rhizosphere microbial communities from Kellogg Biological Station, Michigan, USA - KBS Miscanthus M4-2 | ecosystem: Host-associated > Plants > Roots > Rhizosphere > Soil ...
GCGTGGGACGACGGCGTGAAGACGATGTGGACGAAGGGCTGCGTCGACGGCCTCCTCAACTGCTCCGGCGGCGATCTCGGCAACGGCCGTCAGATCATCGGCGCGCAGCAGCCCGCGTACGGGTGGGTCAACCCGAACCACCTCGTGCCGCTCTCGTCGATCCCGCAGACGATGCCGCCGGACATGTGACGGACGGTCAGTGACCGCCGTTCATCATCTGGTTGAAGAGATCCTCGTCGGATCCCTTCTTCGGCGCCGGGCCCGCTTCCTTCGCGGCGTCCGCTCCCGAATCGACGCCTGCGCCCATCATCTGCGCGAAGAGATCGTCGGCGCCGCCCGCTTCCGGTGAAGCGCCCGCGTCGTTGCCGGCGCCCATCATCGCCTTCATCAGATCGTCATCGCCGCCATCGCCGGTCGAGGGCTCCACCGCACCTGCGTCTGCGACGACAACGGGCTGTTCGATGATCGTGTTCTGGCCTTGCGGATATTTCTTCCGCTCCTCGTCGGTGCACGGCATCGGGTTGTTCGGATCGTCCTGCACGCACTCGAGCTTCCACGCGTCCGCCGGTGGCGCGTTGAGCTTCACGGCCTTCGCGCGCGCGGCGGCGATCTCTTTCCGGATCATGAGCGTCGAGATGCTCGGCACGTAACTGATGATGAGGAGCGATGCGAGCAAGACGCCGAGGAACGGCAAGATCGGTCGATACAAGCTCACCGCGGGCCGATTGAATCGGAAGCTCGAGATGAACAGGTTGAGGCCGAGCGGCGGGCAGCAATACGCGAGCTCGAGGTTCACGAGGAAGATCATCGCCGTGTGGAACGGCCCGAGGTGGAACCGCGCCGCGAACGGAAGGATGAGCGGCACTGCCACGAGGATCGCGCTGAAGCCTTCCATCAGCATGCCGATGACCAGCAGGAAGATGTTCATCGCGATCAAGAACTCGTACGGCGTGTCGATCCCGAGGTGGATCATGTAGTTCAGGATTTGATCGGGGATCTTCTCCTGCACGACGTAGTTGATGAGCGCGTTCGCCATCGACAAGATGAGGATGATCGCGCCGCCGAGCGCCATCGCGCTCTTCGCGACGCGCGGTAGATCCTTCTTGAAGCTGAGATCCTTGTAGATGAAGCACTCGATCAGCACCGTGTAGAGCGCGACGGCGCCCGCGCACTCGTCGATCGACAGGCCGGCCTTCTTCAAACCGACGACGAGGATGAGCGGGATGCCGAGCTCCCACTTGAGCTCCCAACCGGAGGCCGCGACCTCTTTGATGTCGAACGCCTTGCGCGGGATCTTCTCTTTGACGCCGACGTACATGCAGTACGCCGCGAAGAGCAGGATGACGAGCAGGCCCGGCGCGACGACCGCCTTGAACGCGATCTCGAAGTCGACGTGTGCGACGAGCGCGTAGATCATCAGCGGCAGCGAGTACGGCAGGAGCAGGCCGATGGACCCGCCGCTCGTGACGACGCCGAGCGAGAATTTCTCCGAGTAGCCCTCTTTGCGAAGCGCGGGATAGAGGAGGCCGCCGATCGCGATGATCGTGACGCCTGAGCCACCCGTGAAGAGCGTGAAGATGGCGCTCGCGAGGACGCACACGATCGCGAGGCCGCCTGGCAGCCAGCCGACGACCGCGGTCGACGCGCGCACGAGGCGCTCGGCCGTCTTCGACTCGGCGAGGACGTAGCCGACGAACGTGAAGAGCGGGATCGTGACGAGGATGGGCGAGCCCGCGAAGTGCTCCGTGAGGATGTTCGCGGCAATGTAACGAAGGTGGTGGTAGCTCGCGTCGCGATGCGTGAGCCACAAGAGCTCGCTCGCGCCGCCCATGATCGCGAAGAGCGGCGTACCGAGGAGCGCGAGCGCGACGACGGCGGCCGCCATGCCGCCGCCGAGGATGCCGACGAGCACGACGAGCCCGCCGACGACGCCGAGGCCGGTGTACGAGCTCTTTCCAGTGCTCTTCACCGAGTGCGGGGCTTGGGCGCTCATGACGCACCCGCCTTTCGCTCTTCTTGCGCGTGCTCGATTTCGAGCTCGCCGTGCGCCGCGTCTGGATCGACGCGCACGGCGCCGCCTATCGCGAGCACGCATCTGAGCAAGAAGCGCAGCGCGATCATGAAGAGGCCGAACGGAAAGACGAAGTCGATGTCACGAATCAAAAGGCCGTTCGTGTTCTCGCCCGTGCCCGGAATGTTGATGAGCGGCAGGCGCGACGTCGTGTCGGCCGGGTCCATCATCTGCGCCTTCACGTCGTCGGCGGGGAAGTGCTCGGCCCAGTCGCCGCCGTTCATCCACTCGTTCCACTCCGCGGCCTTCAGGTAGTCCTTGTACTTCGTGCCGCCGAGCACCTTCGGCAGCGAGTGGAAGTCGAGCTTCACTTGCTGGCGGAGCAGGAACATGTCGCGGCCGAACTCGTGCTCGACCTTCGAGAGGCGGTCGCCCGACGTCGAGTCCATCGAAAGCTTGTATTCTGCAATCGCCAGGTGATCGACGAATCCCCAAGCGCCGCTCAAGCACACCGCGGCGGCGGCGAGCCAGCCGATCAGCGCGACGGGCACCCGCATCTTCGGCGTGAGGAAGCGCATCACGACGTCGACGTTGATGTGCTTGCCCTGCGCGGTCGCGAGCGAGGCGCCGAGTAGCGCGAGCCATAGCGTGAAGCGCGTCGCGAGGCCGCGGAGGCCGCCGAGGAGCGTCAGCGTCGAAGAAGACTGCAGCCAGTTGAGCGCGTTCGAGAAATACGAGACACCTGCGTTCGCCCAGAAGCGGCTCGCGACCATCCCGAGGATGACCGCGGCGCTGACGCCAAGCTGGTAGCGGAGGTCCGTCTTGCGCTTCGCGGGATCTTTGTCGCGCAGCGCGAAGTGCGCGGCGGTGCCGAGGATGACCGCACCGACGACGGCGCGGAAGATGATGCCCGACACGTCGACGGGCGCCTCCGGATCGGCCTGGTTCGGCTGATATTCGGCCGACATGCCCTTGAGCGCGATCCACGTCACGAGCGAGAAAATCTCCGCGCCGAGGACGCCGGCCGCGAGACGCGCCTCCCATTTCGTCCACCACGCGTCGAACTTCACGAGCGGCTGCACCCAAGACGCACCCACGTGCGACTTCGGCGTCGCGACGTTCGGGTCTTCTTGCTCGTCCCGCTCTTCCGGCGCGATCGGCTGCGACTTCGCTTCGGCTTTCGCCTCCGCTTCGGCTTTCGCCTCCGGCACCGCCTTTTTTTCCTCGGCTTTCGCCTCCGGCTCTTTCTCGTCGGACTTCTCCCCGGATTTCTCGCCGTCTTTCTCGTCCGTCATCTCGGCCGCCGAGCGTAAGCCAATTCGCAATACGGCGCGCTAACTTCGTCACGTGGAAGAAACGGCCGAGTGGTACGACGCGCGCTATCTCGCGACGGATGACGAGCGCGCGCAGTCCGGTTTTACGGGGAGCGCCGCGCGATGGGAGGCGGCGCGACGTGCGATCGTTCGCGGAATCGACGCGCCCGGCACGCTCCTCGACGTCGGATGCGCGAACGGTCTCTTGATGCATTCGCTCGCTCGTTGGAGTCCGTTTCCCATCGAGCCGTACGGCGTGGATTTCGCGCCCGGGCTCGTCGCGCTCGCGCGCCGACGCTTCGCGGATCGCGTCTTTCACGCCGACATCGCGACCTGGATGCCGCCGCGCGTGTTCGATTTCATCCACGTGCGTCTCGACTTGCTCGATCTGCGCGACGTTCGCTCCTTCGGAAGGCGCATCATCGTGAGCTCCGACGGGAGCTTTCGCAGGCCCGACTCGCCGAAAGCCGTCGACGTTGCAGCGACGCTGCGCGCGCGTGGTTGGAACGTCGAAGGCCATTACGAACGTCACGACGAGCACGCCGTCGAGCTTCACGTGGCGTGGACACGATAGGATGGCAGCGTGCTTCGCCGCGTCGCTACGATCGTCTGCGCCGTCGGGCTCGGCGCGGCGGCGGTGCTCGGCTTCGCGAGTGGCAAGGTTCTTCACGCGATACGGAACGGCAATCCGGGAACGTACTGGGTGCTCGGTGTCGGGGCGCTCTCGCTCGTGGCGTCGGTCGTCCTTTCGTTGCGCGCGAAGCGACCGCGCGCAGGCTGGCTGGCCGCGTGCATCGCGCTTCCGCAGATCGCCGCGCTCGCGTCGTACGTGTGGACGGGGCGCAATCTCGATGGCGCGCTGTACGCGTTCATCGGTGATGTCGTCCCGCGCATCCTCGCCGAAGGCACCGCCGAGCTCACGCACGCGGTCGCGCTCGCCGATCTCTTCAGCGCAGCGTGCGCGGCGACCCTCGCGATCGGTCTGAGCGAGCGTGGCGCGATCAGCAAACGCGGTCTCGCCGTAGGTGGCCTGTGGCTCATCGCGTCGATCATCCTGTGCGTCGTCTCGATCCGTGGGCACGCGATGGAGCTTCGTCCCCTCGTGCCGGTGCTCGTCCTCGCGATGGTCGCGGTCGCCGTCACATCACGTGAAGATGATCTCGCGACGTTCATCGCCTTCGCGGCCGTGCTCGCGCCGTGTCTGCTCGAGAGCGCGATCGCGGAGCGCACGCACGTGAACGCGTTCGGCGGCGTCTCGGCAGAAGAGATCACCGACGTCGTTCGAGCTCGGCTCCTCGTAGATTGGCTCGCCGTGCGCGATCACGCGCGCGTCGCGATCGGCGTGCACGTGTTGCTCGGCGCGTCGACGTTCGTCGCGGCTCGAGGCTTGCCGCGCACCACGTCCATTCCTGCGATCGCGATCGTCGCCCTCCTCGCGGGGATGTCGCTCTACGAGCACCGCGTCTTCGAGCGCCGCATGGGCGTCGTGCGGAAGGCGTTCGATGTTGGTGTCCCCATCCCGACGACGAGCGCGAAGTCCGGCTGGTACGTCAACAGCGACCGCTACGTCGTGACGCATGATGGTGCGCTTCGCGAGGTCGTGATGCCCAGCGACGAGGAGCCGATGGATCCGGAGGAAGCCGCCGGAAGACCCAGGCCGCGCTCCGCGAAGGCCGTCTTCGCCGACGAAGGCCTCACATGTGGCGCGCTCGCGGAAGCGCTGAAGCCGAAGGTCCAACGCCGCGTGTCGTTCGCGCTCGCCACGTTGCGTCCGGCGCCCTTCGTCGAGCGTCCTTCCGTGGGCGATCTCGAGCCGCTCGCCAGCGGTCCAGAGCTCGTCGGCCTCGGCTTCGACCTCGGCCACCACTATCCGACGATCGAAACGGCCATCGAAGGCGAGACGTTGACGCTGAAGATGCCAGGCGATCCGACCCTCACGTTCGCGCTCGCGGTCGATCCCCAAGAGGTCGCGCGCGCCGTCACCGCTCGCACGACAGCGCCCGTGCCGAGACGCGACACCGTGCAGCTCACCGTGCACGCGAGCGACACCGTCCGCCGACTCGCCTCGGCGCTCACGATTCTTACGGTCGCCTTCCCGATGGAGGGCAGCTACCAGAAGCGCTACTTCGCGCTGCGCGTCCAGTGACGCGGTGTCAATCGTTCGACTTCGCGCGGCCGACGACGTGGTGGACGAGCAGGTCCGCCTTCGACGTCGGGACCGTCTCTCGATGCGGGAACGGGACCTCGCGATCGAGCAGCAATCGATCGATGAGAAATCCGAGCAGATCGGCGTCGTATTTGTCGTTGGTCGCTCGGTATTGCTCCGGGTGACGATTCACCACGGCTTCCGTCACCTTGCCCTCTTCGATCTTCGCGCCGTAAATCGCGAGGCCCGTCCAGCTCCGATGGAACCAGAGCCAAGGCGCCTCCCAGAAGACGAACCATTTGTCTTCCATCTGCTCCGGCACGAGGCCGCGCTCCACGCGCGCGAGCTCATCGGCCGTGAAGGTGCGCGAGAACGCGAGCTTGCCGCGCTCCTCGGGCATGGGTTGGTTCTTCCAAGACGTGCGCGTCGCGGCCTTCATGGCTTGAAAGCTAATCGCGGGTGGCTACGTATCAAGCCGCATGATCAGCGAAGAGATGGAACGGCTCGGCATCGGCATCCGCGACCCCGGTGATTTGGCGCCGATTTACGACGACGCGCAGAACGGCACGGAACGCGCGATTCACCATTATCTCCGCGACGACAAGACGACACCCGAGCTGCGCGAGCTCGCGACCAAGCTGCTCATCGACTTCGTCGTCGACGCGTCGAAGCTCGGCGCGGGCAAACGCGAGATGCTGTTCGGCATCTACCGGTTCGAGCACACGAACGCGCCGGGCAACGCCTTCTCGCAGAAGATCCCGCCGACGTGGCGGCGCTTCGGCGCGTCCGTCTTCTGCGACGAGAAAGACGGGGCGGTCTACGCATTCATCGACGGCCGCCCGCGCCTCGACGACGCGCAGATCGCATCGATCATGGGAAAGGACGGCGTGCGCGACTTCAAAGCCGCAGAAGACTTCTTGGCGTTCCACGACGCTTCCGCCACGAAGATCGCCGATTCGCTCGACGGCTTTCTGGCCGCGTGCGAGCCGTGCGACGACACGTCGCCGGCTGACGCGGATTTCCCGAAATACGAGTGAAGCGTTACTGCGCGTAACGGACGGCGTCGTCGAAGACTTGCGGATTGAAGACGCTGCCGCGAAGGCGCGCGCGCGTGTCCGCGAAGACCTTCTGCCATGCCGCCTTCTGCGCGGCGTCCGGCTCGCTCGCCGTCATGCGCGCCTTGAGGCGGTTGAACGCGGCGTCGTCCTCGTTGCGGATGCGCGTCGTGAGCGCTTGGCCCGCGATGCCGCCCGTCTGGATGAGGATGTTCTGCGCGTCGGCCGGGAGGCTCTTGATCTTGTTCGACGAGAACACGAGCGCGCCGATGCCGACACCCGCCACCGCGGTGTTGATGTTGTCGAGACGCGACGCCCACTGCAGCTGCTCGGCCGCGAGCGCCGGCGCGATGACGACGTTGATCGAGCCGCTCGTGAGACCCGGGAGGATCTCCGGAACGCCCATCTGCTTCGGCGTCACGTCGCCGATGAGCGAGAAGAGCATCGGCTGGATGGGGTCGCCCGAGAGGTAGTACGTGTTCTTGTGCTTCAAGTCGTCCGGCGTGCGGACGGCGAAGCCTTTCGACATGACGTGGCCCTTGCCGACGTCTCCCCAGCCGAGGACCTTGAAGCCCTGCTGGTCGAAGTTCGTGTCGAACGAGGCCTTCATCTGGTTGCGCGCGTTGTCGAGCTTGCCCCAATCCGTGTAGAGGCCGGGGAGCTGGAGCACGAGCACTTGCTTGTAGACCTGGCCGAGGCCGATGGCCGTGAGCGCCGCGCCGTCGAGCTGACCCGTACGGATCTTGCCGACCATCGCGTTCTCGTCGCCTTGCGTGCCGTTCCAGAAGAACTGGAGCTGCAGGTTGTTGCCGCTGCGCTCTTCGACGGCGTGCTTCCACACCTTGAAGACCTGACCCCATGGCGAGTCGCCGGGAGCGAGCGTTCCGACTTTGAGCGTGGTCGGGTCGGCATTCGCATCGCCCGCGGCGGCGAAAGCAGCGACCAGGGCACCAGCAACGACGAGGGAACGAGCGAGCTTCATTGAAAAACCTCCCAAGACACGATGCAGCGTAGAGGGTTAGACGCCCTCTACGGCGCGCGATTCAATAGCACAGCTTTCGCTAGAAACCGCAGTCTTCCATGCGGGATTTCAGCAGGGCGCGGCGGGCTCGGCGCTTGGCGAGCATGTTCGTGAAGCGTTGCTGCGGGTCCGGATCGTCGGCCGTGAGGACCTCGTTCACGAGCTTCTCGTAAAGGGCCTTGTCGCCTTTGTTGCAGGCGTAGCGCGTCGCATAGTTGAGCTGGACGACGAGCGTCTTGTGCTGCGTCTTCGCGAGCGCGTCTTCGAAGAGCTTCTGCGACTGGTCCATCTCCGCCATCGCCGTGCGCGCGTGGTACGCGGCGAGAGCGACCGTGCCCGCGTAGTGGTTGTACTCGGGGTTGAGCTTCACGCTCTGCTCGATCATGTCGACCGCGATGAAGAGGTCGCCGACGAGCGCGGGCTCGTCCTTCGCGACGTTCACGCGACTGAGCCACGCATAACCGACCCAGAAGAGGGCCTCGGCGTCTTCCTTGTCATCGAAGTTCTCGGTGAGCCACTTCTTGAAGGTGTCTTCGTTCTTGCGCGCCTTCTCGAAGCCGTCGTCCTCGTGGCGGAGGAGCTCGAGCCCGTAGAAGACGGCGCGCTCGTACGCCATGCGCGCGCGCTTCTTGTGGTACGCGGCCGTCTCTTCGTCGTTCTTGTCGATCGCCGTCTCCATGTCGTCCTCGGCGATCGCGAAGCCGTAACCGGCCCAGCCCTTCGTCAAGAGGAAGAGCGCGTCGGTGTTGTCCGGCGCGAGGCGGTGCATGCCTTCGAACTGCGAAAGGCCGGCCGCGATCGAGGAGCGCGCCATCTCGAAGTCACCGACCGTGTCCATCGCGCCCGACGCCGTGCGCGTCGCCGAGATTTGTCCGTTGGTGAGGATCGCCTTGAGGCAACCGGATTGCGAAAAGACGATGGTTGCAGCTGCAACCAAACCGAGGAGGCGCGTGCGCATGACGCGACTAGATACCAAAAAACGCGCGCTAGCGCGCTGCCAACACGGTGCAAGCCGCGCTCGTCCGGACGTGGGCATCCGGGTCCGCGAGGAGCGGCGCGGCGCGAGCCACACGATGCAGGGACGCGAGGGCGTTCGCGGCCAGAAGGCGCGTCGAGGGGTCGGGGCTCTTCAAATCGGCCTCGATCCAGCCTTGAACGGCGAGCTCGCCGTCCGCGGCCAGCGCGAGGCGGGCGCGACGGGCCAGATGTTCTTCGGTCGCCGGGCTCGCGAAGGCCATGAGGGCGCGCTTGGCGGCCTCGTGCTCGGAGGGGACCTCGAGGAGCTTCGAGAGGGCCGATTCGCGTGACTCGAGGTCGTTCGTCTCGTCGGCCGCGCGCTTCACGGCCGCGCGCACGTCGCTGTTCGAGAGCGGCGCCATCGCGATCGCGAGGAGCCTTTCGCGACGCGGAGCCTCGTCGATCGTCCGAACGATGATGGCGATGGCGCTCTTGCGCGTCTCGTCGTCGAATTTCGCGCCTGCGGGACCGTCCCGCATGATGACGTACGCGGCGGCGCTGATGACGCCGGGCCCGTGCTTCGCGGCGAGAAGGACGCGAAGCTCTTCGCTGCCGCCCGAAATCGCGATGTTGGTCGCGACGTACGCGTGCGCGATGTCCTCGCGGAGCGCGTCGTCCGCGGTCTGCCAGAGATCGTGAAGGCGCTGCGCGGTGTCCCCGCCCGGAGGATCGATGCGCGCGATCGCACGCACGGCTTCGCTCCGCGCCATCATGTCCGGATCCACACGCGCGGCCTCGAGCAGCGGCGGCACGTCGCGCGGATCACGAGCCTGACCGCTCGCGCGCATCGCCGCACGCCGCACCTTCGCGCTCGGATCGACCAGCGCCTTGCCGCGCGCCTCGAAATCACGCTCGCGTACGAGCCCGCGCGCACCGACGGCGCGCCACTCGTCGTTCGTGTCCTGCAAATACTCGCGCGCGGCGTTCTCCGAGAGCTCGTCGATCTCGAGGAGCGCCATCGCGGCCTCGGCGCCTGCCGCGTCGTGCGTCTTCGAGCGATCATCGAGCGCCGACGTCAGCGAGCGCGCGCACGTCCGGAGCTCGCGCACCCGCGTCTGCGCCTCGTCGCCCTTCGAAGACTCGATCGCGTTCTCCGCGACCGCCCGCGCGATGCGCGCCGCTTCGTCGTTGCCGAGACGCCCCGCGCGATAATCCGGCTCGATCGCCTTCGCGACCGCCGCCACGTCTCCGCGACGCGCCGCCGACACGGCTTCGGAGCTTCCACACGAGACGAGGACCAGGACCAGGAAATGCGCGGCTGATCTCATTGCCTCATGGGTTAGCATGCCGCTGTCCTGAACGTTCACGTCGTCGTCAATCGGCGCGCTCGACGGCTCTCCGATGCGTCGTCGCCGCTCCTTCGAGCGCTGGTGGATGCCTCGCGCGCCGCGAACGCGGTCGTCCACGAGACGTTCGAGCCGAGCGAGCTCGCGTCCCTCGCGGATGAGCTGCTCGGTGCGCGCGCCGTCATCCTCGCGGGCGGTGACGGCGCGTACACGGCGGGCGTCACGGCCCTCGTTCACGCCGCCGAACGTGAGAAGAAGGACCTGCCACCGATCGCGTTCGCGCCGGGCGGAACGGTGAGCACGACCGCGCGAAACTGGGGCCTTCGCGGACCGCTCGTGAAATACGCCACCGCGCTCGTCGAGCAGGTCGCGAGCGATCGTTCCAATCGCGACGTCCGCCCTTCCCTTCGCGTCACGGACGACGAAGGCGGCGACCGCGTCGGCTTCATCTGGGGCGCCGGCCTCGTCGCGCGATTCTTCGACGCCTACTACGCGTCACCTCACGCCGGATACGCCGGCGCCGCGCGCATCGTCGCGCGGATCTTCCTCGGATCTCCGTTCGGCGGCGAGCTCGCGCGACGCGTCCTCACGCCCGTGCCTTGCGAAGTCTGGATCGACGGGGACCTGCAACGCGCGCGCGGCTACAGCCTGATGACGTCGAGTGTGGTCAAGAACCTCGGCCTCCACATGATGGTGCTCTATCGCGCGGGCAACGATCCCGAGCGCGTGCACTTCGTCGCGAGCCCGCTCGGGGCGCCGCTCCTCGGACCGCAGATGCCGCTCGTGCTCATGGGCAAACGCCTCCGCGGGCGCGGTCACGTCGACGCGCTCGCGAAGGAGGCGCGCGTGCGATTCGCGGAGCGCGACGCTTACGTCCTCGACGGCGACGTCATCAACGCGCGCGACGTCACGGTGCGCGCAGGTCCGCGGCTCGTTCTTCTCTCTGCGTCGACATAGCGCCGTCGCTTTGCGCCGGCGACAACGTGATCACGCGATCGGCGATCGCGCGCGGCTCCGGCCGATGCGTGACGATGATCACCGTGCGCTTGCCGCGCAGCTTCTCGATCGCCGAGAGCACGAGCGCCTGAGCCGCGTCGTCGAGCCCGCTCGTCGGCTCGTCGAGCAGCAAGATCGGTTTGTTCGTCGCGAGCGCCCGCGCGATGGCCACCTGCTTCTGCTCGCCGCCCGAGAGCGCACGCCCTCCCACACCGAGCTGCGCGTCACCGAGACGTTCGTACAGCGCGAGCGCGCCGATCGCCGACATCGCCGCCTTCACGTCGGTGACTTCCGCATCTGCGCCGCCCGCCTTCGGTGGACCGGCGGCGCCGAGCGCCACGTTCTCCGCGAGCGTCCCGCGCACGATCGGAGCGTCTTGAGGAACCCACGCGAACGGCTTCCCGGAAAAGACGATCTCGCCTTCGCGCGGTTTCAAAAAACCGAGCAGCGTCCGAAGCAGCGTCGTCTTCCCGATCCCCGTCGGCCCGCACACGCACACGATCGTCCCCGCCTCGATCCGCTCGTCGATCATCCCGAGCTTCCCCCGCGCGAGCTTCACATGCCTCAGCTCGACCGACTCCGACTCCGACTCCGACTCTGTCTCCGACTCCGACTCCGTCTCGGTCTCCGACTCCAACTCCGTGATCCTTTCCATCGCGGCGCTCGCGCGTGTCCACGCGACGCGCGCTTCGGCGAGCTCGCGCACCGGCTTGTAGGCCATGAAGAACGCGACCGCGAACGTGAGCAGACGCCCGCCGTCCGTCGCGCTTCCAAATGCGATCACCGCGAGAAGGAGAGCGAGCGCGCCGAGCGCTTCGGTCGCACCGCTCAGCGCCGACGTGACTGCTGCTGCGCGCGCTGCGCGACGCGTGACGGCTTCGCCCGCACGTCGCACGCGTTCTTCGACGCGATGGCCCGCGTTGTAGGACTGCCACAATTCCGCGTGGCGGATCGCCTCATCTGCGGCTTCTAGGAGTGCAGCGCTCCCATCGAGCGCGAGAGATTGCGCAACCTTCACGCGCTTCTTCGCGCGACCGAGAAAAATCGCGAACGGAACGAGCACCAACACGGCCAGCCCAGCCATTCGCGTCCCAGACCACGCCGCCAAAATCGCGAGCGGCACGATCTGCAGCACCGCTTTGAACGCACCGAGGAGCGCTGCGAACCCGGCCTGGGCCTCGCGAACGCCGGTGGTCAAATCATCCACCGCGGTGAACGTCGCACTCGCTCCTTCAGGGCCGCCCTGATCTTCGTGTCGTGCCTGCGCCAACTGGAGGCCACGTTTACGCAGGACTTCGAGCCGCAGTGCGTCACCAAACGCGCCAGCGAGCCTCGCTTGAAAGAATCCGGCGCCGGCCCCACCCGCTGCTTTCACACAGGCTGAAACGAAACCGAGCGTCGCGAGTCCAATGACCAACGGGGTTTGGAGGTGTCCCCCACCCAACGACAGGAGGGCTGGAATCCGCGGTGTTCCACCGAGCATCGCTTGCGCACAGGCTGCCCCCGCAAGGGCCAACCCAGCGTGTCCGAAAGATTGCAGGCATGAGAACGCCGCGAAAGCTGTTGAAGAAACGGGCCGCTTGGAAACCTCTCGGGCCCCATATCCGTAAAAGGATGGTCGGCGAGCGAAGACTCGCCGCGAATGTGGACGCACGAGCTGCGAAATCACCATTTCAGCCTTACGTGAGTGCAAATCGAACAACTTGGCGGCCATCCAACATCTAAGAGGACGTGGATCGCAACACCAATGGTCGAGCCATCGGAATGAAAATTGCTTCTCGAAAAGGAGGGAACCGGCTTGCCCGCAAGGTAACTGCCGTCCGCTCGCGTCCGTCTCGCCCGTCGGTTCTTAGCTCAGCTCGATCGATTGTCAAAGCCAAACCCACTTCGCTTGCCGCGAGTCCCAA
>Ga0068868_100002511_pt1 | contig 12749 bp, 12 predicted proteins | sample KBSMisM42_FD_64660 | JGI IMG/M metagenome (GOLD analysis project Ga0068868, IMG submission 64660) | Miscanthus rhizosphere microbial communities from Kellogg Biological Station, Michigan, USA - KBS Miscanthus M4-2 | ecosystem: Host-associated > Plants > Roots > Rhizosphere > Soil ...
GGACGAATGCCGACGCAGCGCGCTGCCTGTCGCCCAGGATAGCGGCTGCGACACCTGCGTCATTCAAACGCGCAGCCCAGGATGGCTCGGATTCGCCGGCCTCTCGCTCCGGAAGATTGGCGTCCATCGAAGTTCTCGCCAGCTCCAGATTGTTGGCAATCCGATGAGAGCTGGGATCCAATTCCTTAGCCTGCTCGAAAAGGCCGAGCGCTTCACGCCACTTGCCGCGAAGCAACAGCGACCACCCTCGGTTGTTGATCGGCTCGGCTTCGACCGGTGCGAGGCGACGGGCTTCTTGGTAACATTCGTCGGCCTTCGGCCACTCGCCCTTCAAATCGGCAAGAACACCGCAGGCGTTCCAGACGCGCCAGCTTGCACGGTTTCCGGAGGTTGCGATGGACAACAAGCGTGACGCTGTCTCAAGCTGACCCAACCTAAGCGCGGCAATGGCCCCCCGCTCTAGGAGCCAAGGATCCGCGGGCGTGGCCTTCAAGAGCTGCGAATAACCTGCGAGCGCATCTGAATAGCTTCCGCGCGCATACGCCAGATCGGCGACGACGCGCTCCAGTGCCGGCCCTGACGCGCCTGCGGCGACGGCGCGAGAAACCATGACTGTTGCCTGATCGAGCCGGTTTGTCTCGACGGCGTGAGAGGCGCCCGCGAGCAGCTCACCGGAATTTGGCATCGTCGCCGGCGCGGTGGAGACCGACGCGGCGATGAGCAGCAGAGGGATCATGCCCGCTCGACAGGGCGCCTTGCCAACGCCGCGTCCCGTCCGAGAAGAACCAGCACGCTCTTGATGCCTCGCGTCTGCAGCGCTTTGCAGTGGAACTGGGCGGCAAGCCGCCGGGCCAGGCGCGCGCGCGCGGGAGAGTACAGGACCAGGCTATGCTGCCGGACAATCGGCGCATTTCCGATGCCGATCTTGCGCCAGCCCTTGTTTAGGAGGGCGTTGCGCACGTGGGCGGCGAGGCTCTGACTGCGCGCAGCGTTCAGCAACTGGATGTTGTCCGTGGCAGACGCGGATTTGAGCGGTACCCAGTGAAGCGTGGAGGCCAATTGAGGCGTCGGCGATAATCGCCTGGTGTTAATCGCGACTTCAGAAGGGACCTTTGGCGCCGACAAGGCGGCCGGGTTCGCCAACTGCGCATAACGCACAGGCTGCTGTGTCGTGACGAGTGAAACTTCCGACTGCGACACTCGCCGCAGGCGGGCGCCGCTCTCAACTCGTGACTCGACCGGCGCAACTGCGGCGGCGGGCAATCTGTCCCGATCCGCTGGTCGAGCTGGCGGGATCGTTGGCAGGGATTCCTTATTTGCCGCGCCTGGCGCCGCGTGGGCATCCCGAACAGCAGGGAGCGGCACACTCTTCCCGCGCGCCGACAGAGCTGGGCTCGTGCCCAGCGGGTTCGTCAGTAACTCGCCAAGCGGCAGGGGAAGGGCGATCTTCGCATCTGCCAACGCGGCTGTCTTCAGTGCATTCGGAGCCGACGAAACCGTAACAGCTGCCAACGGTCGGTCTTGCGCTGGCGGTAATGCCGCCGCAGCTGCTTCCATTCGCGCGGAACTGCGGGCCTCGAATTTTCGAGCCAAGCTCGGCGTGTTCGTTGTTGAGGAGGGCGCTGCCGTCGATCCCAATTCGTGCGGCTCCTTCGCGGGAGCGACCGTTTTCCTCCCAGCGGCAATGGAAGCGGTTGCACCGGGCGGCGGCCGTTTCGCGCTCGGGTTTACAGGCGTCATTGCCAATGGCGGCGGCAGCTTGACGGTCACCGCCGCCAACTGTTGCACGGCTGGCGGCGTGACCGCCACGGGAGCCGCGGGCGTCATGCGCTGCCGGGCGGCCTCGGCCCGGACTTGCGATGCCTGACCGGTCGCCCCGAGATGGTCAAGCGACCCTGCCAGGCTGAGCAGCAGCGCCGGATCGTTTGGTGCAAACGCAAGTGCCAATTCGTAGTTTTGGCGAGCGATATCGAAGCGACCCATTGCTTCGTAACACGCGGCAATCCCCGCATATGCATCCGGGTTCTCGGGTTGCTGACGGGCCAGCGTTTGGAACGTTTCGAGCGCAATCCCGACGTCTCCCAGTGCCAGCTGCGCGCGCGCATCGGCGAGCAGGCCGCCACCGAAACGTTCCTTTTTGGCAGGATCGGCGATAGCCCGTACTTTAACACTCTGAGTTTGAGCACAGGCTGCAGCGGCGATGCAGCCCGCAACGGTCAAAGCTCTGCCCCCCTTGATCATCTCTAGTGCCCTCCGTGAAGTGCCGGCAGTACGGCTCTGATCACCCGTATGGCGGCTGGAAGCATGAGGACGCCGATCATGGTCGGCAGCATGCACGCGACCAGCGGAATGGAAATTAGAACGGGAAGTCGATGGGCTTTCTCTTCGGCGCGCATCCGACGCTTTTCGCGCATTTCCGACGCATAGATCCTCAGCGTCTGAGCGATCGAAGACCCAAGCTTCGTCGATTGAATGAGCAAGGTGCAGAAGGCGCGGATGTCGTCCACTCCCGCCCGGTCTGCCATCCGTCGAAGGGCGTCATCATGGCTTCGGCCCGCGCGGAGCTCCAGCACCACAGCGCCGAACTGCTCGGCCAGGAGCGGGTGGGAGGTCGTCATTTCCATGCCGACCCGCGAGAACGAGGCCTCCATGCCGAGGCCGGCCTCGACACACACGAGCATCAAATCGAGTGCATCCGGAAAGCCATTGACGATCTCACGTTGGCGCCGGTCGGCTCGAGCCCGCACATACAACGCCGGAACATAAAGCCCGATGGCGGCAGCAATCACCAGCGAGAGGTAAAGCTTCAGCATGCTTGGACTGGAGCCTGACGCCGCGAAGTACAGCAACACGAGCACCGGAAGCCCGATCACGAGAGCAAGCCGGAGCAACGTATAGACGCGCGGTGCATAGCTGGCGGGGAACCCGGCAGCGATCAGCGATTGGCGGACGGTCACATCCTTGGTGTCGACGAGGCTTAGCCCACGCTTCTCGATAGAGTTCACCAGCTTGAGCCAAGTGCTTTGAACGCGCTCATTACGCAGGGACCCGAGGGCCGGCATCGCTTCTGGCGTAGCAGCGCCTTGGCCCTGCAGCATACGCCTCCGGGTTTCCTGCCTCTGGGTGATGGCCTGCGCGGCAAAGTAAGCCGTCGCGACGACGATAGCGAAAAGCAACGACAGCAGCAGCAGCCGAAGACCAGGACTTTGCGCAACTAGATCAAGCATGCCTTAGACCTTCAAATCCACCATCTTCCGGATAGCGAAGAAACCAATGAGGTAGAGGATGATCAGGAACGTGAAGCCGGGAACGAACCAAGGGTCATTCGCCACGTCCAAGAAGAATTGCGGATTGAATGTGAACAGCAGGGCGAATGTGAGGACCGGTAGGAGCGTGAGCATCACGGCCGTCATTCGTCCTTCGCTCGACAGTGCCCGCACCTTCATGAACATAGCCTGCCGTTCGCGGATGACCCTCGTGAGGTTTTCGAGGATTTCGGCGAGATTGCCTCCCGTTTCGCTCTGTATGGACAAGGAGACCACGAACATCCGCATGTCAGCCAAGTCCCAACGTTCCGCCATGTTCTGAAGAGAATCTCGCAGCTCCGCTCCATATGATACTTCGTCGACCACGGTCCTGAACTCGGGTCCGATCGGCTCAGGGAGTTCAACGGTCAGCAGGTCGAGCGCCGCGGCGATCGGGTGCCCCGCTCGTAGACCCCGGACGAAAACATCCAACGCAACCGGAAACTGATCCTGAATCTTCTTCCTCGTTCGAGTGGCCTTTGCGCTGATTGCCATCACCGGAAGCACCGCGCCCAGCGCGACTGCAAACGTTGCGCAAATCACGATCCGCCCAACACTGATGCTGACGCCCCACCGCAATGACATCAACAGAAGCAATCCAAAGAAGAGCGCGACGGGCGCAATCAGGATGATGAGCAGGACGCGGGGCGTTTCGATCCGCAAGCGCGCCTGCAGCAACATCCGGTCGATACCGTGAGCGAATCGATCCACGATTGGTGGCAGACCTTCAGGGACTGACGCACCGGTACGGCGCAATAGGTTGACGCGTTCGTTCGTTCCGGCGTCGCGCCCGATCATTTTCAGTCGCCAGTGAATGGCCTGACCTTCGGCGCGATTGCTCGCTGCCCACCGGATAACGCTCTCCGCAGCAAGCACGACCGCTCCAAAGACGCAGACTAGGACTACAGCATGAATCCAGGCGGGGTTCATGACTCAAACTTTGCGTCAGGGCGGAACAAGTCCGCAGAAAGCGTAACCCCATGAGCCATTGCATGATCGAGGAACCGAGGCCGAATCCCAGTCGCTTCGAACCGGCCTTGCACCAATCCCTCGCCAGAGACCCCGGTTTGCCTAAACCGGAAGATGTCCTGCATGGTGATTATCTCGCCTTCCATACCCGTCAGTTCGGCGAGACCCACGAGCTTGCGTCGACCGTCTGACAGTCGTGCGACCTGGATAACGATATTCAATGCCGAGGCGATCTGGGCGCGCGCCGAACGGGGGGGAATGTCGACGCCGCTCATGCCAATCATCTGCTCGACGCGAGACAGTGCGTCGCGGGCCGTATTCGCATGGACGGTCGTCATTGACCCGTCGTGACCTGTGTTCATTGCTTGGAGCATGTCGAAAGCCTCACCGGCGCGCACCTCGCCCAGGATGATGCGATCGGGACGCATTCGCAGTGCATTTTTTACGAGATCGCGCTGCGCCACCTCGCCTTTGCCCTCGATATTGGGTGGGCGTGTTTCGAGACGGACGACATGGCGCTGCTGAAGCTGCAGTTCAGCTGAATCTTCGATGGTCACGATCCGCTCATGATCGTCGATGAACGCTGACATGGCGTTCAAGAGAGTGGTCTTGCCCGATCCGGTACCGCCGGAAATGAGCACGTTGCGCCGTGATGCCACGATCGCTCGCAACACCTCGGCAACCTGCAGCGGTACGCTTCCGATCTCCACGAGCCGGTCAAGACTTATCGGCACGCGGGCGAACTTGCGGATTGAAAGCAGGCAACCATCAATCGCCAGCGGCGGCACCACCGCGTTTACGCGACTTCCGTCTGCGAGGCGCGCGTCGACCATCGGTGAGCTTTCGTCGATGCGGCGCCCGACCGCGGAAACGATCTTCTGAATGATGCGGAGCAGATGCTTCTCGTCCTTGAATCGGACGGGGCTGTCCTCAAGTTGACCATAGCGCTCGACGAATACGCTCGAATGGCCGTTGACCAGGATGTCGGTGATCGTCGGGTCCTTGAGCAGCGGTTCGAGTGGGCCGAGGCCCAGCAGCTCGTCGAGCACATCGCCGACAAGCTGCTTGCGCTCTGCGTGGTTGAGCGCGTGATTCTGCTTGGCGAGCTCGTCGGCGACGATGTCACCGACTTCGTCTTCGATTTGCGCACGCGACATCTTCTCGAGCGCTTGCAGGTTGATCAGCTCAAGAAGGCGCTGGTGAAGCTCGACCTTCAGGTCCGTATGGATGTCACGCTTGGCGAAAGCACCGGCGTCCCCCAGTGTCACCAGCCGGTTCTCTTCGATCAAGCGCTGCCGTTGCTCGTCGGTTGGCGCCTCGGGTTGGACCGTTCTGCGGATCTGCCACATCACCTATCTCTCCAGTCCGAGGGCGCCTGCGATACCGAGATCGAGCGCGTCGAGGTCGGCGCCCAGTGGCGTCTTCCGCCTGACTTCGTTGATCGGAATCCCGCGGTCGATCGCTGACCGCATCAGGCGAAAATCGTTCGCCACCTTGTAGTCGATGTCGCGGCCGAGCGCTTCACGCACATCCGCTGGACGTACGGTCTTGGCCAGGCCTTTTTCGAAGCGGTTTGCGATCACGCGAAGCTGGACGTTGGCCAAGTCCTGCGATTCCAGCAGCGTGAGCTGACGTTTAGCTCGATTGATCGATGCGACCGTCATTTCGGTCACCAGAAGGACAAGGTCCGACTGCGCGACAACCGATAGGGACCAATTGGTCCAATTGGAGGGCAAGTCGACGAATACGGTGCCGAATTCCTCCCTGGCCAGTTCGATGATGCGAAGAAGGTGATCCGTCGGCATCCCTTCGATCGGTACCATGTCAGCCGGCGCTGCGATGACCTTGAGACCGCTGGGATGATCGGCGCAAGTTGCCCGAAGCAGGTCCCCGTCTAGCCGAGCGCCCGCCTCGAGAAGGTCCATCAACGAGAATTTGGGACGGAGCCCGAGCTGAAAAGCGACATCACCGAATTGGAGATCGAGATCGATCACGCAGGCGGACCGCCCACTCCGCCCCTCGTTGTGCGCGAAACGGATCGCCAGCTGCGTCATCAGCGCAGTTGCACCGACCCCGCCGACGCTCTTGATGAAGCTGACCAGCTTACCCGTGCTGGCTGCAATGGTCCCCTTGCGCCCTTCCAGTTCTTCCTTGATCTGCGCAAGTGAGGCTTCGAGCTCTTCGAGGCTGATCGGAAGCGGGATGACGTCGTGCGCGCCGCTCCGGACCAGCGAGCGGACAAGTGATAACGGAGGATCATATGCGCCTGCGATGAGCGGCGTTGCGCCGCTCTGCGCGAGCTTTTGAAAGCGCTTCTGCGATGCCGGGTTGTCGGCATCGACCTGGATCACCGCAGCCACGGCTTTCGCAAGCTCGTCGGGGTCGATCCAGTCGGACACCGGAACGACGTTTAGGGAAACGGGCAGCCCCGCAGCCCTGGCGTTCACGAGGTCGGCCTCTACGGCTTCTACGCTCGAGAGGTAGAGCTGGACCGCGGCTTCCCTTGGGTGGCTCCGCCAGGCTGTGCCGGTCTCGTTAGGGTTGATGACGCTCACCTCCAACCTCAATTCGATACCGCTCCACTGAGGTCCTCAGCGGAGAGCGTTGTGGTGAACGGCGGCATGTTAATGGTCGCCATGTCGAGCGTGGAAAGCGGACGGAACTCGAGCGCCGTGGTAGGAGCCTCGCCGATCTTCACGGTAACCAGCGGCGACAGATCTGGCAGCACCGGGCTTCCTGCGTAACCCAGCCCCGACGAAGAATACTCCACCTTCACATTCGAGTAATCGAGCCCCGGCAGGTACAGCTTCATCCTGTCGACGATGTTTCGAAAATTCTGCTGCGTGAACGTGCCCAGCGCCGGGCACGGATCTGTCGCGCATGTGCAAGAGCTGTCGGTGCACGTAATCTTCCCAAAGGCAGACGCCGGTATGGTATCCCCTTGCGTTAGTCCGCCCACGCCCACGTAGCTGCTGTTGAGGCCGGAGGTGGCGCCGTTCGCCACGATCGCGAAGCGAGCACCCATCTGGGTGGCCTTCTCGGCCTGGTTATAGGTCCACATCCACCGTCCCGCGTCGATGATGCCGAACAAGAGAACGAGCAGCAGCGGCAGTACGAGCGCGAACTCGGCTGCTGTCGCACCGGATTGGTCGCAGGCGATCTTGCGGACGGTCATATGCCAGTCACCGCTGCTTGGGATTGGGCGTAAAGCTGCTTGCCAACCCCGGAAAAACCCAACGCAACTGCAATGATGGGACGATACGTCAGAGTTGCCTCGACTGCGACCAATTGCCCTCCGATTGAATTGTTTTGGTACACGCCGCCCATTGTCTGCCCTCCGGCAGTGGTCTTGCTTATGCAGGTGAGCTTGAATGTGGCTGTGCTCCAATTCGGCAGAAGGTCGGGTTGGGTGCTGTCGAGACTGCCCTTCTGGACAATCAGCTGCGTGTTGGTGCCAACCGTGCTCGACGACAGGTCTGTCCCAGGGTCCGGGGCGCAAGTGTTGTAATTCGTGAAGCTCTGGCGCGCGGCGTAGCGAGCGCCGTCGCGCACCGCCTTGAGAAGCGTGTGCTCGTTCCAGAAGTAGTTCCCGAGTTCGGTGCAACCGAGCATGATGATGAGCAGCAGCGGCGCGACCAGTGCCAGCTCGGCCGCCGCGTTGCCGCGGCAATCAGAACAAAGGCGAGGGAGGATCTTCACCGAATGAGATACGGCCTGTCGTGCCGCACAAACTGAGGGCCGCTTCCGCCGCTTCCGTTTGAAAGGCGGCGGATGATCTCGACGTAGATGTCTCCAGAGTTGGTGTAGGCCGACGGGCCGGAACCGCGGTTCAGGGAAGGCTCCACGAGGAAGGATTCAACCCAGTCGATTGGATTGACGGCTTTTTTCCCGCTCAACCCGCTGCAGTTGACCACTGCGATCGGAAGGGTGCGCCGGTCGGGAGTCGTGGCGGCCGGAGACCAGCCGGGCGGACGGCAAACCGGCTGTCCGTAGTCGGTGTTGCTTCCTACCGGCCGGCCGCTAGCCGGAAGCTGGGCGGCAGCGTTATCAATCTCCCAACGATAGACCTGGTACCGCGTCGGATAATCGCGCTTTGCGTCGACCGGCAGTGGAAACGACGTCCTGATGGTGCTGTTGAGCGTCGCCGGATAGATATACTGGGTTCCAGCCACGTTCAGCACGGCGCCGTTGGTCGTTCCAAAGGGATGGTTCACGCGCCAATAGGCGTCGATGTCCCAGTTGCCGTCGCCGACCCTGTTCGCGATCGCCGCCGCGGCGCTGGTCGCATGCATCCGATCGCGCGGGTAGCCCATCGCATCGATCGGCGCGGTGTAGCTGTCGACATAGTGGCTGTCGGTGGTCGGGCTCGACACCGGCCGATACGGGTTCGTGGAAATTACCCAGCCGTTTCCGCCGGGGCCCGTAACAACGCCGCAACTGGTCTTGGTGTAGGGCGCCGCGTGATTCATCACCACGTCCTTGCGGCTGTTTAGCGAAGGCGGGCAGAGGCTGCTGCCAAAGCAACCGATGCTGTCGCCACTCTCATAGATATCGAACCGGGTGTTGAACTCGTTGATTACCGAGCTCATTGCGCCTGTTTCAGTTGACGGCTTCGTGACGTCGACGCACTGATCCGGCGGTGCCCCGAACCCCATCAGTTTGGATAGATCGCTTGCCCCCGCGCCAACGTCGAGGAACCCGAAATCGCCCGGCGCGTAGCTAGCGCCGTTCCCCTTGGCGATAAGCAGGATTCCCTTGCCGAGGTACGTACTGACATCGAACTTCGTCGTGTCGACCGCCGGATTGCACATCATGACCGGCGGTTCCTTGCAGACCGCCGAGCTCATGCCCGCAACCCCTTCCGCAGTGATTGATCCGGAATCGACCAAGCCGACGATCGGCGTCAACGCGTAATCGGCCTTGCGTCCGCCGACCTGCACCCAAACAAATTTGGCATCGGAGTCTGACGTTGTCGTCGTGCACGCCGTCGCGGTGTCAGCCTGGGCGTCGTCAAAGCTCTTGCAGAAAGTGATCGTCGGCACGTCGATCGCCCCGCCACTCTGACCATTTCCGGCCAATAAGCTCTTGTTTGTGATCAGGTTTTGAGCTGCCGCGGTTGCCCGCGCGATCGCGCCACTTTGACCGTCCAGCTGAGTTGCTGCCGCGAGTGCGGCTTGATCAGCTGCTTGCTGCAGTTCGGTATCGAGAGAAGCAAGGTGCGCGTAGTCGAATGCCACGCCGCCAACAGCGATTAGTCCAACGAGTGAAAGTGCGACGGTCGGCGCTACTGCGCCGTCACAGTTTCTCCAAACTCGCCTCGTTGCATCCCACATGCATCCTCACCTCGGGGGCGTCATTCCAGAGCCTGCTCCCGCTGTCCCACTGGTCGTCTGGGTGGCTTCGATCGGCTTCACCGAGTCGGTCCGATACCGCTTCACCGCGTGAGCGCCCTTGTCACCGTTCTGCCCAGCCTGGGCAGCCGAGGCGGGATAGATCGGCGCCGGATTGATGGTCTGGATCGCCGCGTTGTACTTCACTGCCTCGCCCATCCCGGGATCTTCGTCCCCAATGTGCGTGTTCGCTGTATTGCAACCGGCAAGGGCGAGAGCGGCCCCAACGACAAGAAACCGCGAACTAAAGGACATGGCCGTAATCCTTCTCAAACCCCATCGGCTTTTTCTGGGCCATCCCACCACCGCCGCCTCCCGGTGGCGGCGGCAGGGGCGGCGCCGGCTGCACGAAAGGCCGTGCCGCGGGCGGCACGCCCGTGTCCGTACGGCCATTAATCAACAGGTCGGCTTCATTCGGCGGCCCGACCCGATCGGTTGGAAGCTTTAACGCACCGGCCGGAACCGCGCGCACCAGGCGTGGCGTCACGATCATGACGAGTTCTGACTGCTGATGCTGAAAGCCCGTGGAACGGAAGAGCGCCCCGATAATCGGGATCGATCCAAGCAGAGGCACCTGGCGAACCGTGTCCTGGAAGTCCTTGCGGATGAGACCCGCCAGCGCGAAGGATTCACCGTCGCGAAGCTCGACCACGGTCTTCGCGCGCCGCGTTTGTATCCCGGGAATCGAAAGCCCATTGATCACGATTGATGCCGAAGGGTCGATGGAGCTGACTTCCGGCGCCACCACGAGGTTGATCACGCCGTCCGCAAGCACCGTCGGCGTAAACGCGAGGCTGACACCGAATGGCTTCCACTGAACGGTGAATGCGGCATTCGTTCCCGAACCGCCGCCGGTACCACCCACGTTCTGCACCACCGGGACAGGGAACTCGCCACCCGCAAGGAAGCTTGCGGTCTCGCCCGACAGCGCGATCAGAGTCGGCTGCGCGAGTGTGGTCACGGCGCCCTTGCGCTCCAGAGCGTCCAGCTGAGCGTTGAATACAGTACCAAAAGCCCTGAAAGTGTGTGCGATGATTCCAAAGCTGTCGGTGATGGACCCGATCGCATAATTGGGCGAGTTGTTCGGAACCGTCGTGGTCACTCCGCCACCAGTGATAGTGGTCGTGCCGCCGATCGGGGTCACGCTCGCCCCGCCGCCGATAGCATAGCGCGTGGGGCCGGTGTTCTTTGTTCCCCAACTGACGCCAATCTGGCTCAGTGCCGAACGGTTCACTTCGGCAAACCGCACCTCGAGCATTACCTGCTGCGCCGATCCGAGGGAAAGCAAGTTCACGACTTTTCCGGGCGCATATGTCTCTGCAACCTGCACAGCCCTATCTGCGACCACAGCGTTCGAAACGGTTCCTTCCAGGATCACCGAATCATTTGAGATCCTCGCCGCTATCTGTTCCTCCGGGATGAGGTCGGCGAGCTGCCGCTTCAACGTCATCACATCTGGGCCCACCACGATGTCAACGACAGCTATGAGGCGGTTAGCCCGATCATAGAGCGTCAGGCTGGTCGTCCCGGTTTTCTTGCCGAGAACATACACGGAGGTGGGACTTATCGGAACGATGTCGGCAATGTCCGGATTGCCTACAAGCGCCTTGGAATAAGGCCGGTCGGCCCGCAGGACTTGGCTCTTATTGACTGGTACCTGGAGTTCGCCGGCGTTCACCCCCGACGCGAGAGCAACCTGCGCCAGCGCAGGTTGAGCCGTTGCGATAGCGCCCGCGGCCGCTGCGGCGAGCGCCGCCTTAATTAGAAGCCTAGTGCACATTTTCCCCCACCCTCACGTGGTCGCTCTTGACGCCTCGGTACACTTCGATGCTGCGAATTTGGCTAGTTGTCCGGCGGGTTCTGGCGCCGCTCGCAACGTGCCGCGAAGGAACGCCGGCCGAGGTGCTGGCAATAGCTGACGAACTGCGGTTCATTGCTCCCGCGACGGCACCCCCGAGGCCACTGCCGAAATTCCCGACCACCGCCGGCGCGGGATAACGGGCGCCACCGTACATGTTGTACCGCAGATCATTCATGCTGACCGTCTCGACCACCGGATTGTTTTGTTCGCCGGGCTTGCGCAGGACGAGGTTTAGCGTGCCCACCGTCTGGGCGAGGGCCAGCTTCTGTGCGTCAAGCGGGTTGACCTCGAGCGTCGCTGTTTTCGCGACTTTCGGGGAGCCATCTGCATTGCGCGATTGCTGGTCGATCGCGATAACGCGGATGTTCTGCAGCAGTACGTCAGTCACCTGCGTGTTCCCGGCGGCAACGGGAAGCGAGCGCGTGACCAGCACGTCCACACTGTCATTAGGCTGCACGAATCCGGCAACGCCAGACACGTCATTGATGGCGACGCTCGCGGCGCGCATTCCATCGGGCAGCAGCGCCGCGATGGACGCACCCTGACCCTCTCCTGAAATCTTGGCGGCGAGAATTGGCTCGTTCACGCTGATTGGCAGCAACGCTACGCGGCGCTTGCCTGGCTGAAGCAACTGCGCAGGATTGGTGAACACGCCGGGAGGAATGCTGCTGTTGGGATAATCGACAAAGCGAACCTTGTCGGGGGTGATGTCCACACCGTACGCCAAAGGAGTGGCAGCCACGGCCACCTTCGTCGTCCCGCTAAGAGCTGCACGTCGTTCCGTACCGCTCAGGTAGGAATTGGCCAGAAATACCGCGGCGAGCCCAAGAACGAGGGCTACTCCGAGTGCGATCAGCGTCTGACGATTCCCCATGACGCCCCCCAGCGGGATCTTGGTTAAAGTCTCATGTTCTCAACAAATAAGAAAGTGGGGGCCGCCCGAGGCGGCCCCCACTCGGTCATTACGGGCAATCACCCGCAGTGGCCTTGGACCCTGCGTTGATGCAGTTCGAGGCCTTGCCAAGCGAATTGCCGATTGAACCGCCGAGAGTGACCGCGGCGAGCGCAATTGCCCCGCCCACGATCGCCAGGATCAGCGCATATTCGGCTGCCGAAGCACCGGACTGATCTCTCAGCATCGAGATTATCGTACGCATTGTACTGCTCCTCTCACTGAAATTACGGGCAATCGCCCGCAGTCGCCTTCGACCCTGCGTTGATGCA
>Ga0068868_100002513_pt1 | contig 12744 bp, 5 predicted proteins | sample KBSMisM42_FD_64660 | JGI IMG/M metagenome (GOLD analysis project Ga0068868, IMG submission 64660) | Miscanthus rhizosphere microbial communities from Kellogg Biological Station, Michigan, USA - KBS Miscanthus M4-2 | ecosystem: Host-associated > Plants > Roots > Rhizosphere > Soil ...
ACTGCATGGCCTTCACAGTCTGCTACGCCCAAATACAGCAGTACCAATACTTTCCTTGATGGCGCACTTATTCTTGATGCTGCGCGATCATTTTCTGAAAAGAATTATTTGCTGCCAATACCCACTACGCAGATACAATTAAATCCAAACCTGGTCCAGAATCCGGGATGGTAATAAATGACCGTGGTCAAAGAACCCAATGCCAGCAAAATAAAATGGGCCAGGCAGTTTATTCATAACTGCCTGGCTTCGTTCGTAACAGGTAATGCTGGTTATTTCGTGGAAAATCTATCATGAATCGTACAACAAAGGAATAGTATCTTACGGAAATAATAGCTGCAGTTGGCAGGCGGCCCTATTGGCAGTTTTGATACAATAACTTTATTGCATGAGGAATATAGTGTTATCGATTGGCTGGCTGGTCTTATTAGTGAATTACACAAAAGGTCAACATGTCAATTCCATTAATCCGGGTGCTGCGTGGCCCGATGTCAATGGCGTCCATATCCAGGCGCATGGCGGCGGAGTCATTAAAATCGGGAAAGTCTATTATTGGTATGGCGAACAGCGTGCTTTGGGATTGGATAAAAGCCAGCGTTATGTCAGTTGTTATTCATCCAATGATTTAATGCATTGGAAATTTTCAGGCAATGCATTGCAGTTATCCGATCCGGAAAATCTTGGACCCGGATGGGTATTAGAGCGCCCCAAAGTTTACTACAATAGTAAAACACAGAAATATGTAATGTATTTTCACCTGGACAATAGCAGTTATAAATTAGCGCGTGTAGGCATTGCTGTTAGTGAAGACCCCGCAGGTCCGTTTACGTATGCCAAAAATTTTCGCCCCCTGGATCATGAGAGCAGGGATATCGGCCAATTTATAGACGATGATGGAACCGCCTATCTGGTTTTTGAGGACCGGCCTTTTGGATTCAGGATAGCCAGGCTTTCGGATGATTATATGAGCCTCGACAAAGAAATGTGTCTCATTAAAGCGCACATGGAAGGTGGAGCGATTGTACATTTTAACGGGCTGTATTATGCAATCGGTTCTGCGCTGACGGGCTGGAAAGCTAACCCAAATAAATATGCCACAGCAAAATCGCTGGAAGGGCCCTGGTCAGATTTTAAAGACATTGCCCCACCGGAAAAAAATACCTATGGCGCACAATCCACTATGATGTTAAAAATTGTTGGCACAAAGCAAACGACTGTCATCTATATGGGTGATATATGGAAACCCAACACACAATGGGCGTCGACTTACCTTTGGATGCCGATAGAAATTGGAGAGGGAAAATTATGGTTGCCGGAACCAAAACCCTGGACATTGGACCTTAAGAGCGGGAAATATGAATACATTACCAAATAACCCAATAGCAGTACAAAGGCTACCGGATGATCGCCTGCCGAAATTGTTTTAATAATTGATTCAACAGACGATGGCCGGGCTGTTAAAATCATTCATTTGTTTGTCAATATGGAATGGAAACAAAAGAAATATGGGTATTGGCTACTTGTTTTGTGTATCGCCTGGATGCAAAATTCATTTGCGCAACGCATTCCTTCCATTACCTATCTTGGTATAGAAAACGGTCTTTCCAATAACGCCATCCGCTGTATATACCAGGACAGAAGAGGGTTTATGTGGTTTGGCACTTACGACGGACTCAACAGATACGACGGAAATAATTTCATCGTCTTCAGAAATAAATTCGGTGATTCTGCTTCTCTTATCAATAACTGGATACTGGCTATTAATGAAGATCGGGATAATAATATCTGGATAGGAACCCGCCAGGGCGTTAATGTATACAATAGCGTCTCCGGCCGGTTTCGGCATGTCTATTATGTCTCTGCTGCCAATAATCAAAGAAAAGAAATCACTTCTGTCATACGGAATATTCTATGCGATAAGAATGGAAATATTTTTATCGCAACCGGTGACGCTGGTTTATTGTACTATGCAAAGAATGCGGCAGCGGCCGTTCAGGTTCCGTTTGGCGACAGCACCCGCACTGAAACCATGTTTGATGTAGCATCAATGACAACCGATGCTGAAAATAATATTTGGCTGTTTATCGTCAATAAAGGTCTTTGCAGGTTGAAATCTGATGACAGGCAAATACATAGCATGAATGCCAGTTTGCCATCAGCAAACTGTATCGCAATAGACGGAACTGTTCTTTGGGCCGGAACCGGGAACGGGTTGTACAAGTATGATATCGCGTCCAACCAATATGTGCAGTATTATCAGGATGCACAAGGCGGGTTGACTCATAAAAAAATTGCCACTGTTTTTGTTGACAAAATGAAAAATTGCTGGATTGGAACAGATGGAGGTGGCATTAATATCCTTAATACTGTTACAAATACATTTGAATATCTTCCTGCGGGCAACAACAACCATACGCTTACCAGCGAATCTGTCTATGCCATTTATGAAGACCGGGATGCCAGGAAATGGATTGGTACCTTACGAGGGGGCATCGACATTATTGATCCCCGCAAAGACAGGTTCAATACCATTGCCCATGAGCCGTTCAACGCGAACAGCCTTATCAGCAATTTTATTTTTACTTTTTGTGAAGAACCCGATGGAAGCATCTGGGTGGGAACCGATGGGGGCGGCCTCAGCAAATGGGATAGAGCGAATAACAGGTTTACCAATTACAAACATGATAGTAAAGATCCATTTTCGCTGAGTGATAATTTTATTACCAGCATTGAAAGAGACACAAGCGGCGATATCTGGATAGCCACCTACCTGGGTGGAATCAACAGATTCAATAAAACCACCGGAAAATTTCAGCATTATGGTTGCATCAATGCAAAAGGCAATGAAAATAAGGCAAACTATATGCTTTATAAGGATAATGCGGGCGAAATCTGGACCGGCACCTTAACCCATGGCGCACTTTACCGCTTTAACAGGAAAGCAAACAGGTTTGAAGTATTCAATGCATCATTGACCGATCTCTTTACGATGAAGCAGGATAATGAAGGCCAGCTTTGGGCAGGAAATTTAACGGGATTAATCAGGATAGATAAAGAAACCAGGGGCTATGTATTTTATGAGATCGGTAAACCAGTCCGCAGCATTCACGAAGACGGGCTGGGCAATCTATGGCTGGGTACAGAAGGTGGCGGGCTTGTTTTATTTGATAAAAAAAGTAACAGGATTAGCAAGCGCTATACAACAGAAGATGGGCTTACCAACAATGCCGTGCTGAACATTCTGGAAGACGATAAAGGAAATTTATGGATGAGCACTTTTGACGGCATCTCTAAGTTCAATATCATCAGGCAAAAATTTTCAAATTATTATCAAAGCGATGGGCTGCAGGGCAATCAGTTCAATTACAATGCCGCCCTGAAACTTCAATCCGGTGAATTTTTATTTGGAGGGATTAAGGGGTTCAGTTTATTTAATCCCGCTAATATACAACCCGTTGCTGGTTTTCCCGATCTGTGGCTAACCGGTATGCGGATAAACAACGTGGCTACCGGCGATGCCATCAACGGTTATATAAAAGAAAAAGACAAAGACAAGATTACAGCCGTCAGGGTTCCTTACAAAGAGGCTGTTTTCACATTCGACTTCACCGCGCTCGAATACTCCGCACCGGACAAGATCAGGTATTCTTATTTTATGGAAGGGTTCGACCGGCTTTGGAACAATGCAGGAAATACCAGGTCAGCTACCTATACACACCTCGAAGAAGGCAATTACACTTTTCGCGTAAGATCTACCAATGCAGAGGGCGTATGGAACAGAAATGAAATATCATTATCAATTCTGGTGTTACCACCCTGGTATAGATCCTGGTGGGCATACACTGTTTATGTGCTAATGGCTGCTGTCTTATTGTATATTTATTTTTATTACAGAACACGGCAAAACAAACTGAAGTATGAGGCTGCAATGGCTACACTGAATGCAGAAAAGGAAAAAACAGCACATGAAAAGAAACAGGTTGAATTGGAAAAGGAGTTGATTGAACATGAAAAGGATAAGGCACAACATGCAAGGGCCATAGCAGAAAAGGAAACGGAGCGGGTCTTATTGGAAAAAGAAAAAGATATAAATGATAAAAGGATTTCTTTTTTTACAAATATCTCGCATGAGTTCCGTACACCCCTCACATTAATTATCAATCCTGTAAAAGATATATTACAAAAAGGCGGTGCGGAAGACGATGGTAACAGGCAGGAGCTAAGTATTGTATACCGGAATGCGCGCAGGATGCTTAGTTTGATTGATCAATTGCTGCTGTTTCGGAAAGCAGAAAGTGGCGCCGATGTTGTGAGGATCACCAGGCTTAATTTTTATGAATTATGCAGAGAGGTATACCTCTGTTTTGTTCAGCAGGCAAAAGCCAAACAGATCGAATATGCATTTGAATGTGTGAACGAACAACTGGAAATATATGCCGACCGCGAAAAAATGGAAATTGTTTTGTACAATCTTATTTCCAACGCCCTGAAGTATACACCTGAACACGGAAAGGTTTCGTTCAGTGTTGTGGAGGATCAGCACGAGATAATAATAACCATCTCCGACAATGGACAAGGCATTGGGCCCGGCGAGATGCAGCAATTATTTACAAAGTTCTATCGCGGAGGTCTTGATAAGTCGTCCGAAAAACCCGGTTTCGGAATCGGGCTTTACCTGGTGAAGCATTTTACCGAGGCACAGGAAGGAACAATTTCGGTACGAAGTGCTCCGGGACAGGGGAGCATTTTTACGCTGGTCTTTAAAAGTGTGGGAGCGCATCCTTCACAAAAGGATGTTCCGCCTGCACAATATTCAGCGCAGGGATTTTTGAAGGAATTGGCAACGGAAGACATAACGGATATTGAAAAAGGCGGTTTTGAAAATCCGGCAGATAAGTCGCTCATTGATTTGATCACGGAGAAAGCCATCGTGTTACTGGTTGAGGACGATGCCGGTGTAAGAAAATACCTGGCAAGCGTATTTAAAGATAAATTTACTGTGTATGAAGCTTCAAGCGGGGAAGAAGGATTGGCACTTGCCAGGCAATTCAGGCCCGATATTATTATCAGTGATATCAATATGCAGGGAATCAGCGGTATTGAACTTTGCAGTAAAATAAAAGAAGATCCATCGTTAAATCATATACCCGTTATCCTGTTAACAGGCGCCTCTTCGCCTGATTTAAAACTGGCAGGTGTTGAAGGCGGGGCCGATGACTATATCACCAAACCATTTGAAAAAGAATTGCTCGTTGCAAGGGTTAGTAATTTGCTCAGGAATCGTAATAACCTCCGGAAATATTTTTTTAACGAAATCACCCTTAGCCAGAGCCATCTGAAGATTTCCGGCGAATACAAATTATTTCTTGAAAAATGTATCGCGATTGTAGAAAAGCACCTCGATGATGATGAATTTTCGATAGCGACCCTTGCTGCAGAAATTGGGATGAGCCATTCCACGGTGTATAAAAAAATAAAACTGATCTCGGGCCAATCACTGAGAGGATTTATCAGGTTTATCAGGTTGCGGAAAGCCGCTGAATTGTTTATCAATACGAACCGCAATGTGAATGAAATCGCTTTTGAAGTAGGGATTAATGATGCCAAATTTTTCCGTGAACAGTTCAATAAATTGTTTGGCATGAACCCTTCTGAGTATATAAAAAAGTTCAGAAAGCCATTCGAAAGCCAATACAGCCTTAACCAGGAAAACAAGTGATAGCTGGTCCGGATTATTCTATTCTGACCGGATTACCCCCTATTTTATGAGAATACCCCCCGCAATGGCTAAGCAGGCGCCTCTTATTTTTGGAGAGCTATCCACACACCGTAGTGTTGTTGCCAATTAAACTGATTGCCATGCCTGCAAAAGGAGCGGACTATTCACAGCGCTTAAAAACACCCGCAATTTTAAAATTCATTAAAGGCGGACTGCCTGTTTTAATACTAATAGTCTGCCTGTTATTGCAAACAACAGCCCCGGCCCAGCAGTTGGTTGTGTATCCGCCACCACAGGGAATTATTTACAGCCAGCATAACGATGACTATACAGTAAGGGTAAGAAAGCCGGGTGGCGAGTGGATGGATGTTTTTGAATACAATGTGAAGGTGGATGCCGACAAAGTTCAAAATGCTTCGATGGTCTATTTTGATTTTGCTGGTAAAATAGAAGTGTCCGTCAAAAAAAACAATGGTGAATTAAATTCCGTTAAAATCCGCCCCCTGTCTTATGGCATTCGCCCGGTTGTAAAGGGGAGCAGCATCTTTTTTACGCTCTATCAACCCCGGAAATTATCGCTTGAATGTAACGGTGATAAGCTTAACAACCTTCATCTTTTCGCTAATGCGATAGAAACCCAGCAGCCGAATCCTTCGGATACGAATGTTATCTATTTTGGTGCTGGTATACATACACCCGACAATAAAGATCTGGTCTATAGAATTCCTTCTGGCAAAACTGTATATATAGCAGGCGGTGCAATTGTACGGGGGAAGCTGCTTTGTGACAGTGTAAACAATGTACGGATCACGGGCAGGGGCATCCTTGATCAGCCACAAAGAGGTATAGAAATTACCCATTCTTCAAATGTGACCGTTGAAGGAATCATTGTGGTCAACCCCAAACACTATACGGTCTACTGCGGTGCTTCCCGGCATATTGTTATCCGCAATATAAAATCGTTCAGTTGTGCTGGTTGGTCAGACGGAATTGACCTGATGAGTTGTTCGGATGTTGTGATTAATGATGTCTTTATGCGTAATTCTGACGATTGTATTGCCATCTATGGTCATCGCTGGGATTATTTTGGAAGTGCCCGCAATTATACTATTAGCAATTCAATATTATGGGCCGATGTGGCGCATCCCATCAATATCGGGTTGCACGGCGATACGCGTTTTACAGGTGATACCCTTGAGCAGTTTGTTTTTAAGAATATTGATATTCTTGAACATGATGAAGATGACCCGGATTATGAAGGTTGTATTGCCATTACAGACGGTGATCTGAATCTTGTCCGCAATATCCGTTTTGAAGATATACGGATAGATGATTTCGAAGAAGGAAAGCTGATCAATTTCAGAACGGTATACAACAAGAAATACAATACCGGTCCGGGAAAAGGCATACAGAATGTTTCTCTTAAAAATATCAGTTATAAAGGCAGTAATACCGGCGGTTCAGTGATCGATGGCATCGACAGCGCTCATATTGTAGAAGGCATAACATTTGAAAACCTCCGCATCAATGGGAAGCTTATACTGAACGCGGTTGCAGGGAGAATCAGGATAGGGTCTTTCGCAAAGAATATTAGTTTTAAAAGATAGCCATTTCTATCATCGGGCAACAAAAATTTACCTATCATAAGCAATCAGTTTAAGTGAAAGGCGCAGAAGAATGTCTCTACATTTTTCACTTTTCATTTTTTAGGACTGTATTCAGCCTTAAATTGTAAGCAGGTTTGCTATGGAATTTTTGCTACCTCTTTGACCGATGGCTTTATTTCGACAGGTAGAATTTATTTATAATAACAAAATTAATTTGATAGTGATTAAGAAAATACTGCTGAATCTTGTATTGATCGCGCTGATATCTTATCAACCCGCGGCTGCACAAACCAACACGTTATCCAAAATATCTTCCCCTGATAAAATTACACGGTGTGAGTTTGCAATGGATGCCGGTCAGAACTTAGTCTACAGGGTTATCTACGCCGGCAAAGAAATCATATCCTGGTCGGCATTGGGCTTTGTGTTGAACGGTAAGGAGGCAGGAGCCCATGTTTTATTAAAAACAAAGGCGCAGTCCGGCGTTAACGAAAAGTTTGCCTGGCGTCTGGGGGAAACGGATACGATCAGCAACCACTATAATCAGGTAACAATGGATTTTGGTTCAAAGGGAATTTTGTTTGGGGTTGTGGTGAGGGTTTTTAACGGGAGCGTTGCTTTTCGGTATAAAATTCCGCATCAGCAGGACCTTGCCAACACTATCACAAAAGAAAAAACGCAGTTTAATTTTACGGAGGCGTATACCCTTTATCAGTACAACCAGGAATCGGTGTTCAGCCCTGTTTCCATTGATACCTTTAATACAACCTGCGATTTTCCGGCAACGCTAACGAATGAAAAATATTTTATCAGCATTGGAGAGGCAGTCAATACTGATTATACCAAAGCAGAATTGAGAAGAGGCGATCAAGCGCATGGTCTTTCGATAGCATTTATCAGGGATTCCGTCGTAAAGTTCAATAACAGTTACCAAACGCCATGGAGAACCATTAGTATTTCAACCACGGCCATTGGCTTACATGATTTCAGCCAGCTTTTTCTGAAACTGGCTGAACCAAAGGAAAAAAATATACCGGCCTGGATTAAACCCGGCAAACTGATAAGAGCACAGCTAAATACACAAAGCGGCCTTGCCTGTATTGATTTTGCAGTGAAACACCAGTTTCAATATATCATGTTTGATGCCGGCTGGTATGGGGCCGAATTCAGAACCACCTCTGATCCAACGCAGGTAATTGCGGCGATTGACATGCCAAAAGTAATTCAGTATGGAAAAGATAAAAAGATTGGTGTCATACTCTATGTAAACTATGTTGGATTGAAAGCAAAACTCGATACCCTGATCCCGTTGTTTAAGCAGTGGGGCGTAAGCGGAATAAAGTTTGGTTTTGTTGACGGCCTCACCCAGGAAGGGATTAAGTGGCTGGTTCCAGCAATGAAAAAAGTAAATGATGCTGGTTTTATTTTGGATATTCATGATAATTATAAACCTACCGGTTTAAGCAGAATGTTCCCCGCACTTTTAACACAGGAAGGGATCCGGGGCGATGAAAACAGCCCCGATGCTTTTCATACCACTGTATTACCGTTTACCCGCTTTCTTGCGGGGCCGGCGGATTTTACTTTCTGCTTTCCTAATCCCAGCAACAGCTATAGCAAAAATTTAAAAGTAAGCAAGGCACAACAGTTTGCATTAAGCGTTATTTATTTTAGTCCATTGCAATCTGTTTTCTGGTATGGTAAGCCCGAAGACTATACCAATGAAGCCGAAATAGAATTCTTTGATCATGTGCCAACGGTTTGGAATGAATCTATATACCTGGCAGGGTCGATCGGTAAAAACATTGCTGTAGCAAGGCGCAGCGGCACCACCTGGTTTGTGGGCATTGCAGCGGGCCCGATGGATTGGAAAGAAAACAGCCAGCTCGATTTTCTGGATAAAACAAAAAAGTATACAGCCACAGTGTATGGTGATGATGGCCAGGGTGGTGTTAGTAAAAAACCCTTTTTTGTTAAGCAGGGCGATAAGCTTGCGATTGATATTAAGGCGGCTGGTGGCGAAGCATGGATCATTGAACAGGTTAAATAAACTTAATAAGAGCAGGCCAGTCATGAAATATTTTCTTTTAATTGTTTTTCTCAGCCCGGTCGCAAGGAACGTGGTTTATGCGCAGTCGTTTATGCATCCGGGTTTACTGCACAGCCTGGAAGATTTAGACAGGATGCGGCATGCAGTGGCTGCGAAAGAAGAGCCTATCTACGCAGGATATCAATTGTTCATTCAAAATCCTGCATCTCAAAATACATATGTTATGAAAGGTCCGCTGAAAATGGTGGGCAGAAATCCAACGATAGGGCAGGAGATTTATGACAATGATGCCAATGCCGCCCATCAAAATGCCATTATGTGGGCGATTACCGGTGATAAAGCCTATGCAGCCAAGGCAATTGAAATTATTAATGCATGGTCTTCCACACTGCAATCAATAACCGGCCGCGATGCGGTATTAATGGCTGGCCTGGGGCCATTTAAAATGATAAATGCGGCTGAAATTATACGTTATACCAACGCAGGATGGTCAGATGCCGATATCAAAAAAGCTGAAAAGCATTTTAACGGAATCATCTATCCGGTGATAAAAGATTTTGCGCCTTTTGCCAATGGTAACTGGGACGCGGCTGCCATAAAAACCGTGATGTCGATTGGCGTTTTTTGTAATGACCGCGCCATCTTTGAAAGAGGTTTGCAGTATTATGTGAATGGGTCAGGCAATGGCCGGCTTACCAATTATATAATCAATGTGGAAGGTCAGGTACAGGAAACAGGACGCGACCAGGGGCATACCCAATTAGGCATCGGTTTATTAAGTGATTGTTGTGAAATTGCCTGGCACCAGGGGTTGAATTTATATGCGTATGCAGATAACCGGTTATTAAAAGGATTTGAATATACGGCCAGGTACAATCTCGGTAATGATGTACCGTTTATGCATGTGCTGGACAGAACCGGTAAGTACGAACATTTCAAGCCATCCGTCATTGGCAGAAATCAATTACGTGCTGTTTATGAACAGGTGTATAATCATTATGTAAACAGGATGGGTCTGATGGCGCCCTATACAAAAGAGGCGGCCGATAAACTAAGACCGGAAGGGCCAGGGAATCCGGGTGCCGATCATCCGGGTTACGGCACTTTGTACTACACACGCAAACCTTACGCTGGCAATGCAGCTTTATTGGAACGACCTTCACCACCTGCAGGAATGCTGGCAGAAAGCCATGATAACATTATTTCATTAAGCTGGATTGCGTCGGTAGCTGCAAAAAGTTATTCAATAAAGAGATCCGGAAAATCCGGGGCTGCTTATACTGTGATTGCAAAAAATATTGCCGGTACAGTATACAACGACACAAATGTAAAACCGGGTCGCTTGTATTATTATACCGTGTCAGCCATTAATGATAAGGGCGAAAGCAATAATGCATTTGAAACAAGCGCTTCTGCTGGTCCGCCGGGGTTATGGAAACAACAAAGCATTGGCGCAGTGCCTGGCGCCGGTAAAACAATGTACAATGGGCGGCAATTTATTTTAGAGGGATCAGGGCACGGTATTGACAGCCTGCACGATGAAGCCCGGTTTGCCTATATTCCCTTGAACCATGACGGAACAATTACGGCAAGATTTGTTCCGCAGCCCAGTTCGCAATTCTCAACCATGGGATTAATGATCCGGGAGGGCCTCACTGATAATGCTGCCTGTGTGGCCCTGGCATTTTATCCCGGCAAATCAACATCCAATGAAGCCCCGGATTGGCAGCTTAGATTTTTGACCCGTGGCATCCAGGGCGAACCGGCAGCCATAAACAGCAGCAGCACAATGTCGGCACCAACGGTTAGCTATGGCCGGTTAACCGGCTATCATTGGCTAAGAGTTCAAAGAACCGGTAATAGCTTTGTTGCTTTCGATTCTTATGATGGCAGTAACTGGAACAAACTCGGTGCTGTTGTGTTTCCATTGAAAAAAAACCTGCTGATTGGTTTGCTGGCTGCTTCGGGCATGCCTAACAGTACTGTTGTTTCCTTCGATAACGTTCGGGTAACGGGGTGGAAATAAATTTAGCGCCGGACATTCTCCGCATCGAAAGGAGAAAGTAAAAAAGACTTCCATGTTTTTGGGGCATTTGAAATTATGGGATTGCTTCGTTCCCCGCAATGATGTTGCCGGGTGTCGGTCTTTTCAATTGGATTCACGATCATGCCGGAGTGCAGTCCTTGGGTTGTATCAGGATTGTAGCAGGGGGATATCAATATTAAGTTTGCAGCCTTTTTCAGGCGCAGTAACGATTTTCATTTCACCGCTATAAGACTCAGCCCGGTTTTTTATATTGATGAGGCCAATACCATCTTGTTTTTTGTTCCTGTCGAATCCAACGCCGTTGTCTTCAATCGTCATGTTAAAATGTGTGGCCCCTGTTCCCGCCTTGATCCTAACCAGGGAAGCTTTCGCGTATTTTTCTATATTGTTCAATTGTTCCTGCAGGATGCGATAAACGGTTTCTTTAATGCCTTCTGACACCTTTCTTTCATCCAGGCGGTCCGTGTCTACTTGTATCATCCGGGCTGTATTTCTGTAAATGGAGGCAAGCTGTTCTACCGCCTCGGGGAAACTATTGTCGGTAAAGCGGGGTATCACCATCAGGTGAGAAAGGCTCCGCGTTTCAATCATCGCGTCTTCCACGTGGTTGATGCAATCCCTGACCGCCGGAATATTCAAATTATTTCCTTCAATAGCATATTGCAATTTCATTTTGACGGCGGCTAGTAGTTGGCTGATATTATCATGCAGCTCAAGCCCGATATGATTGCGTTCGCGTTCCTGCGCCTGGAGCATGGCCCTGCTAATGGCTTTTTGCTGTTCAATTTTGCCGGCAAGCCGTTCTTCTTCCAGGCGGCGCAATTCAGTAATATCAATATGCATCACCACTGTACCGGCAGTTTCATTGCCCGGCATCCGGTTGGCAATCATGCGAAAGCATTGTTTTGTCTCAGGCGCTTCGCAGGAATATTCATAGACAAAATCTTTTACCTCACCGTTCAGCACAGCAGCCAGCCCTTTGGATACTTCGTTTCCATCCTTTTGCTGTTCGCCTGTTGCTTGTTGTGTTAATGCGAGGTAATTATCATTTATAGCGTAATCTCTTCCCATAAAACCGTTACTACCCATGAAATTGCGCCAGGCATCATTGACCTCAAGAATAAACCCTTCATTGTCCAGCAACGCAATACTGGCCGGAAGCGCATTGGTGATAGCCGTCATTCTTGCGGCGGTCGCTTTTTTTTCACTCAGGCTGGTCATTAAAAATTTTTCGGCTTTCCGGCGCTCCGTGATATCGCGGGAAAAACAGGCCGTCCCAATCACGGTGCTGCCCTCGTATATCGGGTAAAAAGATATTTCC
>Ga0068868_100002515_pt1 | contig 12736 bp, 9 predicted proteins | sample KBSMisM42_FD_64660 | JGI IMG/M metagenome (GOLD analysis project Ga0068868, IMG submission 64660) | Miscanthus rhizosphere microbial communities from Kellogg Biological Station, Michigan, USA - KBS Miscanthus M4-2 | ecosystem: Host-associated > Plants > Roots > Rhizosphere > Soil ...
TCGGCGACGAGAGTTTCTTTGCGCTGCTGCGGGATTGGACGACGCGCTACCGGCACAGCTCTGCGGTGACCGACGACTTCACCGGGTTGGCAGCCAATTACGCACACGAATCGCTGCGTTCGTTGTGGGATGCGTGGCTGTATTCGGCTCGTGTGCCAGCCTTGGAAGGGCCGCCGTGACGGAGGCGGCAACGCCGTTTGATCCTCTTCGCGCAAGCGGCTCATCCCCGACGGGCCCGATCACGCGCGCGAGCGTGACAAGGGTCGGCACGGCAACCGTGTTGTCCGCGCTGTGCGGGTACGCGGTGCTGTATCTGGCCGCGCGCGATCTCGCGCCTGCGGGCTTCTCGGTGTTCGGTGTGTTCTGGGGCGCGTTCGGGTTGGTCACCGGCGCGGCGTTCGGACTGCTGCAGGAGGCCACGCGCGAGGTCCGCTCGGCGCGTTACACGGAGGTCATCACAGGGCCGCGCACGCATCCGATGCGGGTCGCGGCGATGGTCGGCGTCGTGGCTGCCGCGGTGATCGCGGCGAGTTCGCCGCTGTGGTCGGCGCATGTGTTCGTACGGTCGCAGTGGCTGAGTGTCGCGTTGCTGAGCGTCGGGCTGGCCGGGTTCTGCCTGCACGCCACGCTGATGGGCATGCTGGCCGGGGTGAATCGGTGGACCCAGTACGGGTCGTTGATGGTCACCGACGCCATTCTGCGGGTGGCGGTGGCCGCAGCGACGTTCCTGATCGGGTGGGGGCTGGTCGGCTACCTGTGGGCGACCGTCGCCGGTTCGGTCGCATGGCTGATCTTGCTCGTCGCGTCTCCGGCGACGCGCGCGGCGGCCCGGCTGCTGACACCGGGGAGCACGGTGACGTTCCTGCGCGGCGCGTCGCATTCGATCGCCGCCGCGGGGGCCAGCGCCATCCTGGTGATGGGCTTCCCGGTGCTGCTCAAGGCGACGTCGGGTGATCTGGGTGCCACCGGCGGCGTGGTGATTCTGGCGGTGACGCTGACCAGGGCGCCGCTGCTGGTGCCGCTGACCGCCATGCAGGGCAATCTGATCGCGCATTTCGTGGACCAGCGCGCGGAGCGACTGCGGGCGCTGCTGCAGCCAGCGCTCGTCGTCACCGGACTCGGCCTGCTGGGGGTGCTGCTCGCGGGGGTTTTCGGGCCGTGGCTGCTGCGAGAGGGGTTCGGGTCCGAGTACCGGGCCGACGGCGAGCTGCTGGCCTGGCTGACCGCGGCGGCAGTCGCGATCGCGCTGTTGACGCTGACGGGTGCCGCGGCGGTCGCGGCGGCGCTGCACCGCGCATATTCGGTGGGTTGGGTGTCGGCGACGGTGGCGTCGGCGTTCCTGCTGTTGCTGCCGCTGGGGCTGGAGACGCGCACGGTGATCGCGCTGTTGTGCGGGCCTCTGGTCGGAATCGCTGTGCACCTGGCCGCGCTTGCCAGGATGTCACCTGGGTGACCCTGTATTTTGTTCTGCATCGACACGCGTTACCACGACGTTTGGATCGTCATCCCGGCCTTCAACGAGGCGAGCGTCATCGGCGACGTCATCTCTGACGTTCGCTCCATTTTCGACCACGTGGTCTGTGTGGATGACGGCAGCAGCGACGACACCGGCGAGGTGGCGTTGCGCGCGGGCGCGCACTCGGTGCGGCATCCGGTCAACCTCGGCCAGGGCGCGGCGATCCAGACCGGAATCGAGTACGCCCGCAGGCAGCCGGGTGCGGCGGTGTTCGCCACGTTCGACGCCGACGGCCAGCATCGGGTCAAGGACGTCATTCGGATGGTCGATCGGCTCTCCGCCGAGGACGTCGACCTTGTCATCGGCACCCGGTTCGCCGACCCGGGTGTGGTGAGCCGCACGCCGCTGCTCAAGCGGTTGGTGTTGCGCTCGGCGGCTGCGGTGAGCCGACGCAGCCGTAAGCTCGGGCTGACCGACGCGCACAACGGCCTGCGGGTGTTCAACAAGAAGGTGGCCGACGCGCTGAACCTCACCATGAGCGGAATGAGCCACGCGGACGAGTTCATCGCCCTGGCCTACGAAAACCACTGGCGCGTAACAGAAGAACCGGTCGAGATTCTCTACACCGAATACTCGATGTCGAAGGGACAGCCCTTGCTGAACGGCGTCAACATCATCTTCGACGGTTGGCTGCGAGGGAGGATGTCGCGATGAACTGGATCCAGCTGATGCTGATCGTGTCGGTGTTGGTGCTGCTCGTCTACCTGCTGCGGTCACGCCGCAGCGCGCGGTCCAAGGCGTGGGTGAAGGTCGGCTACGTGCTGTTCGTGATCGCGGGGATCTATGCGATCCTCCGCCCAGACGACACCACTGTCGTAGCGAATTGGCTCGGCGTGGCCCGCGGTGCGGACCTGATGGAGTACATGCTGATCATTGCGTTCGTGTTCACGACGCTGTCGGCCTACATGCGGTTCAAAGACCTCGAGCTGAAGTACGCCCGGCTGGCACGTGCCGTGGCGCTGCAAAACGCCAGGGTGCCCGAGGAACGCTAGAGCGACTGCCGGAAGTAGTCCACCGTTCGGGCGACGCCGTCGGTGAGATCGACCTTCGGTGCCCACCCGAGCACCTGCTTCGCGCGGCTGTTGTCGAGACTGGAGCGCCGCAGATCGCCGAGCCGCGGTGGGTAGAACTCGGGTTCGTCGCGACCGTCGGCAGCCGCCGCGATCTCCGAATGCAGTTGCCGCACCGAGGTTTCCACTCCGGTGCCGATGTTGAACCGCTGGCCTCCGCCCGCCTCGCCTGCAGCCTTCACGAACGCGTCGACGACGTCGTCGACGAACACGTAGTCGCGGGTGTCGGTGCCGTCGCCGAAGATCTTGGTCGGCCGGCCCGCCAGCAGCGCCTGCGAGAAAATGGCCACCACGCCTGCCTCGCCGTGGGGGTCCTGGCGGGGCCCGTACACGTTGGCCGGCGCGATATGTGAACACTGGAGCCCGTACAGGTTGCGGAACATGTTGAGGTACACCTCACCCGCGTACTTGCCTGCCGCGTACGGGGAGGCCGGGTCGACCGGCTCATCCTCACTGGTCGGAAAGGTGCTGGGCGTCCCGTAAATGGACCCGCCCGACGACGTGTGCAGCACCTTGCGGACGCCTGCCTGCCGGGCCGCCTCGGCGAGTCGCACCGTGCCGACGACATTGACCATCGAGTCGAACTGGGGATCCGCCACGGAGTGGCGCACGTCGATCTGAGCAGCCAGGTGGAACACCACCTCGGGCCGGGTGTCGGCGAGCAGTCCGACCAGGTCGGCGCTGACGATGTCGGCCTTCGCGAATTCGAAGTCGTCCGAGCGTTCGGCCGCCACGATGTTCTCGCTACGGCCGGAACTCAGGTCGTCGACCCCGACGACGCTGTGGCCCTCCGCCAGCAAGCGGTCTACCAGCGTTGATCCGATGAAACCGGCTGCCCCCGTCACCAGTGTGCGCATCGGCCCACCATACCGAGGGCCGCTGTGCGAACGCTCGGACCGTAGGCTCGGCGAGCGATGAACTGGGTCGCCCGCACCGCCGCCGCGCTGATCGCGGTGCAGTTGGTGGTTCGGGCGGTGCTCGCGCTTCGCGGCTATTTCTACTGGGACGACCTGATCCTGATTGGCCGAGCGGGCACGCAGAGCCTGCTGTCACCGGGGTACCTGTTCGACGACCACGACGGCCACGTGATGCCCGGGGCGTTCCTGGTGGCGGGTGGCATCACCAGGCTGGCGCCGTTGAACTGGATCGGGCCGGCGATCAGCCTGGTGGTGCTGCAGTTGTTGGCGTCGCTGGCACTGTTGCGCGCGCTGCACGTCATCCTCGGCTGGCGGCCGGTGTTGCTGCTGCCGTTCACGTTCGCGTTGTTCACCCCGCTTTCGGTGCCGGCATTCGCATGGTGGGCGGCGGCTCTGAACTCGCTGCCGATGCTGGCGGCGATGGCGTGGGTGTGCGGTGACGCGGTGCTGTTGGTGCGCACCGGCAACCGGCGGTATGCGGTGACGGGCTTACTGGTGTACTTCGGCGGCTTGCTGTTCTTCGAAAAGGCGGCCGTCATTCCGTTCGTGGCGTTCGCCATAGCGGCGCTGTACGCCCATGTCACATCGTCGGGCTCGGTGGCGACCGTGTGGCGGCGGGGGTTGCGGTTGTGGGTGTCGGCGCTGGTGGCGACCGCGGCATGGATCGTGGTCTATCTGGTTGTGGTCGACCAGAAGCGGTGGAGCCTCGACGTGGGAATGACGTGGGACCTGTTGAGCCGCTCGGTGACTCACGGCATCGTGCCGGGTCTGGTTGGCGGACCGTGGGATTGGCAGCGCTGGGCGCCAGCGTCACCGTGGGCGACGCCGCCGGTTTCGGTGATGGTGCTGGGCTGGGTGGCGCTCGCGGCCGTGGTGGCGATCTCGTTCATCCGCAAGCAGCGGGTCGGCCCGCTGTGGCTGGCGGCTGTCGGGTATGCGGTCGCGTGCCAGATCCCGATCTACCTGATGCGCTCGTCGCGGTTCACCGCGCTCGAGTTGGCACAGACGCTGCGCTACCTGCCGGACCTTGTGGTCGTGTTGGCGCTGCTGCTGGCGGTCGGCCTGTGCGCGCCCGATCGCGAGGGATCCACGTGGTTGAGTGCGTCGCGGGTGCGGACGGCGGTAATTGCCGGCCTTACAGCCGTTTTCGTGGTGAGCAGCCTGTACTCGACGGCGACGTTCATGACGATTTGGCGGGAGAACCCGGCGCAGCCGTATCTGCAGAACGCCAGGGCGGGGCTGGCGGCGGCGCACGCGGCCTCGAGCGCCCCACTTCTCGATCAGGAGGTCGACCCGCTCGTGTTGCAGCGGGTAGTCGGACCGGAGAATCTGGCCAGCCACATGTTCGCGCTGCTGCGCGACCGGCCGGAGTTCGCCGGTGCAACAACCGATTTGCGCATGCTCGACGTGAGTGGTCGCTTGGTTGACGCAAAGGTCACCTGGGTCCGGTCGATCGTTCCCGGGCCGGCGCCGAACTGCGGCTACCTGGTGCAGCCGGACTTCCCGGTGACGATGCGGCTGGATGGCCCGCTGCTGCCTGCGGACTGGACAGCGGAGATCAATTACCTCGCCAACAGCGATGGCTCGATGACGATGTCGCTTTCGGAGGGCACGGAGACTAAGGTGCCGGTGCACCCCGGGCTCAACCGAGTCTTCGTGCGCCTGCCGGGAGCTGGTGATGCGATCAACGTGCGAGCGAACACGGCGGCGCTGTCGGTATGCCTCGCGGCGGGGCCCGTCGGATTCGTGGCGCCCAGGTAGTCCGAGGGTTGGGATAATGGGCGGGTGAGTGTGCTCAATGCGTTCTTGGCGACGTGGTCGAACGCGCGGCAGACATTCGGTGAGGGCACCCCACAGTCCGGCGCGCAATACGACAACAGCGCCACCCTGCGCCAGGCGCAATCCACTGTCGAGTCGGCGGCGCCCGGGTCGCGGTGGACGGGCGGCGCAGCCAACGCCTACGGCGCGGCCAACACCGAACACGGTCGGGTCATCGGTCAGGTCGCCGGGCTGGACCAGCGGCTGAGCGCTCACGTGGACCAGTCGGCGGAGGTCGTCACGGCGGGGCGGCGCGACCTCGATTCGGTGCGTAAGTGGGTGGTGGACGCCGCTGCGAGCTCTCCGCAAGGCCAGGCCGGCGAGCAGATGCGGCTCGCGATCGTGCAGAAGGGGATCGGTCAGGTCCAGGAGATCATCCAGCGGTCCAACGGCGAGCTGAACTCCATCGGCGCCAAGATCCGCGGCCTCGGCGACGAATACCAGGCGCTGGGGAACCAAAAGTTCGGCATCAAGGACGGACCACAGTTAGTCGACGGCGGCAGCGACGAAGAAGGCAAGAAGAAATCGGCGGACGAGGTCGGTAAGGAAGATTCCGAGGCTCTGCAAAACGGGCAGCTGACGCCCGAGCAGCACGAGCGACTAGTCGCGAACACGACGCTGACCGCCGAACAACAGACTGCCCTGCACAACGGGAATCTCACGCTTCCGCCTGAGCGGATGTCATACCTGCAGGGCTTCTCGCGCGCGTTTGGCGACAAGACGCCAGCCGAGGTCAAAGCCATCATGGACCAGGCCGGCCCAGATGGCAGCCGAGCCGCAGACGTGTTCCAACTCGCATCGAACCCGAACGTCAAGACTGGGCTGCCGGATACTCAGCCGCCGTCCATCACCAACCCGTCGGGTGGTGGAAAGTACGCGCTACCTGATGGCATCCAGAAGGTGCTCGACGGACCGGTCCTGACGCCACTGGGTATCGGCGAACCGGTTCATCACGAAGACGGCTCCATCGGCCTGCCTGAAATCACCACGGCGTCGCAACCGACGAGCGGCCTCAACGATCTGGCGGACATCATTCAGCGTGGCAACCGGGATCTCCAGGTTGGCAGCGCGCTGGATTCCGGTCTCTTCGACAAGAGCCAGCAGTTGCTCGAACAATCAAATGGCTGGCCGGTGCCAGGAACCGATCCGATGTCCGATCGTCCACGCTGGTATCACCAATTGGTTGACCCGACATTGCAGAACATGTTCAACGCGGTCAATGCCGACGACATGGTGATCCACGATGCGGCGACTGGATCGGGTGGGGAAAAGTTCCTGAACAACCTCACGCAACACCAATGGCAGGATGACGGGCTGGCGGCCGGTGGTCTGTTCGATTGGGTAGGTGAATCCGCGGCTCACGACTCGACCGGGCGGGCTGCCGACACCGCGCATGCACTGGCGGATTACACCAGCAGCCACTCAAACCAGTTGTTGAATCTTCCTGATGCACAAGGTCAATCGCTCGGCCAGGTGAATCCGGAACTAATGCGTGACTGGGCGCGAGCCTTCTCGCCGTACATGGACGACATGGTCGGTAAGAACACCGGTGACAGCAACGGATTGTTTGCCCCGCTCGACCTCGACACCTCGGTGGAACCGGCGAACACGCGTCATCTGATGAGCGTCCTGTATTCCGATCATCCGCCGCTCGGTGCAGAGCTGGATCCAAACGCTCCCCAGACAGCCAGTCAAATACTGAGTGAGAGCTCACAAGGTCATATCAACAAGTATCTGGATATCGGTTCGCATTCGGTCGCGGACACCACCCCCGGCGAGGACAACTTTGCGATGAAGTCGGCCGGTAAGCTGCAAGCCGCAATGGATTTGGGTGCATACGATGAGCGCTTCGATGCAACTCATGACCAGTTCCAGGCCCAGAAGCAGTCGTACGAATTGCGTTCCAAGTTGTTCGACCTCGGAAAGGACGTTGTCGGCGAATTCCCGGGCGGTTCTACCGTCGGCGGGATGGGCGGGCTCATGAAGGATTTCATCGTCGGTTCGGAACCAGTGATGCCGGGAGTTCAGAACGTAGCCGGTCGCGATATGTTCCCCGTGCAACTGCACATGGCGGAGACGCTCGCTCAGACAGGCACAGGTGACCCACACTTTCTCGAAGTAGTTCGCAGCCATCTTGATTCCAACGGTCACTTCATGATCCCGTCGCAGGATGGAGGACCGGCATACGGGAATTTTCAGAACGACATCAACAACTATCTGGGTTCCGTTGGCCGTCCTGGCGTGATCAATGACATGACCCAGAACTATTGGAACACTTACACACAAGCGATCATCAACGCGACACCTCCAACGCCATGATGCGCAATATCTCATCGATCGTTGCGGTGATCGCGGCGACGGCAGGTATCAGTGCCTGCCAAACACAGACGACCGAATCGCCGCCGACGACAGAAACCTCGCCCGCACAGCTGAATCCGAATTGGCCGCCGCTACTCAACGACTTCCGATTCCACTGGAGCGCCGAACCGGGGATTGACGTCACCACCGGCCCCGCCATGGCCGTTCGTGCCTACATGGAGGCGTACGACACCGCATCGTTAACGCTGAACCCCGACAACGTTTTCCCAGGATTCCACAGAGTCACGCCCGAAAACCAGAAACCGGAGGGCGACTTCCTGTGGCAACTCGTGCACATACGACCACTAGGTAGCGGATATACCAAGACCACAAAGGATGCTCGGCCTCATTTCGGATTCCAGGAACTTCACTTCCTGGAGCTAACGCCCCTTGGCGACGGCTACCGTGCCATCGTATGCAGCGGCGTATATGCCCACTTCGTCGAAAGCACCGCTAGGCCAGGCAAGTTCGTCTCTATTGGCGACAACGAAGACACTGCGCAACCGTATCGTGATGGTGACAACGGCGTGTTCCCGTACCAAATCGAACTCACTCAGCACGATCCTCGCCTAGGTCCAAACCCGCCCGCACCCGTCACGGCTCCCCAACGTGGACCTGCGCCCGCACCCGATCAGGATGTGTTCGGAAACTGGTTCTTCACCGGTGCGAGTTCGTCGTATTGGGGTCCTTCGAATGACCGCAAGTCGGCCGACTTTCCGCCTCCCGACCTCAAGCAACGGTGCGAAGCTGCCATGCCGACGCCGAAGGCCGAACGCCTCGCTCTGATGACCGGTTTCAAAAACCAACCTCCACCACACGGCGAAGCGGTGCCAGGTTGGCCCGCAAAAGCCCAGTGAGGTTGACCGGACGCGCGTGCCAATCTGGGTACATGACAGATGTGCGTGAACAAGGTCTTCAAGTCTTCCGCGAGCTGCTGCCGGGTGCAGTGCCAGACGACAACTTGCGCGACGGCAAGTTCGGCGACGAGCTGCTCGAGATCGGCATCGACAACGTATTCGGCCGACTCTGGGGCCGCGACGGGTTGAGCCGTCGCGACCGCAGCCTTGTCACGCTCGGCATCCTCATTGCGCTGCGCGCCACCGACGAGCTCAAGTTTCACGTGCAGATCGCCCGCAACAACGGGCTGACGGAGGACGAGATCGCCGAAGTCATCTACCACGCCAGCGGCTACGCCGGCTTCCCTGCCGCCAACACCGCATGTCGGATCGCGCGGGAGATGCTCGCCCCAGATTCGTGATCGCCACAGATGGAGCCACCTGGGGGAATCGAACTCCCGACCTATTCTCTTAGCCGCCCGACACTCGTGCGTCCGTGATGGTCGTAATCGTGTTGTGCTGCAACCTATTCCGTGCCGAGGCGTCCGCTCGCGTGCGCAGCAATCCGGCGCTAATTGCGGGCGTCTGCATCAGGAAAGTGGAGGCTCGTGCGGACGTACTACGGACGGGCGGACCGGGAACCGTCTCACAATGTTTGACGTCCGATCTATTGGTCCGGACTTCCACGGTCAGATCACCGGCGGCGATCAGGGCCTATGGTTTTGGCAGGGACTCTGCCGCAGGTATTGCATGTGACGCACGCCTGATCGCGTTTGCCGCTGTTCCCATAGTGGTAGCCGTTGCCGCCGCAGCTCCGGGCACGTCCTGTAGCAACTGCCACCGCATGAAGGGCAAGCCATCGTTCCTCGCTCTCCGAAATAGCGTCGTTCCGTCAGGTCGACCAACCTCGGCGCTCGCAGCGCTGGCCATTGACTCGTTCACGGAACCAACTGACCTGACTAGTACCGAGTACCACGCAGGTGAGTGATTCAGATGAGACATTCACACAGCCACTCGTGACCTGAGCACCGTGGCGCGGCTAAAAGTTATGCAGCGAGACGCCTGACTGCCCCGCCTGTCTGAAGGCATGTACACGTTCGGCCCGCCATCCTTGCTTGGGTGGGGGGCCGTCTGCGAAGTAACTGTGCGATCGGTTGCCAATTAGCTGTGAGACCAGTCGATCGCTCCGCCTAATCCACAGCCGGATGTATCGTTGTTTGCCAAGCACGTTCAAGCAACGTCCATCAGGGGCGGCGCAGCGCGCCGAATGGGAGGGCCCAGTGGAACCAAACCGGTACCAAAGTGTCAAGTTGCCATCCGCGGTGATAGCCGCCAGCGCCATCGTCGTCACCGGCGTATTGGCCATCGCGTTAGCCCAAGAACGTACTGGCACCTCCATGGAAAGTATGTCACAAACTGTTGCGCAAACCGTGACTCAATCGGCGGCGACGACAACGGCAGAACCGACCAAGATCCCGGCTCCGATGGCCCACCCCACCCTGAAGGCAGTCCGGCCCAGGGGGTTCTGACACCCACTTGTGGGGATCTAGCGACGCCCGCAGAATTAGCCATACTCGCCCGAGCAGGCCGCGGCAAAGGCTTGTAGTTGTGCTGGATGAGCTGGTGCAGACGACGGACGGCAAGTGGATCACCCGCCCGCCGACGCGCTGCCCAAATGGGCACCCCCTCGGCCCGAATCAAGTTCTGGTCGGGAGCCACACCATCGACCCCAACCGCAACTACTGGCACAACCAACAAAAACACCCCGGCCGATGGCCGGGGCGATCTGTAACCGATGACGCCGACTCAGGTGTAACCCATGACGCGACTCATCACATGGAGCCACCTGGGGGAATCGAACCCCCGACCTATTCATTACGAGTGAATCGCTCTACCGACTGAGCTAAGGTGGCGCACCCGGGCCGACGAGCGCTTGCGCGAGGAGGCAAGTGCTCTGCCGGGCGGGACGAGTCTACGACAGGCCCCACCGCCAGCCCAAGTCAGTTCCGGAGCGCCCGCCCGACCGTGGCGACCATCGCATCCACCGCGAACTTCGGCTTCACGTTCACCGCCAGCGCCTCGCGGCACTCCAGCACCGCCTCGATGCAGCGCAGCAGCTTTTCCGGCGACGCGTGCGCGGCCATCGCCGCCACCCGATCCGTCATATCCGGGTGGTTGGCCTGGATCTCCCCTGCCCCGGATGACACCAGCAGCGCGTCGCGGAAATATGTCGCCAGATCGATCAATGCCCGATCCAGCGCGTCACGCGACGCCCGCGTCTGGCGCGACTTCTGCCGTCGCTCAAGGTCTTTGATCGCACCCGTCGCGCCGCGCAGCGCTCCTGCCGTGCCCTTGCCGGTGCCACCCGCACCCAACGCCGTACGCAACTCCTCGGTCTCCGCCTCGTTGCGGTCTTCTGTCAACGCCCGCGCCTCGGCCTCGGCCATCGCCACCAATTCCTCGGCCGCGGCGTACGCCCGCGATGGCGTCGCCGCGTCGCGCGCCAGGCCGAGTGCGCGCTGCCGTCGCTCCCGCGCCCGCTCGTCGGTCGCCAGCCGCCGCGCCCGGCCGACGTGACCGCCGCTGACCGAGGCGGCCCACCGAGCGTCCTCCTCCGGCAACGCATCTGTCTCGATCAGCACCTGGGCGATCGCATCCACCTGCGGCGTGACCAGCGCCACATGCCGACACCGCGAGCGCAGTGTGATCGCGATGTCCTCCGGGTCCACTGACGGCGCGCAGAGCAGGAACACCGTCGATGGCGGCGGCTCCTCGACCACCTTGAGCAGCGCATTCGCCGCTCCTTCGGTCAGCCGGTCGGCGTCCTCGATCACCACGATCTGCCACCGCCCGGTCCCCGGCCGTCGCGATGCGATCTGCACGATGTTGCGCATCTCGTCCACGCCGATCGACAACCCCTCCGGGACGATCCGGCGCACATCGGCGTGAGTGCCCGCCATCGTCGTCGTGCAGGCCCGGCATTCACCGCAGCCGGGGACGCCGTCGGAGGTGCACTGCAGCGCCGCAGCGAAGCACAGCGCCGCGATCGAGCGGCCCGATCCCGGCGGCCCGGTGATGAGCCACGCGTGTGTCATAGTCCCTGTCGCAGCGCGGGTGTGAGCCGAATCACCGCGTGCGGCCTGCGCCGCTGCAACCAATTCCGCTTCCACGGCGTCTTGACCCACTAGACGCGAGAACACAGTTGCCATCGAGATAACAGTAATGCTGCGAACCGACACGTCCGTCCCACAGCGCCCTTTTCCGTCCGCCCGGCCCGATACGGTTGACCCGTGACCACCGAGGCCATTCCTATCGGGCGAATCAGCGCATTCGTCCGCTGGGTGGCGCGCACGCCGTGGCCGGTGTTCACGCTGGGCATGCTGCAGGCCGACATCATCGGCGCGCTGCTCGTGCTCGGTTTTCTCCGGTTCGGGCTACCACCCGAGGACCGCATCCAGCTCCAGGACCTGCCCACCTTCAACTTGGCGATCTTCCTCGGCTATCTGTTCCTGTCGTTCACCATCGGCTCTTACCTGACCCTGCGCATGCTCATCCCGGTGATGCGCTGGCAAAGACGCGACACGCTGCTGGGCGAGACCGACCCGACCGCCACCGAAATGGCCCGCACCCGCGCTCTGAAGATGCCGTTCTACCGCTCGGTGATCAACGTCACGAACTGGCTGCTGGGCTCCATCGTCTTCATCGTCGCCAGCTGGCCTGTCGCCAGCAAGTCCGCGCCGGTCGTTGCGGTCGCCACCGCGCTCGGTGCGACCGCAACGGCGATCATCGGCTATCTGCAGTCCGAACGGGTGCTGCGGCCGGTGGCGGTCGCCGCCTTGCGCGGCGGGGTGCCGGAGAACTTCAAGGCGCCGGGCGTGATTCAGCGGCAGGTGCTGACCTGGGTACTGTCCACCGCCGTGCCGATCCTGGCGATCGTGCTGGCGGTGGTGGCCAGCAAGGTCGAGATTCTCACCGCGCCCGCCGACCGTCTCACCACACCGATCCTGCTGCTGGCCGTCACCGCACTGGTGATCGGCCTGTTCGGCACCGTGCTGGTCGCGATGTCGATCGCTGACCCTCTGCGCCAATTGCGTTGGGCCCTTGGCGAAGTGCAGCGGGGTAACTACAACGCGCACATGCAAATCTACGACGCCAGCGAATTGGGTTTGCTGCAGGCCGGATTCAACGACATGGTGCGCGAACTCGCCGAGCGGCAACGGC
>Ga0068868_100002519_pt1 | contig 12720 bp, 14 predicted proteins | sample KBSMisM42_FD_64660 | JGI IMG/M metagenome (GOLD analysis project Ga0068868, IMG submission 64660) | Miscanthus rhizosphere microbial communities from Kellogg Biological Station, Michigan, USA - KBS Miscanthus M4-2 | ecosystem: Host-associated > Plants > Roots > Rhizosphere > Soil ...
TCGCTTTCGCACCACCATGGGGTCGGGAAGCTAAGGCGAGAGTTTCTGCCGCGCATCATGTCGCCAGCGGCGATGGAGTGGAAAAGGGAACTGAAGAAGAGCCTCGATCCCCGGGACATCTTCGGCGCAGGGAATCAGGATCTGGGCTGTCGATGAGTGCCCCCGGCTGGGCCATCGTCACCGGCGCATCGTCCGGAATTGGCAAAGCCCTCGCCTTCGAGTTCGCAAAAGGCGGATTCCACTTGTTTCTTACCGGCCGAAATGAAACGGCTCTGGCGAAAGTCGCCGCCGAGTGCTCGAAAGAGTTTCACGTCCAGACGGAAGTATTTCCAGCCGATCTTTCCCGGTTCGATTCCATCGACAAGCTGATTACAGCTCTCACATCGAAATCTCGAAGCTATGAAGTTCTGGTCAACAATGCCGGATTTGGCATTCATGGGGATTTTGCCTCCAGCGACATCGATCAGGAATTGCAATTGCTGAATGTGCAGCTCGCTGCGGCAATGAAGCTCACGAAGGCTGTACTACCGTTCATGATTGCGAACCGCAGGGGCAAAATACTGAACGTGTCGTCTGTCTATGGATTTGCCCCGGTCCCGTACCAATCTGTGTACAGCGCCTGCAAAGCTTTCCTTCTTTCGTTCTCAACTTCACTCCGAAATGAACTGGACGGTACCGGTGTCACGGTGACGGTGTTCTGTCCGGGGATCACCCAATCCGAGTTTCGGACGCGCGCCGGAATTGCAGTCCGGAATAAGAATTCCGGGATGACTGCTCTGGATGCGGCGCACATTGCATACACGGAGACGATGCGAGGCAAAGATATTGTCGTGCCCGGATTTTCAAATCGATTGTTCGCATTCACTTCACGCCTTCTTCCGAGTGCCTCATTTGCGAAAGTCATAAAGCTCATCAATCGCCGTCGAGGTCTTTCAGACTAGAAGAGTTCTTCCTCGCCGACCGGAGAAGTTGGCCCGCGCCAGCAGGCGGGGTGGGGATTAAAAATTATCGGCTACGCCGCAAAATATCGTTCAACGCAGAATCCACATCCGTGAACTGGAATTTGAAGCCGGCTTCCGTCGCATGCCGAGATTCCACATACTGTCCGGTAAGCAGGATGTCGGCGACTTCGCCCAATGCCAGCCGCAGTATCGGGGCAGGCACAGGAAAGACGGCGGGACGATGGAGTGCTCTTCCCAACGAATGCGCGAATTCCTTCATGGTGACGGGTTGAGGCGCGGTTCCATTGAAGACTCCGCTGGCGTTTGGATTCTCCAGGATGAAAAGAAAGAGGGAAATCAGGTCGTCGATGTGGATCCATGACACCCACTGTTTGCCGCTGCCGAGTGGACCTCCAAGCCCCAGCTTGAACGGCGGAAGCATTTTTGACAGCGCACCACCGCCCTGGCCCAACACGACGCCGGTTCGGATTACCGCCGTGCGAACACCGGCGTTGCGGGCGGGAAGTGTCGCATCCTCCCAATCCACGCACAGACCAGCGAGGAAGTCGTTGCCGGGTCGTGATCCTTCATGGAGATGGGCGTCGGAATTGTGGCCGTAATAACCCACGGCAGATGAACTGATAAAGCATGCTGGTTTTCTTTCGGCGACCAGAGTGGCAATTTTCCTGGTCGGTACTGTGCGGCTGGATCCCAGAATCTGTTTCTGAGCCACAGACCATCGCTTCGCAAAAAGATTTTCGCCGGCCAGGTGTATCACGGCATCCGATTCGCGAACGCCGCGAGCGAGACTTTCATCCGACCAGTCGTAACCCGACCCGGGACGCCGGCTGACGGGGAGCACGCGGTGACCCGCAGCCTCAAGACGCTTTGAAAGGCGAGAGCCAATAAACCCGGAAGCTCCGGTCAGTAGGACTTTCATGTTTTGCTCCTTTTGGCGCTTTTTTTTCTGGCAGAGGCAACGAGGTACTTAAGGCCGAGACTGGGGAGCATGCCGCCCTTCAGAAACGAATCCGCCATGGCATCCACCATCCCGACAAGGGATTCGATGGCATTCAATCGATCGCGGAAAACCTGCGCCTCAGCCGATCGTTCGGCCTCGAGCTTTGGAATCCACTCCCGCATTCTCTCAAGTATCGGATCCCATTCGCGGCGCTTTCGAGCCTGAACGATGTTCCGCATCGCTCTTTCAAGATCTGTTTCGGGGCGGTAGCTCAATTGGCGCGACCCCGATTCCTTCCCGAGAATCACGAGGCCCCAGTCGCGCAGCTCCCGGCATGCCATGCTGACCGCGCCCCGGCTCATATCGAGGCCTTCCATCATTTCATCGGCTGTTGCGGCATCTCTCCTGGAAAGCAGCCAGCCGTAGGTGCGCGCCGCCGCCGGCGATATTCCCCAGAAGGGACTCATGCTTCCCCAGAGCTGCACAAACTCCCTGCGAACGGTATCCGTGTTGTTCATGCCTAACGAATACTACGATATCGATATTGAACTTTCAATAAAGATTGAAAGTATATCCTCTATCGAAGCGATATGGGGGCCAGTGGTTGGGGATCCTGCAAGCACGTACAGGTGACTATCCTCGACGCGGCGGAATCGAAGGTCGCGTTCTGGCAGACGCCGGTCCTCCTCGTCGGGAAATTGGGGAATGAGGGGACAGTCCCCTAGTTCCCCGATTTCGGATAGCTGATAAAATCGTTCGAGATTCATGGCAGATCGTTCAAACAGCTTCAGGATCGGTTTCGCACTTCGCGCCCTGCGACACCGGAATTACAGATTATTCTTTGGCGGGCAGAGCCTCTCTCTAATTGGCACCTGGATGACTCAGGTCGCATCGAGCTGGCTTGTCTATCGTCTGACCAATTCCGCACTTCTGCTTGGCATGGTCAGTTTCTCGGGACAGATACCCGCTTTGCTGCTGACTCCTTTCGCCGGAGTCTGGGTGGACCGATGGGATCGCCGAACGGTTCTAAAGGTGACACAGGTTCTGGCCATGCTCCAATCCCTTGCATTGGCTGTGATGGTTTTCAGTGGGCACGAGAACATCTGGTACATCCTTGCACTGACGATGTTTCAGGGCGCAGTGAATGCGTTTGACATTCCTGCCCGGCAGACTTTCGTTGTCGAAATGATCGAGGATCGCGCCGACCTTCCAAACGCGATCGCATTGAACTCGTCGATGATGAACGGCGCGCGCCTCGTCGGCCCTTCGATAGCCGGCGCTATCATTGCTGTCGCGGGTGAAGGATATTGTTTCCTGATTGATGGGATCAGCTACATTGCCGTGATCGCATCACTGATGCTCATGGTTACAAAGCCAGGCGAGGAAAAGATCCACGAGAATCTTTTCTCCAGCCTGAAGGCCGGATGGCAATACGTGATTGGCTATGATCCCATCCGGTCGATACTCGCATTGATTGCGTTCATCAGTCTTGTCGGACTTCCATACACCGTCCTTCTTCCGGTTTTTGCCAGCGAGATCCTGCACGGAGGTCCCAATACCTTCGGACTTCTGACTGGGGCGACCGGCCTGGGCGCGTTCATCAGCGCCATTCTTCTGGCGATGCGAAAATCGATAGTCGGACTTGGAAAGAGAATGGCGATTACGTCGCTGACGTTTGGCGCCGCGCTGATTGCATTTGCGTTTTCGCAGATCTTTTGGCTCTCGATGGTGCTGATGCTCCTCGTTGGTTTCTCCATGATGCAGGTGATCGCTTCCGGAAACACCATCCTGCAAACCATTGTTGATGAGGACAAGCGGGGACGGGTGATGAGTTTCTACACGCTGGCGTTTATCGGTGCCGCGCCGATCGGGAGTCTTCTTGCGGGCGCACTCGCAAACCAGATCGGCGCGGTACCGACCGTCATCGTTTGCGGTCTTCTCTGCATCATCGCTTCGCTGTGGTTTTTCGGCCGGTTGGAAAACATCCGCAAGATCGTCCGCCCCCTCTACGTCGAACGCGGCATCCTCCCATAACGACATCTCTCATGGCCTTGACCGCTTGGGCTGTAACGAAGGTTGCAGCCTTTATTACCCGGCAGCCTTTCGCTGCGGTGCGAACATGGGCCGAATCCACTTCTCAATTCCTTTGGTGTGGATATTGACCCAGTAGTCCGCCCAATCGATGGTCTCCGGATCCCAGTTCAGCCGTTTGAGATCCTCATTCGTGAGCATGCGGGATGCTTCGCGGATATTGCGCGTTTCAAAGATGTATTTGTTGTGGAACATGAATGGCAGGAATTTATCCAGGGTGATTTCCTGTGCGCGAATCTGGCGACGCGTATCCCGAAGGCTTTTGAGATACGGATCCAGCTGGTTTCCGCCGAGCACGGTTTTCCCCAATGTCAGCGTGGCGTGAATCACATCGAGCCTGCGATGCAGCTTGGCGCGTCGTGATTGCAAGGATTCCACGGTAATTACCCGCGTTTCCACGTACGCTTTCCACACGTTCGCCAGCCTGTTCCCGCTCTTCATGTGCTTGTGCTTATAACGGGAGTTCATCCCGAGGAATGCGACAAGACGAGGGAGCATGATGGGGTTCTGGTCCGCCGATGCGAGGTGATACACGGGCTTGTGCTTCCCGCAAAGAACTGCCGCGGTAACAATCAGAATGCCTGCTGCAACCAGATCCACCGGAATGATTTCTAGAGGGCCGTCTCTTCGCACGGGCCAGCCTTTGACTCCCGATCCGCCCATCAGCACCAGCGGCGCCGATGTCGTGAATCCTTCGTTCCAGCCGGGAAACGGAAACTGCATGGACGATTCCACAATCGCCGGGCGAACAATGGCATAGGTCAGGCCGGGCGTCTGCGCGATTACCTGTTCGCCCATGCTCTTTGTATACGTGTAGATATTGGTCCAGCCCCAGGAATCTGCACGAGCCATTCCGCCCTCGCGCAGTCGTTCGCGGACAGGCCGTGGATTCGTTGAACGGGTCGCGCGCGTTTCTTCAACGAACTGATTGCACCACTTCAATTCTTCCGTGACTGAGAAATGTTTGTCAGGAGTCTGGTCACGGAGTGGAAAGTATCCGGCGATCGGAGTTTCTTCCGAGATGTGTCCGTCCTTCTTTCCCGCAACGTAACATGTCGAAATATGGACCAGCTTTGCCTCCAGCGCCTTCACCAGGTCGATGACATGCTGTGTGCCGTACACATTGGGTTCGATCGATTCATTCAATGGCGGATCGAATTCGACCAATCCCGCAAGGTTCACGACGATGTCCACGCTTCCTTTTAGCGCGGTGATCTGGTCGGAGGATAACCCGCAAAGCGGTTCGTCAAGATCCCCTTCGACGATGGATACCTTGTTTCGAACGGCGGTTTCGCCGCCAAGGCGTTCGACAATCGGACGAAGCGGAGGGGAATTCAAGACTTCCGAATAGAAACGTTGTTCACCGCCGACATTCTTCTTTCGGCGAACCTGCACTACCAGATGTTTCATTTCCGGGAAGCGATCCAGAACCATCGCCAGAAGAACCTTTCCAACGAAGCCGGTGCCGCCCAGGAGCAGCATCGTCCTGTTGCTGAAGGCATCAATTGCTGAGATTTCACCGGTGCCCTGCAACGGAGCCGGCGTGCCGTTTTCGTATTCCCCGCGGATGGGGTTCCAGCGCCATGGCGTGAAGTATTTCATCAAAGGGTCTTTGCCGAAGTTGTCAGGAATGGCGGCAGAGAAGAAGAGTTCTCACGCAGTTCGATAATGGGCCAGTTATTTTGAAGCGCCTTTCTCCGCAGCTTCGGCGTCGGGTTGGTTGCCACCGGATGTCCGACAGCCGTCAGCATCGGAACATCCGCCGCACTATCGGAAAAGGCGCACGATTGCGACAGGTCGATATCTTCCTTCTCGGCATATTCACGAATGCTGCGCGCCTTTTCATCTTCGGCAAGCAGCGGCGGCAGCGCTATTCCCGTGGCAATATGATTTTTGAATTCCAGGCGGTTGCAAATCACATCATCGATCCCGAAATGGAGCGCAATAGGGCGAACGGTGAAGTCAAGTGTCCCCGTGACAAGAACGTTGCGGTATCCCAGGTCGCGAGTGCAATCGATCAGGGATTTCGCCTGCAGAAAAATCGATGGCTTCAATGTGACTTCAAACAGGTCGTCCGCCAATCCCACCAGCCGGTCGCGGTGCATTCCCTTGTACGCACGGAACAGCGAGATGTTGAAGCGGCGCCGTGAGTATGGTGCAAGTGCAGCAAGCCACGGGACCCGAAGCACGGCCAGTGACAGCTGCCAGGCGCTCCGCACCAGCGATCGGTCATTTCGAGCGTAATACGCGTGCTCTCTCACGAGGTCACAATGAAGCAGAGTGCCGTCGAGGTCGTAGAAAGCGGCCTTGTTCATAAATCGGACCACATTATAGCCTGTCCTTTGGAGCTTTGCCCCGAAACAGCGAGCCTCCCACGATCAGTGCTGAAATCAACACGAAGGGCAGGTCACCAATTCGGCTGTAGATCGAATGCGAATCGGTGACAAACATTTGGCCCTCCAGATGTCCCATAACGTCGCGCGTTACGAATTTCCCATCGATCGTCTGGCCCAATTCGCTTTGTACTTTTCCAAGTGGATCGATAATTCCGGTAATGCCGTTGTTGCCATTGCGAAGTACAGCAACTCTGTTTTCAATGGCCCGATACCGGGCGGCAACGAAATGCTGGCCGAGTTCGCTCTCACCGAACCATGCATCGTTGGAAATGTTCACGATAAAGTCCGCGCCAGCCAGGCGCAGGCTTCGAGCCAGATCGGCATCGGCATCTTCGTAGCAGATCAGAACGCCGAACTGAGCGGTTCCCTGTTCAGACGGTACTTTGAAAATCGTCAGCCGTTTGCCGGCGATCAGGGATTCGTCAAATGGTACCAGCCGGGAGAGAAAGGGGAACACCCCTGGCAGAGGAATATATTCGCCGAATGGGACCAGATGTATCTTGTCATAGCGGTCCACATATTCCCCTTTTGGATTTACCAGCACCGCGCTGTTGTAGCGCTGTTCCCATGCACCAATTGGAATCTGTGCTGCCCGTACAGGATCGGCGACATACCCCAGTTCCGCCGGCAAATATGTGGTCGCGCCCGTAAGAACATGTGCGCCACGACTCTGAGCGATGTCGCGAAGTGTGTTCTGTGCCGTGCGCGCATCCTTTGCGTTGCCTTGCTCTAAAGCGTCCGGATTGACATTCAAAGTGTAGGGAAACAAAAAAATGGTTTCCGGCCAGACGATCAGATCCAGCTTTTCCGCAGTCAGGCCTCTCGTTTGGGCAACGTAACGCCCCAGCACACCTTCGGGATCGTACCTGCCTTCCAGCGTTTCTTTCATTTCCTGTGGAACTGCCGCCTGGATGGCGGCGACGTGAAGAGATGCACGGAGTCGAATGGTGCCTGCCCGCTCGAATCCATAACTGCAGACTGCGCCAAGAACGATGAGCGCCAGGAATACAGGCCGTGCCTGTTTTCGTTTCCACGCTTCATAGAACAGGATGTTGATGGCGACGATGATGCCGCTGAGTCCGAAGGCTCCGATAATATCGAGGGATTGAATGAACGTCTCGAAATTGTGCTGGCTATGCGAAAGGAGAAGCCACGGAAATCCGGTGAATGCAATCGCGCGGATGTACTCCAGTAGAATCCAGCTCGAAGCCAGGAAGAGTGCGGTCCATATGGCAGACAAGCGCGATGCCCATCGTATTGCGATCGCGAATAACGCGAAATACACGGCGCAATACATCGCCAGCGCCAGCCAGCCGATGACGGTTACGGGGATGAGCCAAACCAGAGCCGGGATGAAAAATACAATTCCCGAAATCCATCCACCGAGAAATGAAGTTCGATAATCCGGGGCCATTCGGACGGCGTGCAGCAAAGGAATCAGGCTGAAGAAAGCTACGACTCCATAACCATCCGGCGGGGCTGCGACCAGCGACAGCAGCCCACTGACGATGAAGAGCGCCCACATAATCCCTCTACTGAAGGGACGCAATAGTGTGTTTTCCTCAACGACGTTTCGTCTTGAAGGTCTTTGGGCCGTCATAGACCACTGCTGTCCAAAATAGATTTCCCGCAGAGGATATAGGTAACGACGAATGCAGCCCAATTGCCCTCCTGAGTCAGGAGGGCAGCGTCATCGCGTTCTTTGCGATGACGCGAGGGGTGGTTCCCCAAACGAAATGTTTCAGAATGCGTTCTTAAAGAGTACGGTTCTGGAACCACCCCCCGCACGATCTCGACTGCTGTCTCGATCGTGCTGCCCTCCTGACTCAGGAGGGCAATTCGGCTGAGTTCGACACACGAATTGTCATAGACCTCCCTGCAGCTCTTCTTCTTCATTGTTCCCTTGCCGCTTCCGCGATCTTCCGAAACGCCTCACCGACTACGGCCGGTTCATGAATGAACGTCATCACCAGATGGTCCGGCCGGATGTCATAAAAGTATCCGGGATGGGCCAGGATGCGCGATTCGCCGAGCAGTCTTGCCGCCGATTTTTCCTCATCGTCCGGAATTGGCAAAGTGATATAGAAACCTCCCCGAGGCGCGACGAAACTGCATCCCGTTAGAGCCGCCATAGCAATGCTGCGGCATGTAGCAATCCATATCTTGTAATCGGCCAGGAATCCCCTCCCCTGTTCAAAAATCTGTGGCACTGCAAACTGGGCGATTTCATTCACCGGCAGAAACGTGTCCGAAATCAACTCCAGCGCTGACAGTGATTTTGCCACGAGCTGCGGATCTCCCGACAATCCGATCCATCCTATCTTCACCCCCGGGAGAGCGAACATTTTGGAAAGTCCATTCAACGTGAATACAAGCGGGGCAGTGGTCGATACCGGCCGCGGAAGCGAATCCACGCCAAAAAGAAATTCGCTGAACACTTCATCAGATATGACGGGCAGGCTGTGCCGCGTTGCGATATCCGCCAATGCGCGCAGGTCGGAATCTCCGGCGACCATGCCCGTCGGATTGTGCGGCGATATCAGAACAATGGCGCGAGTCCTCGTGGTGATCTGGTCTTCCAGGTGACCGAGATCGATGGCCCAGCCGCGATCCTCGCGCAGTCGATAGCTCCTTAGTTGGATGCCACACAACTTCGCGATGTAGTCGAAGAGAGGATAGGACGGTTGCGGCGTGAGGATTTCATCTCCCGGTTCGGCCAGAAGCTTGAAACAATACCAGTAGGACACGCTTGTACCCGGAGTGATGACGATCTGGTTCGAAGGAATGAGCCCTTCGTAATAGCTGGCGACAGCCTCGCGGGCCGGCAATTGGCCAAACGAATCCGGCCGGTACACGCGGGCGGACTCGGCGGCATCGTCCAGAATTCTATTAAAAAGGTCCTGAGGAAACACGATTCCATGTTCGTTGACGTTGCCTCGAACCAGATCAATCACCGTGCTGCCCTCGTGATTCAGTTCGTCGCGAAGCAGGTACAGTGGATTCTTTGAGGCCGCGAGACTCTCCGCCACCAATGAAAAGTGCATGTTCGCAGTCTAGCGGATGCTAGAATCGCGCGCTATGTTCGAGGTGAAATTGCAGACCTATTGGGGCGATTCCGATGCAGTGGGGATCGTATTCTTTCCGAATTACTTCAAGTTTGTCGCCCAGGCGGAAGAGGAGTTTTACAGGGCCGCTGGAATCATAAAAGATAGCCTGATGGATAAGCATCAAATCTGGCTTCCCCGGGTGGAAGTATTCGCCAGGTTCACATATCCCATCCGAAATGGTGCGGCCATCCGTGTTCGGTTGAATCCTTCTTTTCCCGGAGAAAAAACTGTCCGCTACGATTTCGAGATTCAGGATGAAAAGGGACGAAGTGTGTCGGAGGGGTATGTCACCGCAGTTTGTGTGGATCGCACGAGCTTTGAACCAAAAGCGATACCGGAAGTGATCCGCAATGCCATTGCCACGCTCCAGTAGCGGCCCGAACAATCTAACAGTCCGGGAAAGGCGGCTTCTCAAAAGCCTCTCGACTCCCTGGAAGATACAGGATTTTCTCAACTCGCTTCCTTATAACATCGAGCCGGACGGGGATACGTGTCGTTCACCCCGCCGCGTCATGCGGGATAAAACCGCGCATTGTTTTGAAGCGGCCCTTTTCGCTGCTGCGGCGCTACGCATCAACGGATGGCCTCCGCTGATTTTGGATCTGATGGCGGTGCGTGATTCCGACCACGTCATTGCTGTCTATAAAATCAATGGCTGTTGGGGCGCTATCGCGAAATCGAACTTTTCCGGAATACGATTTCGTGAGCCCATTTATCGAACAGTGCGCGAGCTTGCAATCTCGTACTTTGAGGATTACTTCAACCTGAAAGGTGAAAAGACGCTGAGGCGGTACTCGCGTCCCGTGAATCTGTCGCGCTTTGATTCGATCGGGTGGATGACAGCGGAAGAGGATGTCTGGGGTGTCGCGGAATATCTCGTCGATATTCCGCACACGGCCATTTTTCGTTCGAACCGGCATATGTATGTCGACAAGCGCGTATTTGATGCTGGAATGGTGGGGTACCGGGAATAACCTGTAGGCGCCGCCTGTGACCCGCGCCTGCGAGCGTGCAATGGAATGGAGACGAAATGAGGCTACTTCTTAATTGGATTCTGAGCGCCGTTGCTTTGCTGGTTGTATCGCATCTTGTCGGCGGCTTCTATGTCGCCAGTATCACAGCGGCGCTGATTGCTGCCCTCGTGATTGGATTCGTTAACGCCACTCTGGGTTTGTTCCTTAAGATCATTACATTCCCGCTCACGCTGGTGACCTTTGGAATTTTCTGGTTTGTCATCAATGCCATCATGCTGGAGCTCGCCGCCTCGTTTGTGCCCGGCTTCGTCATCACGGGATTTATGCCGGCATTCGTCGGTGCGATTGTACTCAGTCTGGTTAATCTCGTTTTCCGTTTCTTCGCAAAGACCGTGACTTCGGATCAATAACTTCCCTCCGCGGGGTCAGGGTTTGGGGATACGGATAGTGGCACTGATCATTCCCAATCCGCTTAACAGGTAGATCAGCGTCAATGGATGCAGAGTTGCCACCGAAAGCAGATGGTAAGCGCCGAACCAGAGATCGTTGTCGATGGCTTGTTTGCTGAAGGCCACACCAAGAAGAAGTACGATCAGAATACTGGTCGGGATCGGCGTGCCTTCGAAGTATTTTACCTTGCCTGTACCAGCGGAAAGCGCCTCTGCCGTTACGTTGAAGCGCGCCAGCCTGCTGATGCCGCATACGACGAAAAAGGCGAGGATCAGCATGTCCCATCCCCCTCGCATTCCCAGGGTAAAGCCCAGCACTGCGGGCGCGACTCCGAAGGAAATGATGTCCGAAAGGGAATCCAGGTCTGCGCCAAGAATCGATTTACGCCCGGATCGCCGGGCCCAGTACCCGTCAAAGATATCGAAGAAAAGCGCGGCGAGAAGAAGGATGAACGCGATCCATAAAAACCTGTTGCTGGCTTCGGCAATGTAATCCAGGCAAAGGAAGATCGAAAGCGTGCCGCAGGTCGCGTTGCCAATGGTGAACATATCTGCGGTGGTGTAGGACCGCAGCATCGAGAGATGTTTCTTCCCTGATATCTCCATAAATATATCCTGCTCGTACAAAGGTCCGTTTAAGAAGAGGAAAATCCACAAACCGCGGTGCACCCTATGGTCTCGATCGCCTGGGGAAGCGCATGGATCAGGACATCATCGGGTTCCAATGACGAGCCCGATTTTCGCACACCCGTCGACGCGACTTGGACGCAAGTGTCTGAATCACTGGAAATTGGGATAGTTCCGTATTCATGGCGCGCTTCGCCGGTTTTCCCGCCACTAACAAGCCGCTCTCCAACGCACCGAAAAAGTAGTTGCAGGGCGATGTCCCCATCCTAGGATCCTTTCGAACCATTGGATAAGCGGCCGGAGAAAACCATGCGACGAGAAATCACAATTTTGGGTAATTACAGCTGTGTCTCCCACGGCCACCGTCGAGCGCCCAGGAAAGAGAACATGAATCCGAGGTTCATTTGGAACCGTGAGTCAAACCGGCGCGGTTTTACTCTTCTCGAACTGCTGGTCGTGGTTTCAATAACCATGGTCATTTCAATTATCGCAATTCCCAACATGATGACCGTCATATCGGACGCGAGACTGCAGGGTGGGGGGACGAACCTTTCGGGACTTCTGCAGAACAGTCGCACACTTGCGATCGGACAAAACACCACGATGACGACGCACTTTACGATTCTCGGCAACGGGCCGGTCGCATATGTAAAGCCTGCTGACGATACCAGTCCATTGGATCGTCTGGATCCTCAGGTTCAGCTTGGAGCTCCACTCATCAAAGTGACGACACCGACAGGATCCGGAGCGCCGGCGCCATTGACAACTGCACAGTTGGGTTTCAACGCCGTGACGACAGATCCGTCTTTCAATTCCCGCGGTTTGCCATGTGCCTACTGGGCAGGAGTATGTTCGACGACCGGTTTCGTCTTTTATTTCAAAGACAATCGTTCGATGGGAAAGAGTGGATGGATTGCGGTGTCGATTTCGCCTGCAGGACGAATCAAGCGGTGGCTCTATAGCGGATCATCCTGGGGAGGTTAGAAATTGTGACTATGTTGAAGGTGATCCACAACCAACCGGCTGATTCTAAAAAACATCGTTACTCGTTGCGGCGGGGTTCGGCGGGTATCGGCGTTATCGAAGTGCTCATGGCCACGCTGGTACTGATGATTTGCTCTCTTGGCATTGTCGGAATGATTTCAGCGGCCATCGTCACCAATAATCGCAACAA
>Ga0068868_100002520_pt1 | contig 12718 bp, 14 predicted proteins | sample KBSMisM42_FD_64660 | JGI IMG/M metagenome (GOLD analysis project Ga0068868, IMG submission 64660) | Miscanthus rhizosphere microbial communities from Kellogg Biological Station, Michigan, USA - KBS Miscanthus M4-2 | ecosystem: Host-associated > Plants > Roots > Rhizosphere > Soil ...
CGCGATCAACGGGATCAAGAAGAAACCAACCCTCATCACGTTTGATGTCCAGTCATCGGGTGAAGTTAGGCCGGTACGAACCGAGAGAACGGATTCGATCGCGACGTCGGCGGCGAGCACTGAAATCGTCATGAGCGTTCGGGTAAGTACCACGGTGCGCGCCGCTGTCCGCAGCGCCCAGGTACCCCAAAATCCGACCAGCACCGCATATAGCGCCAAGACAGCCACACAAATCGGCAGGGTTTTGCTTGGCGGCTCACACGTCAGAGTCACGCCGGCAAAGACGATCAGCACCATGCGCAACGCAAAATTGCAGCGCGGTACCCAAGAATAGATACCGTTGGGAGTCCTGCGGAGACTGCTGCGCGCGATCGTCGACCGCATCCTGGCTTTGTCCGAGCATGGGCGGCTACTGTCCCGTCGCGACTGCGACAGCATATCCCTGCGAGTGTGGCTGCACGGTCACCTCGGCCATCGCCCCCAGCTGGGCGGCGGCGAACCCTTCCAGCAGTCAGGTCGGCTCGTACCCGACTGCTGCGCGTAGGTGGTGACGAATTCATTGAGGAGCATGGATGTGGCAGGTGGGACCTTGGCTCCCGATTCTTTGGACTACACCGCTGTCAATTGATGGTAGTGGTGCCGCGACGACTCGATGTGGCGATGCGCCTTAGCAATTCGAAAGAACCCTGGACCGGAGGTGGGTGCGTTGGCGCCCACGGTGTTTCTCGGCCGCGCGCGCAATCTTTGCATTTCGGTACTGCGCCGGGACCCACTCATGACTGCGAGGCGTTCGACACGGTGAGGTCGTCTGCTCATGACGGTCTGCTGGCGTGCTGGGAGTGGTGCGCTGAGTGGGGAGACGACATTGACGACGAGGCGCTGTGGTCGCCGGTGAACCCGGCCGTGGCCACGGGCCGGGTGCCGATGCAGGCCGTTCTCGACGACCTGCGCTGTGCAGCCCCCGGCTCAGCAGTCGGCCCGCCACCAGATGACCGCGTTTGAGCGAAGTACTGTTCACCAGCTCAGCGAGGAACCTTCCCCAGCGTTGCTGGCAGTGGCGTCACCCAGCGCGAGCCCGAGCATAACGGCCAGGCAGCCGCGATCCGCGCAGTCATGTTGCGCGACCGCTCCAGCGGCCACTGGACGGGTCGAGGTGGTGGTGTTGGCAGTCATTTCAATTCTCCTGTTTGCGTTGTCATTTCGGACGTTCACCGGCTTGTTCCGGCGACGTACCCACTGTGCTGCGGCAAACGGGACGTGTCTGTCCGCCAACCGGTCCGCACACGGGATGAACTCGACGTCCTCCGATTGGGGGACATCCGGCGGACAGCCGGTTAGCGGTCGGCTTGCCACCATCGGGATGTAGGTGGCGAAGAAGCAGACCCCTCCGCACCCGCATCGAATACGAATCCAAGTGTTTCAGTTGATCGAAGCGAAGTTGGGCAAGCTCGCCGTGCGCGATCTGACCGCTACAGCGGTTCGGGCGTGGTTCGCCGGTCTGGATTCAAGCAAGCCAACGCGTAACGGCCACGCGTACGCGATCCTCAACATGATCTGCAACACGGCGATCAAGGACGGCTTAGTGGATCGCAAACCCGTGCGACGTGCGTGGTGCGATGAACCCAAAGGTTCGCAAACAGGTCAAGATTCCGACCACGGTCGAACTGCACGGTATTGCCGACAAGCTGGGCACTGACGAACGAACCTCCCGTTTCCGCGCCCTGGTGCTACTTGCTGGTTGGTGCGGAATGCGGTTCGGTGAAGTGACAGAACTGCGGCGGCGTGACTTCGCCGCCGATTGCACCGTGGTCACCATCTCGCGTGGCGTCACACATCGGGCAGACCCGAATACACCCGGCGCTGATCGTTGCCGAATCGACACCACGAAGAACGGCGAACAGCGCACGGTGACGATCCCGCCGCACATTCGCGACGATGCGAAAGCGCGTCTATCGGCCCATGTTGCTCTGGTGTTCGCTCCCGTTCGCGGTGGCTGCCATCTCAATGATCGGGTGTTCAACCAAAACGTGTTCAGAAAATCAGCGAACGACGTTGGCAAAGAAGATTTTTCGGTCCGCGGTCTACGACGTTCGCTGGTGCCAAGAACGCTCAGATGGCAACGCTGACCGAGAACATGGCGCGGCTGGGCCACAAGACGGTCGGTGCCGCAGTGCGCTACCAGCATTCGGAGGCAGGTCGTGATGCGATCATCGCTAATGCGTTGCTTACCAATGCGATTGCCGAACTGCAAAACCAGCGCCGATGAGAAGCGGATGGGTGACGGATAGGTAGAACCCGGCACCAATTGACGCATCTGCCGCTGGTCAAGATGCTGTTAACCGCAGGTTGCCTACCTCTGCGGACCTGACCGGCTAGACTTCGTGCTAACGCCAAATACATTGTGCCACAATGTAATTAGTGATCGGTTATCCAGCAACGCACGCCACATTGTCGCGTGCTCGTTCTGGGCCGCTCGGCGCGCTGACTCTCGGCGCATCCTGCACTGTTCGGCCACCGCGTCCTCCAGCGACATCAGCCCCGTGGGCGGTGGCTCCGGCGGCAACAGCGGGTTGATTCCTGGCGCTGTGTCGAACGCTGAGCCATGTTCTTCACTATCCGGCGGTATCAAAGGCCGTCGTCGCTCTCGACACGGGCGCGAGAGCGCATCGTCGCGGTCAGCTCGTCGCCGTCGTCAACGATCTCGGCGTCGACCACAAGATCGTAGTTCGCCGCAGGCAGCGTGTGGGAATCCGCCAGGGAGTCGTCAATTCGGCCAATCGATTTGCGATGCTCACCGCGCGAACCGCTTTGGATTGGGCCGTAGCGATTCCAAAACCTGTTCCCGTGGTTACAAGGCCACTTCGACTTCGATGCCCGTTTTCGGAACTTAATCCCGCACGGGCCAAAGCATCACGGATCGCTTGCAGTGCAACGGGATCGGCGACGTTGCCGCCGAGTGCGAATGAAAGCAAACGCTGAACCAGTGCCTCTGCCGCCTGTTGCAATCGACGCTGAGCTTTCACTCTCGTTTGCGGTGCGGCTCCGCGGTGGGCTCTGCACACGTTTCCGCCCAAACTCCTTGCACTCGGTGGCGCCGGCGCAACAATCACACAGAGGCCCGCGCCGCTCGGATTCGGTGGCGCCGGCGCGACACTCGCAGGCCGACGGCGCTATCAGCGTTGGCTACGCCCGTCGCCACACCGACGCATTCGGCTACGTGGTGCTGGCCAACGAGCTGTCGCTGGTGATCGCGCCGATCGCCGGGCTGCTCGGCGCCCTTATCGGGCACGGGGTGGCACCTGGCGTAGCGGTCGGATGCGCCCGTTACCGGGCGTCGCCTCGGTCGCATTTCGCGACTGAACTCAGCTAGCGGACTGCCCCAGATTGGTTGGCAGGCCATCCGACGCGGATATAGCGCCTTCGGGAGACTTTTCGAGTCAGCATCAGCATCGTGTCACCCCGCAAGAGAAAAGACACTTGTCGCGATGCCGCCGCGCGGCGTCGGCATCGCCGTCGCTTTCGGAACTGTCATCGCCCACGCCGACCCTTTGCGATATCGGGCGTGCGAATCGGTCCGAGCGAGTAGGGTCCAATTAACGCGCACGTCGGTGACGTGCGAGTCGACGGTTCGCTTACGCGGCCGCCCTCCAGGACGAAAACTACACAGAAGTACCTCTGGAGGGGAAATGGACGTCGTGTTAGGCGTGTCGATGACACGCACAACGGTCCGCATGGTTCTTGTGAATGGTGTGAAGGCCGACGGTCTCACCCTGGAATCCGAGGTGTTCGATACCACCGCTGAGGGCGGTGCTCCACCGTCGAACGCATCAGAATTAGTGAGCGCCGCGATCCTGGGGACTCAGCAGAGCGCGCTCGCCAGCGATCATCATGTGATAGTCACCGGGGTGACGTGGAGTGACCCCAACGAGGCGCTCGTGTTGCGCGAAAGCCTGACTGCACAAGGCGTCGAAGACGTCACATTGGTGCCGGAATTGCGCGCGGCGGCCGCGCTCGCCCAGGCCGTCGGCCAGGCGGTGGGCTACGACACGACGGCATTGTTGTTCATCACCAAGGAGACGGCGACGCTGTGTGCCGTTGAAACCGCCGGTGGCTCGATGGTGAAGGTGCTCGGTCGACGACTGGACAGCGCGGATGCGATGCCGGTGCTGACAGATATAGTGGCGACTCTGGAGGCCCGGGAGTCGCAACCGCAGGGTCTTTTCGTAGTTGGTTCCGGCGTAGACGTCGGCGCGGTGAAGTCGCATTTGGAAAAGCGGGTGACGTTGCCGGTCATCGTTCCAGAGGACCAGGAAATGGCGTTGGCCCGTGGTGCGGCGCTGACCGCCGCCAACGCGCCCCATGTCGAGGCGTCCACCAGCGCCATGGCCTATTCCCTTGACCCTGACGGTGAGACGGCCGTGACCGCGGCCTCGGTTAGCGGCGATGCGGACACGCAGCAGGCGCCGGTCGCACGTGCGCACACCGACGAGACTTCCAGCGGCCCGAAGACGAATGACGCCTGGGAAGGCCGTGAGTCGTCGACACCGGTCGGCAGTCTGGTGGCGGCGATTTTCGTGATAAGCGTTGTGGCCCTGGTCATGTCGATTGCCGTCAGCGCCCAGCCGACCGCCGATCGGAGCGCCAGCCTCGGCCTGAATGCCAATCTTCCGAGCACCGCGGCGCCGGCACCTCCGCCGGTGCAGGAGGCGCAGCCGATCAGCCCGGCGCCAGCTGCCCCGCAGCCGCCGCCGGAGACCATCCCAAAACCTGTGCCAGTTGTGCAGGAGGCGCCGCAGCTCGCGCCGCAGCTCGCTCCGCAGCAGGCCGCGCCGCGCACCGTGCTCACCCAGGATGCTGCGCTCCGGCCCCAGGCACTGGCACCGGCGGCCCCGCCTCCGGCCCCGGCCGCGCCGCCGCCCGCACCAACGGACGTGCCGGCGGCACCCCCACCGGTGCTGCCGCCACCTGCTGCACCACCACCGGCGGCACCACCACCGGTGATCTTGCCGCAGATCCTCCAGGTGCTATCGCGGCTCGGGCGGGTGTACAGCCGCCCGCCGCAACAGATTCCGCAGCAGCAGCCCCAGTACCCGCAGCAACAGTGGCCGCAGACCCCGCCGCCGCAACAGATTCCGCAGTACCCCCAGTACCCGCAGCAACAGTGGCCGCAAAGCGCGCCGCCGCAACAGATTCCGCAGCACCCGCCCCAGGACCCGCAGTACCCGTCGCAGCAGTGGCCGCAAAGCGCGCCGCCGCAACAGATTCCGCAGTACCCCCAGTACCCATCGCAGCAGCAGTGGCCGCAAAGCGCGCCGCAACAGCAGGCTCCGCAGTACGGACCCGGTAGCTCCGATTTGGGCCGAGACGGCTCGGTACCGGGCAGCAGGGAGCCGGGCGGCGGGTCACGCTTCCCGTTCTGGCCGTACCCCGGTCACTAGGTCGCTGGGGGGGACGTCACCGGAGATACCGACGCTTCGCTGTGCAGCATGGAGTTTGGCCTCCGCAACGCGGTAGCAGCGAGCTAGGCTTCTCGACATCGAGATACTCGCTAACCATTGCGGGGCCACAGCGGCGTCGCGCAGTTTCAGCGTCAGCGAGTACAGCAACGGCATTCTACGCAACGCCTGCTCGCGTGCTCTGGGTTCATCGGCCACCCGACCAGCGTGCACCGGCGGTAGCCGTGCCGACTGAGTAGGCCAGTCCTCGATCGAGATTGTCGCCGACATTGACTTCGCCCACTCAAGCGCATGCTATACGCCCGATCCCCGCCCGCATGCCGTCGGCCATCAATCCCTTTGATGATCGCCTGAGACGTCGGTTTGGTCAGTTCTCGTCGCCGTCGGCGAGGTAGCGGACCAGGTGGTCCGACCAATTCCGAGCGCACTGCAGATGGTGGCCGCGGTTCCCCGGTGGCCTTCGTCGGACGGCCAACTCGAGTTGGGGTTAGCCCGTTCGTGACGATGCGCTAAACGGTCGCCGCTGGGGGGAATCAGACAGAGAGCGACGCACCATCGCCAACGCCGACACCGAATTGAAGCTGAAGACGACGACAAACTCGCCGACTGGCAGCAATGGGGCCGCAAAGCCAGCTACGAAAAACACCTGCGCGAGGCGCACAATAGCCGATCTACTCGCCCTTGAGCCGGATCTTCCAGCGGACGAACGTGGCGTAGCCGATGCACAGCACACCAAGCATGCCCATGTCGAAGATCCACCGCTTCGGGGTGTGTTTCCAGAACGAATCGTTGGACGCCGGCGGCCTGGGGACAAGCTTGATCAGGTCCACCGTCGAGGCCGACGCGGCAAAGCCCCACCGAGCCGGCGTGAACCAGGAGAGCTCGTCGACCACGAGCCGGTGCGCCACGGGTATCATGCCGCCGCAAAACACCAGCTGCGAAATGACCAACACCACCAGCATTGGCATGATCTGCTCGTTGGACCGGGCCAGCGCAGACAGCGCTAGCCCGAGTATCGCCCCAGCGACGGCGGTTCCCGCGACATTCAGGAACAGGCCGACGCTCGCGTTGCCGACCACCACATCGCCCTGTGTGGGGCCGCCTTTGCCGTACACAACGATCGCCACCAGGATCGCCGACTGGATGATCGCCGCGGTGGAGTACACCCAGATCTTGGCCAGCAGGTACGCCGTCGTCGACAACCCCACCGCCTGCTCGCGGTGGAAGATCGCCCGCTCGCCGATCAGGTCCCGAATCGTGAGCGCGGTCCCCATGAAGACCGCACCCATAGTCAGCAGCACCAGAATCTGGTCCGGCTCGCTGGGCGCGTCGCCCATCGGGTTGGGTATACCGAAGCCCACGGTCCCAGGCACGGCGAGCGACAGCACACCGACGATGAACGGCAGCAGCGCCTGGAACACGAAGTAGCCGCGGTCCGACATGACGAGCCGCACCTGCCGGCGACCGATTGTGGAGAACTGCCGCCACAGGCTCGTATGCACAGGCTTGCCCAAGTCGGACGGCTTCTCCATCTCCGGCGGCGCCGGCGGCGGGTTGGCCTGCTCCAGGAACCGCCGATTCGCCGCATCGGGATCGGCGCCGACCTTCGCGAAGATGTCGGCCCAGTTCGTCGTGCCCATCGCCCGGCCGATCCCGCTGGGCGGCCCGCAATACGCCGTCCTCCCACCGGGAGCCAACAGCAGCACCTGATCGCAAACGTCAAGGTACGTGAGCGAGTGTGTCACCACCACGACCACGCGGCCGGCATCGGCCAGCTGCCGCAACATCGTCATCACCTGGCGGTCCAGCGCGGGATCCAGGCCAGACGTGGGCTCGTCGAGGATCAGCAGCGACGGGCCGGTCAGCAATTCCATCGCAACCGAAGCCCGTTTGCGCTGGCCCCCGGAGAGCCTGTCCACTCGTGTCTGCGCGTGCGGTGTCATCTCGAGTTCGTCGAGCACCTGTGCCATCACCTGGCGCCGATCTTGCTTGGTGGTGTCCGGCGGTAACCGCAACTCGGCCGCGTAGCCCAACGCCTGGTCGACGGTGAGCTGCCTATGCACCACGTCGTCCTGAGGCACCATGCCGATGCGACTGCGCAACGAGGCGTACTCGCCGTGGATGTCGTGCCCCTCGAACGACACTTTCCCGCGGGTGGGATTCGTCGTGCCGACAATGACTTTCGCCAGCGTCGATTTGCCGGCACCCGACGGGCCGATCACCGCGGTCAGCGTGCCCGGCCGCGCGGAGAACGATACGTTCTTCAATAGCGTGCGCGCGTGCTCGATCGTCAGGCTGATGTGGCGAACCTCCAAACCGCCTGTGCGAGTGGCGGCTTCGGTTTCGGAGCGGCGAACCAGGGTGCCGTTGTGAAATATCAGGTCGATGTTGCCGATCGTCACCACGTCGCCCTCGCGCAGCAGCGCCTTATCCACCCGGGTGCCGTTGACGAACGTCCCGTTGATGCTGCGCGCGTCCAGGATCTTGACGCCCTCGGAGCTGGGCACCAACGTTGCATGATGACGTGATGCCAGCACATCGGGGATCACGATGTCGTTGTCGGTAGCGCGGCCAATAGTGGTGGTGCCCGGCGGCGGTGCGGGCGCAGGGCTGCGCAGGATCCTGATCATGTTCGTCGCGATGTTCGACCCGTCGCCGCTACTTGGCTTCGCTGACGGCCTGAGTTCTATCGGCGTCGGATAGTTGAATTGCGACGCAGGTTGTGAAACTTGCCGTTGTGCCAGGGGCGACACCGGCTGCGGGCCGGCCGGCGGTCGGACGGGCTGGGGACCGCTCGGCTGCCCGCCGACGGCACCCATGTGGCGCCCGACCTCGAACGTCAGCCTCGGCCCGTCAGGATTACTGATGTTGATGCTCTGCCCGTCGCTGATGTCTACCGACCGCACCCGTCGACGGTCAACGAAGATTCCGTTCTCGCTGCCGTTGTCGATCGCCACCCACCGGCCGTGGTCGAAGCGCAACACGATATGCGCGCGCGACACCAGCGGATGGGCCACGCGGACGTCGGCACGGAGATCCCGCCCGATGACCACGTCGTTGCCCGGCGCGAAGGTGCGTTGTGACCCATCGGTCCGAACGGTCAGCGCGGGCATCGGGGGCCCCCAATTTAAGTGCAACTCACGACACACAATTAACTTCGGTAACTGTGCTTTACAAAAGTCACATTTACAACACGATGCGGTAAAGGATCCACACACTTAGGCGTTTCTTAGCCCGCTTATGTGCGGTCGTCGTGTAACGCTTACCAGTTTTTTGCCGTCAGCCCGCCGCCGCTCGGTGTTCATAGCGCAGCCTCGGCACGGTGGACCGCGTGGTGGCACGGCGCAGCACCTGGTGGCCGGTGATTACCGCGCGCAGATCCGCCGCGGTGATCTGCGCGGATTCGGCCAGCGCCCGGCCAGCGGCACTGTCGGCGTCCAGCCACAGGTGAGTGTCAAACGTGGTGCCCCCGGCAGGTGCCCCCGGCAGGATTTGAATCTGCGGTCCGGAGATGAGCAGCTACCTGTCCTCGAACGTCGTACTTCACACCCAAAACCAGTCTGTACACGCGCTTCGCCACTCCCAGCACCTCCGCTGCCGCCTCTCCGATCTGGCCGGCCGTGTCGTGATGCAAGTCGACCTGCGCGCCGATCGCCCGCTGTGACATCGGTGGCCTGTGATCATGCAGACAACGCGGACCCAGCGATTCAGTAACCGCTGAGCAACGTGCGCAGCCGACTAAGCGCCTGAGGTCCGACGCTACTGCAGATGCGCGCAGGATCGGCCGGTCGACGTCCCCACAGCAACAACACCCTTGCGGCGCTGTCGGTTTCCAGCGTCGGGGCTCCGTCAGCGGGTTCCAGCTCGATCGTCGTGCAGTCGGCATCGGCTCGAATTACGACGTCGTCGGTGCCGGCCACCCTCAGCCGTGCTTGCACGCGCTCATCCCCACGCAGATCCAGTTGTTTGGCTCCACGCTGGAGCAACGGCGCGCCGACAGCTTTGACGCTGTGCTCGGTCATCCACCACTGCCCCAGTCGGGTCTGGGCGGCGGGATCGTCACCGGTGATGTCCCAACCGTGCAGCACGAGCTCCTCGCGCATGTGCTCGGCGAACCATGGAATCTTCATGGTGCGACGCGTCCACGCCACGTCCCTGTCGCCGGGAAGTTCCCGAGCCGCCGTGGCGACGGCGCCCAGCCGTTGCATCCTGTCGACGAACGCCATCCACAGGTCGGCGTTGTTCATGGCGCGAAACGGTGCCTCACGTTCCTCGAAGCCGCGGGTGTCAACCGGGCTTCCAACCAAGTGTGCTTCCAGCACCCGGGCCAGCTCTTCTGCGTTCCCGGTCTGGTGAATGACGACGTCGCGCACGGTCCATGCTTCACACCATGTCCCGGCGTCGGGACGGCGTTGTTGCACCGCCTCGGCGAACGGCTCGAACTCGGGGAAGAGGTCGCCATCGACGTGGTGAGCTCGTCGGTGAATGGTCATGATCACAGGGTTACCCGAATACGCTTCGACGAATGTCGAATTAAGGGTGCATTCCGCGGGCGCACCCCTGCGTGATAGGCGCACTGTGCGTGGCCTCGGGTAGCCAGCGTCTACCCACACCGACTTCACGTCGCGCCAACCGAAACGAGGCCGGAGCCCGCGGTGCTGGCTTCGGCCTGTCCGACGGCCAAACCCCGACGAGGGCGAGCGCGCACCCCCGTTGAGTCAGCAGCGTCGGGCGCTCACCGGGGCATCGGCACTGGAACCGGCTCACCGGACTCGATCAGGCGCGCGCCCAGCTCGTAGTCGTCGTCCGCGTTGCACGCAAGACGCCGACAGCCCTGCCGTCGACCTCGTACCACACCGTAAAACCATCGTCGCGTTCGAGCAGCCGACTGCGCTGGTAACCGTCGCCCCAGGCGTGATATTTCACCGTCGGCGCGCCGATCGTAGTCCAAAACCCCCGCACTGCGCCCTATTTCGCATCAACGCCGGCAGCGCTGGCACCACAGGCAGCGGCAGCGGTCAGCCCACGGGCATCATTACCAGCCCGGTTGCCTCCGCGGGCACCGTGCCGTTGATCACGCCCGCGGTCGCCGAGTCCCTCACGCTGCGGATGCTTCGCGGAGCAGAAGCGCTCCCGCCGCCCTTTCCAGCCGAACGCATCATGGACCGCCAACCCGAGCATCATCAACCCCTTTGAGGAAGCTGGAGACCACCGACGGCTCGCTGAAGTTCCCTGGGCTGCAAGACAATCCGCCGATGCTGCTCGGTCGCCACATGTACGAGAATAGCAACATGGACGGCACATTCGACGCGACAGCGACGGCGAACAACCACCTGCTTCTAAATCTGGCGTTCGAGAACTTGTCATCGTCGACCGTTTAGGCAGCACGCTCGAGCTGGTGCCTCACCTCGTGGGAAGCAACCGCCGGCCGACCGGCCAGCGGGGCGCCCTGCTGTGGGTTCCGCAGGCGTTCCGGCTGCTGAATCTCGCGACGGGCGCCTAGCGGTCCCTGAGACTGCGGCGGGCCGGTGGAACGGGCTACCTTCCCCGGATGGCCACCGGCCCACACCGCAGGAACGATCCGCGAGCGTGGCCGTCACTTTGCCCCGTAGCCAGCGGGGTTGAGTTGGTAGGCGATGAGGGTTGGCGCTAGCTGCTTAACGCCAGGGCTGGTCTGCCCTCATCGCCAGTGCAATGGGCATCCGACCTCAGCCGCGGTCCGCCCACTGCAAGGGGCCCCCTCTTGTAGCCGGCTCGACTTCGTTTCCGATTGGCAAGTGCAGCTGCGCTGCCGGGACGAGTGGGGAAGCTGACCTGATGTTGCGCGGCCATTGATGGCCATCTACGACATGCCAACGTCACGAGGCGTGGTCGGCATGAGCGAATGCTCTTGTTAGGCAGCGGTTCAGAACGGCTGCCCTACGTCCGACCGGGCTGCGATTCAACGTCTCACGCGTTACCAAACCTCGCCCGGTGACGAAACAGCCAAGATGTCCGAGTGCTTCTAGCCGCTCCGGCGTTCGTCATCCTTCTCGAGTAGCTGGTGGGCAACATCGCGCAGCTTAATGTTGTGGCGCTGAGATAGATCGGCCATGGCGGAGAATGCCTGGTCTGCGCTGCATCCGGTGCGCGCGGCATTGTGTCGTGCCGAGGGGAACTGGCTTCTGGTACAACCGGACCGACCCGTACACGGGCGCGATGGCAGCAGAAAGCTACCTTCCTTCCCCATACGCTTGCCCTGCCAACAACCGGGGCGTCTTTATCCACCCGATGTACACCCAGAACCCTCTCGTCAACGACATAGCGCTCGTCAAGTTGGAGGCGCCGTTCAGCCTCAGCCCCTATACCCAGACCGTCGCGCTGCCAGCAACTCCGCGCCAGCAGGGTATGGTGACCATTTCGGGATCGGACATCCATCTTCATCTGTCTGTCAATTGCGTTGCTACACAGTGCATTCAGCTGGTAGCGGTGTGTGTTAGGGAGGTGCGAGTTCGTGCGTTGGGGGAGCGGTTGCGGTGTGGGTTACCGAAGATCGCCACGGCTGGCGCGCAAATGTCAGTGCGCCCGCCGCTACAGGCGGTTAGCGGCTGCGGCTGCCAAGCTCTTCGCCGAACCAGACCTCGCTCGTGCTCTCGCTCCGCCGACCAACGCTGACGCCACGTTTGAACGCTCCCGACGCTTGCCGGCGGCCGATCTCGGTCGGCCACCAATACGCGAAGCCAAGCTCGTCGATGATCGTGCGCAAGCTCGGCGGCGCCAGGACATCGTCGACCACGACCACGTCGCCACAGTGCCGCCAACTCTGTAAGTGCCGCGACCGACGCCACACCAAGAAGAAGCGTCTCTATCCCAGCGCCGATTCTGGCACCATTGCGCAGATGGATGCGCGTTCGGAGCCGGGTCTCAATGATCCGTTCGAAGAGGCGATTGACGACGCACTGAGCTCCCTGCCGGCAGATCTGCGTGCGGCGATGAGCAACGTCGAGATCGTCGTCGAGGACGAGCCTCCCGACGGGCAGCCGCTGCTCGGCCTGTACCGCGGCGTACCGCTGCCGCGAAGAAGCAGCACCTACAGCGGAGTGCTTCCCGACAAGATCAGCATCTTCGGCGGGCCGATCACCCGACTCGCTGCCGGCGACGCCGATCGGCTACGCCGCGAGGTCAGGCACGTCGTGCTCCACGAGATCGCGCATCACTTCGGGATCAGCGACGAGCGGTTGATCGAGCTCGATCGCTACTGACGTGGTGCTGATGCTCCGCCC
>Ga0068868_100002524_pt1 | contig 12713 bp, 8 predicted proteins | sample KBSMisM42_FD_64660 | JGI IMG/M metagenome (GOLD analysis project Ga0068868, IMG submission 64660) | Miscanthus rhizosphere microbial communities from Kellogg Biological Station, Michigan, USA - KBS Miscanthus M4-2 | ecosystem: Host-associated > Plants > Roots > Rhizosphere > Soil ...
GAAATCGTCAGCAACCGCACGAAAACGAGCTTCCGCTCGCGTTGCAGCTCTCGCCGCCGAAGCCGAGGAAGCCGCAACCGCAGAAGCTTCCGCAGCACGAATGCCCGCACGAGCCGCAGTTGCTCGTGGAATTCAGATGCGTCTCGCAGCCGTCGTTCGTGGAGCTGTTGCAGTCGCCCCAGCCGGCCTGGCAGCCCTGGCACGTTCCGCCGTTGCAGGTCTGGTGGCCGACGCAGTCGGTGTCGGTGCAGCACTGTTGGCACGTGGTGTTGCAGAGCATCGTGCCGGACGGGCACTCGCAGCCGCCGTCCGTTTTGTCGAACGACGTGTCGCACGCGAAGTCGCAATGGCCGTCGGTCGTGCACGTCGCGGTCGAGTTTTGCGGCGCCGGGCACGGCGTGGTTCCGCATCCGAGCGTGCAGCCGGCGCTCGGCGAGTTCGAGTGGTCTTGCTGGCACTCGGTTCCACATTTGTGAAACCCGCCGACACAGTTCGCGCAGCCCGCGCCCGTGTATCCCGTCGGGCAGCCGCCGTCGCCCTTCGGCGCGTCGACCGTTCCGTCTTTGGAACCGCCGGAGTCGCTCGACGTGTCGTCCGACGCGGTGCCGCCGGTCGCGCAAGCGAACGTCAACGGCGCACAAGCCACGATGACGATCCAACTGCGCAAAGGAAGCCCTCCCGGTTGCGCCTCGAACTCTAGCTCATCATCTGCCGGCCTTCAGCCCCAAAACGACCAAATTTTGCGGGGAACGCGTCATTCGCAAGACGTCGCCCAGGCCCGCCTGCTCGATGATGTGCGTGCCGTCGATGAAGATCTTCGCGACGCGCATCTTGCAATGGATGTCGAGCGCCCCACCATCCTCCACGACACCGCGGAGAAGGCGCAGCTTCTCGCCGCGCGGGACATAAGCTTCGCGCACCACGAACTGGAGCCGCTTCGACGTGAGCGGAAGGACGCGGCCGCCCGCGCTTCGTTGCGCGGCCGTCGATCCTGCAGCGGGCCCGACCCAGACGCCGCTCGACTTCTGCTCCTCGATGGCGACCGTGCCGCCACGGGCGCCGTGCAGGCGAAGGATGTAGCGCGAGGTGCCGGCGGGCAGCTCGTGACAGAAGAGCGCCTCGTTCAGGACGCGATCGTGCAGGAGCTTGTCGTTGCATTCTACACGCATGCGCGAGAGCTCGACGTGCGGGAGCGTCCCCGACAGCGCATCGCGCAGCGCTTCGAGGACGCGGCCCTTCTGCGCGCCGCAGAAGAAGCCGACCGAGTCCGCGGGGGCGCTGTTGATGCCGAGGACGGGGATGTCGTTTCCGATCTGGTGCGACGCGCCGAGGAGCGTGCCGTCGCCGCCGACGGTGACGACGAGATCTGCTTTGCCTTTGAGCTTCGATCGCGAGCCGTCGTAGTAGACGGCAAGGGCGCCGAGGGCCTTCACCGCGTCGCGAACTTCGGCGAGCGTCTTTTCGTGATCGTCGTGGGCGCGGCGCATCCGCGTGACGGTGATGTCGTTGCGCGCGACGAGCCGCTTCACGTTCGCGTGGTGGCCGTAGAGGCGATGCGCCGTGCGCTTGGCGACGACGAAGATCCGCGTCACGCGAGCACGTCTTTCAAACGACGCAGCGCGAGCTCCGTCTTGCTGTCGCGGATCTCGCCCGACGCGCACAACGCCAACGCTTCATCGAGCTCGATGGCGTGTCGCTTCTGTTCGCGCTCGAGCGGCGACGCATCACCCGGCGGCGCGACGAGCGTGTCCGGATCGATCGTCGTGTGGAAGAAGGCATGCACCTCGGCCACCATCGCGGGCACCGGGTACATGTTCGGCCCGAGCGGGAGCATCGCGCTCTCGGGTACGCGCGCGCCGACCTCTTCGAAGAGCTCTCGCGCAGCGGCTGCCGCATACGCTTCACCTGGCTCGACCAGCCCGGCGGGAAGCTCCCACAACATCGCCATTTGCGACGGCCCGCTTCGCGGATCCGTCGACGCCTCGGCGATGCCGCGAACGAAGAGCGGGACGCGAATGGCCGACACGAGCATCACGTGACGCCTTCCGTCGCGCTGGAAATGCGGTGCGATGACGACCGCGTCGATGGCTTTGCGCGAGACGACGTCGTACGCGAACGATTCGCCACCGCCGATGCGAACCTTCAAACGTTCGAGCCAAAGGAAGCCCGAACGATCAGACGGCGCAGCGCTTTCCGCCTGAAGCGAGGGGCTCGGAAGTCGCGGCAGAGGCACGCCGGCAAGGGAATACCACGAACGGAGCCAGCGTAGGTTATCGGTAGGCCCACCTGCGGGTATCCGCTAAGCTTCTCGGCGATCTGGTGTCAGAGCTTGGGACGGAACTTTCACCGGGAAGCCGCGTCACTAAGGACATGAACGAAGTCACACCCCCGAAGAGCGTTCGCAGCGACCGGAAGCAGGTCGACGTGTCGAGCATCGCCAAGATGGCCGCCCGGGCCGAGCGCCGAATTCGCCTGGTCCGTGCCCTCGCGTGGGGAACCAGCGCACTCTGTGCTTCGCTGGTCGCCGCCGTCGTCACGCTGGTTCTGCGAAAGACCAACCACTGCTCCGAGCGCTCCGCGGTCATCGCGTTCGTCGTCGAAGTGGCGTTCGTCGTTCTGGTCGTCGCTGCAGCCTGGATGCGCAAACTCCCGCAGCGCGCCGGCGCCATCGCGCTCGACCGCCACCACAACTTGAAGGACCGCCTCTCCAGCGCGCTCTCCTTCGCCGAACAGTCCCAAACCGATCGCACGCCGTTCATGGACGCGGCGATCGACGACGCGCTCGGCGTCGTGAAGGACGTCCAGCCTGCCCGCGCCGTGCCGATGAAGGCCCCGCGCGATCTCGGCGTGGCTGCCGCGCTCGCCGTGGCGTGCGGCTTCATCGCGCTCTTCGAGATCCGCGAGCACAAGCTCGGCATGTCGCAAAAGACGATCGACCCCGTCGAAGTGACGCAGGACGATCTCGACGCGTTCCAGAAGTTCCTCCAAGAGCAGGAGCAGAAGAACCAGAGCGAAGAAGCGAAGGACGCGACGCGCGAGTTCAACCAGCTCCTCAAGGACCTGGCCGACAAGCGCATCGACCGCACCGACGCGTTCCGTCGCATGCAGCAGCTCGAGGACAAGCTCCAGACTTCGAACCCGCAAGAGAAGAAGGCGCTCGAAGACGCGCTCCAGAAGATGGGCGAGGAGCTGAAGAAGAGCGAGCTCACGAAGCCCGCGGGCGAGTCCCTCGACAACAAGAACCTCAAAGACGCCGAGAAGAACCTCCACGACCTCGCCAAGAAGATGCGCGACGGCAAGGTCGACAAGGACCAGCTCGACAAGATGCGCGAGGCGCTCAAGCAAGCCGCCGAGAACGCGCAGAAGAACAAGGACGAGCTCGAGAAGAAGCGCGACGAGCTGAAGAAGGAAGTCGACCTCCTCAAGAAGAAGCAGGCCGAGCGCGGCGACGCGGGGCCGCAGAACGATCAGGAGAAGGATCTCCTCCAGAAGAAAGAGCGTGAGCTCGAGCGCCTCGATCAACAGGCGCAGCAGGCCGCTCAGAACCAGCGCTCGCTCGACAAGCTCGACTCGGAGCTGCAGAAGGCCGCCGAAGATTTGATGCACGACCTCGGCGCGTCGGCGAACGATCTCGATCAGGGCGCAGAAGATCTCGATCGCATGGCGCAGCAGGAGATGAGCGATCAGGAGAAAGAGGAGCTGAAGCAGAAGCTCCAAGAGCTCCGCGAGCTACTCCGCCAGCAAGGTCAGGGCGGGCACCAGCAGATGGTCCGCTTGCAGCGCTTCCAGCAACACGCGCGCGGTCAGAGCGGCGGCCAAGGCGGCCCCGGCGGACAGAACCAAGGGCCGACGGGTCAGGGCGGCGATCAGCAAGGCGGCGATCAGCAGGGCCAAGGCCAGGGTCAGCAAGGCGGTCAGCAAGGTCAGGGCGGGCAGCAGGGTCAGGGCCAGCAAGGTCAGGGCGGGCAGCAAGGCCAAGGTCAGGGCGGTCAGGGGCAAGGTCAAGGCGGCCAAGGCCAAGGTCAGGGACAAGGCCAGGGCCAAGGTGGTCAGGGCGGGCAAGGCCAGAGCGAGGTCTGGGTCGTCGGTCCGAACGGCGAGAAGATCTTGATGCTCACGCGCGGAAGCGGCGGTCAGGGGCAAGGTCAGGGTCAAGGCGGGCAGGGCGGCCAAGGCGGACAAGGTCCGGGCTGGGGCACCGGCCACGACTCGAACGTCCAAGGCGGCGCGACGCACCCGAAGGTCGGAACGCAAGACACGCAAGTGTCGGGTCAGGACACGGGCCAAGGTCAGACGCGCAGCCAAGTGATCTTGGGCGCCGCGGAGCGCGGCTTCGCCAATCGCGGTTACACGAAGGTGTATCGCGAGTATCACACGGTGGCTGAGGAAGCCCTCAACAAGGACGAAATTCCCGGCGGCTACCGATTCTATGTCAGGCGATATTTCCAGCTGATTCGTCCGCGTGACGGACAAGAGTGACCCCAAGGACCGGGACCAAAAAAAATGACTGAACCGACAGCGACCGAGAGCGTTCGGGCCGACGTACTGCAGTTCCGCGACAAGATCTCCGGGATGCGATCCGAGATCGGCAAGGTGATCATCGGCAACAAGGAGGTCGTCGATGGCGTCCTCGTGTGCTTGCTCGCCGGTGGCCACGCGCTCCTCGAAGGCGTGCCCGGCCTCGGCAAGACGATGCTCGTGCGCACGCTCGCCGAGACGCTCTCGCTCCAGTTCTCGCGCATCCAGTTCACGCCGGACCTCATGCCGGCCGACATCTTGGGCACGACCGTCATCGAGCAGAACCAAGGCACGGCCGGCGCGAACCAGTTCTACTTCCGCAAGGGCCCCATCTTCGCGAACATCGTCCTCGCCGACGAGGTGAACCGCGCCACGCCGAAGACGCAGTCCGCGATGCTCGAAGCGATGGCCGAGCGCCGCGTCTCGGTCGGCAACACGACGCACATGCTCGAGGAGCCGTTCATCGTCTTGGCGACGCAGAACCCGCTCGAGATGGAAGGCACGTATCCGCTGCCCGAAGCCCAGCTCGATCGATTCCTCTTCAAGCTCCACGTGCCGTTTCCGAACCGCGAAGAGCTCCACGGCATCCTCGACCTCACGACGGGCGCGGAGATGGCGAAGCCGACGCCGATCGTCGATCGCGCGACGATCCTGACGATGCAGAAGCTCGTGCGCCGCGTTCCGGTCGCGCGCCACGTGCAGGACTACGCGATTCGCGTCATTCAGGCGACGCACCCCGATGGTCCGGACGCGCCGGACATGGTGAAGCAGTTCGGTCGCGTCGGTGCATCACCGCGTGGTGCACAATCCGTTTTGTTGGCAGCGAAGATCAACGCGCTCTTCGACGGGCGCTTCGCCGCTTCGACGGACGACGTCCGCAAGGTCGTCCATCCCGCGCTTCGTCACCGCATGCTCCTCAACTTCGAAGGCGAGGCCGAGGGCATGAAGACCGATCAGCTCATCGACGCCATTCTCAAGAACGTCGCGGAGGCGAAAGTAGGCGCCGAGAAGGGGGCAGCGGTTGGGGCTGCTTGATCTGTTCCAGGCCGGCGGGCCGCTCTCGCTCCGCCCGGCGCGTCAGCTCGTAAAAACAGACGAAGACCTCTTCGATGACGAGTTCCAGCGGAAGCTGGATTATCTCGCGCTCGTCAGCCGAAAGGTCTTCGCCGGGCGCATGCGCGCCGAGCGACGCACGAAGAAGAGCGGCAGCGGCATCGAGTTCGCGGACCACCGCGATTATCAGCCGGGTGACGACTTTCGTTACCTCGACTGGAACGTCTATCAAAAGTTCGGACGCCTCTTGCTTCGTCTCTACGAAGAAGAAGAGGATTTGAGCATCTACTTGATCGTCGACGCGTCGGGCTCGATGGCCTTCGGCGACGGCGACAAGCTCAAGTACGCAAAGAAAGTCTGCGCCGCGCTCGCGTACGTGGGCCTCGCGAACCTCGACCGCGTCGGCATCGTCTCGACGAGCGACAAGGTGATGGAGCGCATGCCCGAGACGCGCGGCAAAGGGCGCATCTTCAAGGTGTTTCGTTTCCTTCGCGAGCTCGAGCCCGCGGGCGTGACCGACCTCGGCGACGCGCTGAAGACGTTCGTCGCGCAGCACAAACGCCGCGGCCTCGCCGTTCTCATCTCGGACCTTTACGACCCGGCCGGCTTCGAGAAGGGCATCAACGTCCTTCGCTACAACAAATACGATCCGTTCGTCGTGCACATCGTCGACAAGAAGGAAGAGAAGCCGAAGCTCACCGGCGACGTCCTCCTGTACGACTGCGAAACGGGCGACGAGCGCGAGGTCACGGTCACGGCGAAGGTCCTCGAGCGCTTCGGTCAGGTCTACAAAGAGTACCTGCACGAGATCGATCGCTTCTGCACCACGCGCACGGTGCCTTACATCCAGGCGGACGTTTCCCAACCCTTCGACGAGTTGATCCTCAAGATCTTTCGACGCGGAGGGTTTCTCCGATGACCGCTCATCGCCTGCGAGAAAAGTGGGAAGTGGAAAGAGGAAAGTGGAAAGAGGAAAGGCCGGCAGATCGGTCTTTCATTCCACTTTCCACTTTCCACTGTCCTCTTTCCACTGTGCCTTTGGGGATTGAGCCGTGATCTTCGCCGGCCTGCCGTTCGCCACGCTCGCCACCATCTTCGGCGCGGTCGCCGCCGGAATGATCGCGCTGTACATCTTGAAGCTGCGCCGCCGCGTGGTCGCGGTGCCGTTCTCGCCTTTGTGGCAGCGCATCTTGCGTGACAAGGAAGCGACGAGCCTCTTCTCGAAGCTGAAGCGGCTCTTGTCGCTCTTGTTGCAGCTCGCGCTGCTCGCGTTGCTCGTGCTGGCGCTCGGTGATCCGCGCGCGGCGGCGACGCTCATCAAGGGGCGAAACGTCGTCGTGCTCGTGGACGCGAGCGCGTCGATGCAGGCGACGGACGGCTCGCCGAACCGACTCGCGTCGGCGAAGGACGAAGTGAAGCGCCTCATTCGCGGCATGGGCGGCGCCGACCGCATGCTCATCGCGCAAATGGACGCGGCGATCACGCCCATGGGTCCGATGAGCGGCGACACGAGCGAGCTCGAGCGCGCCGTGGATTCGATCAAGGCGACGGACGCGCGAGCAGATTTCCCGCGCGCGCTTCGCTTCGCGACCGACACGCTGAAGAACGTGGAGAACTCCGAGATCGTGCTCGTCAGCGACGGCAACCTCGGCGAGCCGACGGACTCGGCAGGTCCGGTGCACCTCGGCGACGTGAAGCTCTCGTACATGCCGGTCGGCAAGGCGAAGGAGAACGTCGCGATCACGCAGTTCTCGGTGCGCCGATATCCGCTCGACAAGTCGCGCTACGAAGTGATGCTCGAGGCGAAGAACACGGGCGCCGATCCGGCCGACGTGGAGCTCTCGCTCTGGGGTGACGGCACGCTCGTGGATCTCACGAAGCTGAAGCTCAAGCCGGGCGAGCGCCTCCCGCGGTTCTATCCGAACTTGTCCGGCGCCTCGCGCACGCTCGAAGCCAAGCTCGCGATGATCGGCGACTCGAAGGACATCCTTCCGGCCGACGACCATGCGTACGCGCTTCTTCCGGAGCGACGCCGCGCGAAGGTGCTCATCGTCTCGCAGGGCAACACGTATCTCGAAGCCGCGCTTCTCCTCGACGAGTACCTCGAGGTGACGTCGGCGACGCCGCTCGAGTACGCGACCAAGCACGCCGCGAATGCGAAATCGTTCGACGTCATCATCTTCGACGAGGCCACGCCCGCCGAGATGCCCCGCACGAACGCGCTCTACCTGGACCCGCGCGGGCCCGGGTCGCCGTTCAAGGTCGAGAACGAGATCATCCAGCCGGGCTTCGACAAGATCGATCGCAAGCACCCGATCGTGCGCTTCACCGCGCTCGACCAGGTCAACATCGCGCGCGGTCACAAGCTCAAGGTCGAGCCGGGCGACAAGATCATCGGCGCCTCGGACGACGGGCCGATCCTCGTCGCGGGCAACCGCAACGGCGCCAAGATGGTCGCGATGGGCTTCGACGTGCGCGACAGCGATCTCGCGCTCCGCGTCGCGTGGCCCGTCTTGCTCCTCAACATCATCAACTACTTCACCGACGAGGACGCGAGCTACCTCTCGAGCTTCCGCACGGGGGACGTGTGGCGCATTCCGGTCGGCCAAGGCTCGACGCAGGCGAAGCTCACGATGCCGGGCGGCGCGAACGAGCCCATCCCCGTGCACGAAGGCCGCGCAGTCTTCTTGGGGCAGCAGGCAGGCTTCTACCAGCTCGATCTCGATCAGCCACAAGCGGACGCGCCCAAAGACAAAGAGCCGAAGGATCCATCGGCGGCCGGAACGAGCGTCAAGTTCGCAGCGAACCTCCTCGATGACAGCGAGAGCGCGATCGGCCCGCCCACGCACAAAGAGTGCAGCACGAACCCAGACTGCGAAGGCGGCTGGGCCTGCTTCAAGAAGAGCCCGACGGACGCGAAGGGTGAGTGCTCCCTCGTCGTCGACGGGAAAGAGGCAGGCACCGTCAGCGCGTTCCATGTCGGAGTGCGCCGTGAGATCTGGATTTACCTCTTGATGATCGCCATCGCGATCACCGTCCTCGAGTGGATCACGTACCACCGGAGGCTCACGGTATGAACCGCAAGGAGCTCCTCCGGAGACTCGGGTTCGCGGCTGTCGTCCTGGCCGTCGCCGTGGGCGGGCTTTGGGCCTACTTCCACTACATCCACTACGCGGGGCCGACGATCGCGTGGAAGCGCGACGGCAAAGAGTACGAGCTGCTCTCGCCGCGCAACCTGATCATCGCGGTCATCGGCGCGCCGTTCTTCATCTGGATGATCGGCCGCTCGCTCGCGGATCTTCCGTGGCCGCAGCGCATCATCTCGGTGCTCTTGCGCATCGTCTTCGTGTCGCTCCTCGCGTTCGGCCTCGCGCGGCTCGCGCGCACGGCGACGACGCAGAAGGTGTGCACCGTGTTCGTCGTCGACGTCTCCGAGTCGGTGCCCGATGCCGCCATCGCCGACGCGCGCGCGGAGATCCAGAAGGCGCTCGACGCGAAGCCACCGGACGCGCTCGTTCGCGTCATCACGTTCTCGGCGCGGCCGCGCGTCGTTCCCATGGGGGACGAGGCGACGAAGGTCCCCGAGCTCGAGCGCCATGACGTCATCGAGCGGCGCGAGCTCGGTGAAAAAGTGCCCGACGCGCGCACGGCCAAGGACAGCAAGAAGCTCGGTCGCGACGCGGCGACGGACATTTCGTCGGCTCTGCAGCTCGCGTACGGCCTCTATCCGGCTGGCTACCTGCGCCGCGCGGTCATCTTTTCCGACGGCGTGCAGACCGACGGCGATCTCCTCGCCGAAGCGACGCGCGCGCGCGAGTTCGGCGTGAAGCTCTACACCGAGGCGTACAAGCGCCCCGTCCCCGGCGAGGTCGCGCTCCGCGAGCTCCGCGTGCCGGACAAAGTCCGCGTCGGCGAGCCGTTCGAGCTCCACGCGAACATCTTCTCGAGCCGCGCGCAGAAGGCCCACGCGATCCTGAAGCAAGGCGAGGCGATCAACGGCCTCGACGGCGTCCGGACGCTCGACCTCAAGGCGGGCGACAACGACGTCACGTTCAAGAGCGTCGTCCGCGTCGCCGGCGAGGTCACGTACGCGCTCGACCTCACCGAAATCGAGGAAGACCGCTTCAAAGAGAACAACTACTACACCGTGACGGCCGCCGTTCCTGGCCGCCCTGCGGTGCTCTACGTCGAAGGCAACACGTCACGCGCGTCGTATCTGGCGAGCGCACTCGCGGCGCAGGAGTTCGACGTCGACGTCCGCGCCCCGCGCGAGCTGCCCTCGTCGTTGCGCGAGCTCGAGCGCTACGACTTCGTGATTCTCTCCGACGCGCCGGCCGAGGCGGTCTCGCTCACGCAGCAAGACGCGATCGAAGGCTACGTGCGCGATCTCGGCGGCGGCTTCCTCTTCGCGGGCGGCGAGAGCGGCTACGGCCTCGGCGGCTGGTACCACACCACGATCGAGCGAATTCTCCCGGTCCGCATGGATTCGGAGAAGAAGAAGGACGAGCCCGGCGTCGCGATGGATCTCGTCATCGACCGGTCGGGATCGATGACCGGCCCGAAGCTCGAGATGGCGAAGGCCGCCGCGAAGGCCACCGCCGACACGCTCGCGGGTGACGACCTCCTCGAGGTCATCGCGTTCGACTCGTCGCCGAACAAAGTCGTCAAGATGACCAGCGCGAAGTACCGCGCGCGCATCCAGAACGACATCGCGCGCATTCAAGCGGGCGGCGGCACCGAAATCTTCTCGGCGCTCGACGCCGGCTATCAGTCGCTCAGCGTCACGCGCGCGCGCAAGAAGCACATCATCCTTCTCACGGACGGTCAGGCGCCCCAAGGCGGCTTGCGCGAGCTCTCGCAGCAGATCGCGGCCGAGGGCATGACGCTCACGACCGTCGGCCTCGGCGCGGATGTCGACGCGAACTTGCTCCGCGCGATGAGCGATCTCGGCGGCGGTCGCTACTACGGCGTCAACGATCCGTCGCAGCTCCCGCGCGTCTTCACGAAGGAGACCGAGCTCATCTCGCGCTCGGCGGCCGTCGAAGAATATTTCCAACCGAAGGTCGTGGCGCCCGCAGACTTCCTGCGCGGCATCGACATGGGCTCGGCGCCGTTCCTCCACGGCTACGTCGCGACGAAGATGAAGCCCGCGCCCGCTCAAGAGGTGCTCGAGAGCGAAATCGGCGAGCCCATTCTCGCGCGCTGGCACGTCGGCCTCGGTTGGAGCGTGGCGTGGACGAGCGACGTGAAGAACCTCTGGGCCGTCGACTGGCTGAAGTGGCCCGGCTACGGCCAGTTCTGGGGCCAGCTCGTTCGCGAGCACATGCGCCAGAAGAAGCGCCAGCAGTTCGACATGCGCGCCGAGATCGATCCCGCGACGGGCCACCTCAAGGCCTCCATCGACGCGATCGGCGGCGACGACAAATTCCAGAACGGCCTCGACGCGAAGTTCCAGATCAAAGGCCCGCAGCCTTCCCAAGCGATCAAGAACCTCTCGATGAAACAGACGGCGCCCGGCCGCTACGAGATCGATTTTCCGCTCGACCAATACGGCTCGTTCCTTCTCCACTCGTCGCTCGAGAAGCCCGTCGAGGACGGCCGCGGCAACCTCAAGATGGCCCAGGTCGCCGAGAGCTTCGGCCACGTCACGAACCCGTACCCGCGCGAATACCTCGCGCTCGCGCCCGACTCCGTCACGCTCACGCGCGCCGCGGAGATCACCGGCGGCAAGCTCGACCCGCAGCTGAAGGAAGTCTTCGACCCCGCTGGCCAGACGATCACGTACCACCAGGATCTCTGGTCGCGGTTCATCTTCGCCGCGATCTTCGTCTACTTGCTCGACCTGCTCATGCGCCGCATGCGCCTCTTCGACCGCAAGAAGACCGTCCGCCCCTCGACGTCGAAGGCCTAGGAGCGTTTCCAGGCGCGGATCGAGACCATCGGGAACGCCGGCAGGAGGCGGCCGTAGATCTGGAACTGATCGACGAGGTCGGTTCGGTCGAACGTGGAGCGGACCATCGCGACGGTGTCGCGATCCATGTGGCAGCCCTGCTCGTTGAGGCGGAGCCAGATCGGATCGGCGGCGTGCATCAGCGTGCGCGCGACCTTGTGCTCGCTCGCGACGTGCTCGACGAGACGGAGCTCGCCGCCCGGACGAAGGACGCGCTTCGCTTCGGCGAGCGCCCGCGCGGCGTCGGGGATGCTGCAGAAGACGAGACACGCGACGACCGCGTCGAAGGACGCGTCGGGGAAGGGGAGGGCCTGCGCGTCGCCGCGCGCGATCGAAATGTTCGGGCGCGCTCGCTCGCGCGCGACGGCGAGGAAATCGTCGTCGATGTCGATCGCGGTGACGCGCGCTTCCGTGAAGAAGTGTTCGAACATGAATCCGGTGCCGCACCCGATCTCGAGGATCGCCCCGCGAAGATCGGACGCGAGCCACGCGCGGCGCTCGCGAAATCCCGCCTCGTCGGCGTCTCGCATCACGGCGTCGTACAGCTCGACGTGCGAGAGGCGACGCTTCAGCGCGAGCGTTTTTGGTGCGTGTCTTGCGAGATGAATCAGCTCGCGCAGCATCGAAAGTACTGATACATGAGCTGTTCCCCTCGCCGCGACCTTTCCGCCCTCGAAATGAGCCGAGTCGTGTCCATCCTCCCGTCGGGCGACGAGCCGATCCGCAAGCGCGACGATTTGCTCGCCGTGTTTTACGAGGCGGCCGCGCAAACGCAGGCGCCGCGCATCGGTCCGGAAATGGAGAAGACGGGCGTCCACCCGGCTGACCTGTCACCCGTCACGTACGAAGGCGTCGTGATGAACGTCCTCGTCGATCTCGCCGCGCATCACGGGTGGGCAACGCACCGAGAACGCGACGGCGGCCCCATCATCTCGCTCGAGAAGGACGGCGCGAGCGTGACGCTCGAGCCCGGCGGCCAGCTCGAGCTCTCGGGCGCTCCCGCGGCGGACGTGCACGCGATCGACGACGAGACGCGCAGCCACATGCGCGAGCTGAAGGACGTCTCCGCGCGCCTCGGCGTGCAGTGGCTCGGCATCGGCTTCCATCCGTTCGCGACACGTCAGGATCTGCACTGGGTCCCCAAGGCGCGCTACGCGATCATGCGCGACTATTTCCCGACCGTCGGCCGCTA
>Ga0068868_100002528_pt1 | contig 12701 bp, 11 predicted proteins | sample KBSMisM42_FD_64660 | JGI IMG/M metagenome (GOLD analysis project Ga0068868, IMG submission 64660) | Miscanthus rhizosphere microbial communities from Kellogg Biological Station, Michigan, USA - KBS Miscanthus M4-2 | ecosystem: Host-associated > Plants > Roots > Rhizosphere > Soil ...
CATGAACATCCTCATCACCGGCGGCAGCGGCTTCCTGGGCGCGCGGCTGGCCCGCGCGTTGCTCGCCAAAGGCGCCTTGTCGATTGCCGGTGCGCCTGCGCGGTCCATCGACAGCATCACGCTGGCCGATCGCGCCGCGCCGCCGCAAGACCTGCAGGGCGATCCGCGCGTGCGCTTCGTCGGCGGCGATCTCAATGTGCAGATCGCGAGCGGCACCTTGCCCCCGCCCAAGACCGATGTCGTGTTCCATCTCGCGGCCGCCGTCAGCGGCGAATGCGAAGCCGACTTCGACCTGGGCATGCGAAGCAACTTCGACGCGACGCGCGCCCTGCTCGATGCCTGCCGCGCGCAAGGCACGAAGCCGATGTTCGTGTTCGCCAGTTCGCTCGCGGTGTTCGGCAACCTGCCCGGCCAGCCGATGCCCGAACTGATCGAGGACTTCACGTTGCCCACGCCGCAGAGCAGCTACGGCATCCAGAAATTCATCGGCGAGCAACTCGTGGCCGACTATGCGCGCAAGGGCTTCATCCGCGGCCGCAGCGCGCGACTGATGACGGTGAGCGTGCGCCCGGGCAAGCCGAACGGGGCCGCGTCGAGCTTCTTCTCGGGGATGATCCGCGAGCCGCTCGCGGGCGTTCGCGCCCAGGTGCCGGTGCCGCCCGAGACGCGTCACGCGTTTCTTTCGCCGCGCCTGACCACCGAAGCGCTGATCCGCGTGGCGGAAGCGACCGATGCGCAATGGGGTCCGCTGACGGCGATCAACCTGCCGTCGATCAGTGCGACCGTCGGCGAGATGGCGGCGGCGCTCGAGAAGGTGGCCGGTGCGGCAGCGACGGCACTGCTCGATTGGACGCCCGACCCGGCGATCCTGAAACTGGTGCGCACCTGGCCGGGCAACGTGGCGGCGGCGCGGGCACGTGCGATGGGCATGCAGTCCGACGCGGACTTCGAATCCATCGTGCGCGACTATGTCCGTGAAAACATGGCGGCGGTGAAGTTGCCGGTGCATTGATGCCGGCCATCCTGTTGGGTTGCATCGCCGACGACTTCACCGGCGCGACCGATCTCGCGAACAACCTGGTGCGTGGCGGCATGCGCGCCGTGCAGACCATCGGCGTGCCCGGCGAGCCATTGCAGGCCGATGCCGACGCGGTCGTGGTGGCTCTGAAGTCGCGCACGATTCCCGCCGCCGAGGCGGTGGCGCAATCGCTGCAGGCCTTGCATTGGCTGAAGGCGCAAGGCGCGCGGCAGATCTATTTCAAGTACTGCTCGACGTTCGACAGCACGCCATTGGGCAACATCGGCCCGGTGACCGAAGCGCTGATGGACGAACTCGGGACGGATTTCACCATCGCCACGCCGGCATTTCCCGACAACCAGCGCACCGTGTTCAAGGGCTACCTGTTCGTGGGCGACGTGCTGCTCAGCGAATCGGGCATGCGCGACCATCCGCTGACCCCGATGACCGACGCGAACCTGGTGCGTGTGCTCCAGGCGCAGTGCCGGCGCAAGGTCGGATTGATCGATCATCGCGCCGTTGCGGCGGGGCCCGAGGTGATCGCACGGCGCATCGGCGAGCTGCGCGCGCAAGGCGTGGCGATTGCCGTGGTCGACGCCGTGAGCAACGACGACCTGTTGCGGCTCGGTCCGGCCATCAAGGACTTGCCGCTCGTCACGGCCGGCTCCGGCGTGGCGATCGGCCTGCCGGCGAATTTCGGCATCGATGCTTCCGCCGCTGCGAGCGAGCTGCCACGCGCGACCGGGTTGCGCGCCGTGATCTCGGGCAGTTGTTCGCAGGCCACCAACCGCCAGGTGCGCGCCCTCATCGACGCCGGGCATCCCGCCTTCGCCTTGGACCCGCTGCGTCTCGCGGCCGGCGACGACCTCGTCGCACAGGCGCTCGCGTGGGCCGCGCCCTTATTGGCCAAGGGGCCGGTGCTCGTCTACTCCACGGCGCAGCCGCAGGATGTCAAAGCAGTGCAAGGCCGCCTCGGCATCGACGCGGCGGGCGCGATGGTCGAGCGCGCACTGGCGCAAATCGCGCGGGGCCTGGTGCGCCTGGGCGTGGGCCAGCTCATCGTGGCGGGCGGCGAGACCTCAGGCGCTTGCGTGCAGGCGCTGGGCGTTGCGCAGCTGCAGATCGGCCCGCAGATCGATCCGGGTGTGCCCTGGTGTCATGCGCGCGTGCAAGGCAAGGGGCTGCACCTCGCGTTGAAATCCGGCAACTTCGGCAGCGACGATTTCTTCGTCAAAGCCTTTACGATGATTCAATGAACGAAGCCCAGGCCCGCGAAGAAATCTGCCGCGTCGGCGCGTCGTTGTTTGCGCGCGGCTACGTGCACGCGACGGCCGGCAACATCAGCGTGCGGCAGGACGACGGCTTTCTCATCACGCCGACCGACGCCTGCCTGGGCTTTCTCGATCCGGACCGGCTCGCGAAGCTGGACGGCGAAGGCCGTCAATTGTCCGGCGATCGCGCGAGCAAGACAATCGCGCTGCATCGCGCGATCTACGGCGCGGCGAAGCGCTTCGATGCGGACACGCGCTGCGTCATTCACACGCACAGCACGCATGCAGTGGCGCTCAGCCTGCGTTGCCACGACGCCGAACTGCTGGCGCCGATCACGCCTTATTTCGTGATGAAGGTGGGTCATGTGCCACTGCTGGCCTACACGCGTCCCGGCGCGCCCGAAGTCGCGACGCAAGTGGCGCAACTGATCGAGCGCTACGGCACGCAAGGCAAGCCGATTCGCGCCGTCATGCTGCAGCGCCTCGGGCCCAACGTCTGGCACGACACGCCCGCTGCCGCGATGGCGGTGCTGGAGGAGCTCGAAGAGACGGCCAGGCTCACGCTGCTGGCCGGCGGCCGCGCGCAGCCGCTGGACGAATCGCAGATCGACGAACTGCGCCGCACTTTCGGCGCGCGCTGGTAATTTCGAGGAAGACACCATGCCCCGCTTTGCCGCCAATCTCTCGATGCTCTATCCGGAGCTCGATTTCCTCGACCGCTTCGAGGCCGCCGCGAAGGACGGCTTCAAGGCCGTCGAGTTCCTGTTCCCGTATGCGTACGAAGCCAAGGAACTCGCCGCGCGATTGAAGGCCAACGGCTTGCAGCAAGTGCTGTTCAACGCGCCGCCTGGCGACTGGGACCATGGCGAGCGCGGGCTGGCCTGCCTACCGGGACGCGAGGCCGAGTTCCGCGCCGGCATGGCCAAGGCCGTCGCTTATGCGCAGGCGCTGGCTTGTCCCCGCGTGCACGTGGTGGCGGGCCTGGTCCCCGCGGGCGTCGAGCGCGACTCGCTGCGGCCGCTGTATGTGAGCAATCTGCGCTGGGCCGCGGCCGAAGCGGCAAAGGCGGGTCTCGATGTGCTGATCGAGCCGATCAACACGCGCGACATCCCCGGCTTCTTCCTGAACCGGCAGGACCATGCGCACGAACTCATCGCGGAGATCGGCGCGCCGAACGTCAAGGTGCAGATGGACCTGTACCACCTGCAGATCGTCGAAGGCGACGTCGCGATGAAGATCCGGAAGTATTTGCCGACCGGCCGCGTCGGCCACTTCCAGATCGCGGGCGTGCCCGAGCGCCAAGAGCCGGACATCGGCGAGATGAACTACGGCTACCTGTTCGGGGTCATCGACGAGGTCGCGCAGCAGTGCGGGTGGGACGGCTGGATCGGTTGCGAGTACCGGCCGCGGCGCGGCGCGACGCCGCGCGGCACGTCGGACGGGCTCGGCTGGCTGCAGCGCTGGCGCTGAGACAATGCGCGGGTGGCCCTGACTCTCGCGCAACCCGCGCACAGCGAACTCGTCATCAAGAAAAGCCGTTTCATCGGCTGCGTGCAGGCCGTGCCCGATCGCGCGGCGGCACAGGCGGTGGTCGCGCAACTGCGCGTCGAACATCCCGCGGCCACGCATGTGTGCTGGGCGTTCCTGGCCGGTGGCCAGTCCGCGGCGAACGACGACGGCGAGCCGGGCGGCACGGCCGGACGGCCCATGCTCGAAGTGCTGCGCCGGCAGGACCTCGAAGGCGTGCTCGCAACCGTGGTGCGCTACTTCGGCGGCGTGAAGCTCGGCGCCGGCGGGCTGGTGCGCGCTTACACCGATGCGGTCGCGCAGGCCTTGCTCACCGCGACCAAGGTGCCGCTGCAAAAGATGCTGGCGTTGCGCTGCGCGGTCCCGTATGCGATGGAGGGGATGGTGCGGCGCGAGCTGCAACACGCCGGCGCGACGCTCGGTGACGTGGAGCATGGCAATGATGTCGTATTCGAATTCGGCATTCCCGAGACGCATGCGCCCGCGCTGATCGCCCGGCTCAACGAGTCGGGCCAAGGCATGTTGCGATGGCTGGATTAATGGCAGGCCGGGCGAGCAGCCGGTGCCTCACACCGTCACGAACTCGCTGCCGTCCAGCAGCTGTTCGACCTTGGCGGCCGAGTTGCCGACCAGGTTAACGGCATAGCGCAACTGTTCGGGGCTGCATTCGAAGCGTTTGCTCCACCAGTGCACCTCGCGCGGATCGTCGATGTCGATCAGGCCGCGGTCGGCCGGGACGGTTTCGAAGACATAAGCCATGGCACGGACTCCCGATCTTTTTGTAGCTGCGGAATGGATTGGACACGCGTGGCGGCGCGCTGCCTGAGCGCTGAGGCCGAAACAATGTGTCGTCCCGTTCCTACCGAATTGCTATCGTTTCGATAGCGAGCCGCGCCAGTAGCGTGACGGCCGTGGATGACGGTGTCGTGACTGTCAGGCGAGGCGCCGGATGAGTTCCTGCGCTGCTGCCGGCGCCCGCTCTTTCGCGCCGTTGATGAAGAAGATCAGGACTTCGTGACTCGGGCTCTTCACCCAGGCGCGCGCTCCTGCGGCCCAATCGTCGAGCAGGCCCGCGGGATAGCCCGTCGCGCATTCCGCTGCACTGCGCATCAGCCGGATGTACGCAAGGTCACTTTGCGGATCGGCAATCGCGGGAAACTTGTCGGAGTCGGTGTGCACGGTCGTGCAGCCGTATCGCCGCGCAAGCGCCAGGTACTCGGGGCAATCGAAGCTGGGATGGCGCACGTCGAGCACGTGGCGCAATTTGCGGCCGCCGACCTCACCCGGCAGCAGCGCGAGAAACGCCTCGAAGTCCGGCGCATCGAACTGCTTGGTCGGCATGAACTGCCAGACGATCGGGCCGAGCTTTTCGCCCAGCTCGCCGATGCCGCTCGCGACGAAACGCTGGATCGATTCGCCGGCCGTGGCCAATTCACGCCGGTTCGTCGCGAAGCGGTTGGCCTTGAGCGAGAACACGAAGCCGTCAGGCGTTTCGTCGCGCCACTTGGCGAAGGTCGGCGGCTTGAACGTGCTGTAGTAGGTCCCGTTCACCTCGATGGCGGTGAGGTGACGGCTCGCATAGGCCAGTTCCTGGTGATGCGGCAGGCCGGCGGGAAAGAAGTTCTTGCGCCACGGCTCGTAGGTCCAGCCGCCCACGCCGACGCGGATGCGGCTTTGGCGGGCATGGCGCTGCAGGTCCGGTGCATCGCTGAGCTTGGTTTCCATGGGCGGCGTCCTCTTGGGAGCGTGCATTTTGCCCAACTGCGGGAAAAAGGTGTCGCGCACGCTGCTGGCGCCCGGGGTGCGCAGGGCGTAAAGTCGTGGGTTGCCTCCGCAGTACTAAGGATTCCCCCATGAACGCACCCTTGCACCGCGAAATGCCCGCGGGTTTGCTCGATAACGCCGCCGCACTGGCCCACACCACCGAGCAGTGGGACCGCGATATCGTCAAGCAGCTCACCGACTACATCGCCATTCCCGCCAAGTCGCCCACGTTCGACAAGGAATGGGTGCAGCACGGCTACATCGAAACCGTGGTGCGCAATGCGGCGAGCTGGATCGAGGCGCAGAAAGTCGCGGGCCTCACGCTCGAGATCGTGCGCTTGCCCGGCCGCACGCCGGTGCTCTTCTTCGAGGTCGCGGCCACGCGTGCCGCCAGTGCACAGACCGTGCTGATGTATGGCCACCTGGACAAACAGCCGGAATTCACCGGTTGGCGCGGCGACTTGGGCCCTTGGCAGCCCAAGTACGAAGACGGCAAGCTGTATGGCCGCGGCGGTGCGGACGACGGCTACGCGGTCTATGCCAGCATTGCCGCAGTGCAGGCACTCAAGGCGCAGAACGTGCCGCATCCGCGCATCGTCGGTGTCATCGAGACGTCGGAAGAATCGGGTTCGCCCGACCTGCTGCCCTACGTCGATGCGCTGCGCTCGCGGCTGGGCGAAGTGGCGCTGGTGATCTGCCTGGACTCGGGTGCCGGCAACTACGACCAGCTGTGGCTCACGACCTCGCTGCGCGGCATGGCCAGCGGCACGCTGAAGGTCGAGATCCTGACCGAAGGCGTGCATTCGGGCGACGCCTCGGGGCTGGTGCCGTCGAGCTTCCGCATCATGCGGCAAGTTCTCGACCGGCTGGAAGACAGCAAGACGGGCCGGCTGTTGCCGCAAAGCTTCCACTGCGACATCCCGGCTGAACGGCTGGCGCAGGCGAAGGCGACGGCGGCCATCCTCGGTGACGAGGTTTACAAGCGCTTTCCGTGGGCGCATTACGACTGCGGCGGCTCGACCGCGTTCGCGTTGCCGACCACGACCGATCCGGTGCAGGCGCTCGTCAATCGCACCTGGACGCCGACGCTGTCGGTGACCGGCGCCGAAGGCTTTCCCTCGCTGCAGGACGCGGGCAACGTGCTGCGTCCCTACACGGCGTTCAAGCTGTCGCTGCGGCTGCCGCCGCTGGTCGACGCGGCGCAGGCCGTGCGCGAGCTCAAGGCCCTGCTCGAGGACAACGCGCCTTACCAGGCCAAGGTCACGTTCGAAGGCGGCAGCGCGGCCACGGGCTGGAACGCGCCGGATACCGCAAGCTGGTTCGAACGCGCACTCGACGAAGCGTCGCAAGCACATTTCGGCGCGGGCTGTGGCTATATCGGCCAGGGCGGGACCATTCCGCTGATGAACATGCTCAGCACCGGCTTTCCGAAGTCGCAGATGATGGTCTGCGGCGTCCTGGGGCCGCGCAGCAATGCCCACGGGCCCAACGAATTCCTGCACGTGCCCTATGCCAAGAAGCTCACAGCGGCCGTGGCACAGGTGATATCGCGGCTGCCTTGAGGTCGGCGAACCGTACGCCGTCGATGCCTGTGACGTGGTTCACAGGATCTCTGCGCAGCATTTCCGGGATGGTTGACCCTGATTGCTGCGCGGCGTAGTGCACGCGATCATGGCCGAGCCATGTTCGAAACCCTCACCGAATCCACTTTGTCGACGTTCACCGCGAGTGACGGGGACAACCTCGCCGTGCAGGACTGGCCGCTGCCCGAAGGCGTGGCCGTGCGAGGCGTTGTGCTGGTCGTTCACGGCCTGGGCGAGCACGCGGGCCGTTATGAACATGTCGCGCGACAGCTGAACAGCTGGGGCTTTGCAGTGCGCGGCTATGACCATTACGGCCATGGCGATTCGGACGGCGTGCGCGGGGCACTGCCCGTCATGACGCGCCTGCTCGACGACCTGACCGACATGATCGAAAGCACGCGCAAACGTGCCGAGCCGGGCACGCCTTTCATCCTGCTCGGGCACAGCATGGGCGGCCTGGTGGCGGCCTGTCTCGTCGCGCTGCGCAAGGTGCCGGTCGATGCGCTGGTGCTCTCGTCCCCGGTGTTCGATCCCGGCCTGAACCCGGTCCAGAAACTGCTGCTGGCCACTTTGCCGCGTATCGCGCCCAACCTCACGGTGGGCAATGGCCTGAAGGTCGACTTCATTTCCCATGATCCGCAAGTCGTTGCCGCCTACAAGTCCGACCGGCGGGTGCACGACCGCGTCTCGGCGCGCCTCGCGCGCTTCATTGCCGGCGCAGGGCCCATTGTGCTCGAGCGCGCGCACGAATGGAAAGTGCCGACGCTGCTGATGTACGCCGGCCAGGACAAGCTGGTGAACCCGCGCGGCAGCGAGGCGTTCGCCGCCGCGGCGCCGCCTTCGGTGGTGACCGCGCGCTGCTTCGAAGAGCTCTATCACGAGATCTTCAATGAGGTCGAGTCTCAGCGCGTGTTCGACACCTTGCGTAAATGGCTGGACCAGCGCCTCTGAGGCTCGTCAACCCAGCCGGCTGAGGACCGCCAGTGGTGCCGTCTCGGCCCGCAGCACGCGCGACCCCAGCGTCACCGCCTTGAAGCCGGCGCGCAGTGCCGCATCTTCCTCGGCAGCCGAGAGGCCGCCTTCCGGTCCGGAGAGAACAGTCACGGCTGGGTCGGATGCTTCGGGCATGGCCTGCGCATCGGCGCGCAGCGCGAGCAGCAGCCGGGCCTCGCCCTGCGCGCTGCCCAATTGCCGCAGCCAGTCGGCGAGGTCCTGGACCGGATGGATCACCGGCACGCGGTTGCGACCACTCTGCTCGCAAGCCGCGACGGCTACTCCTTGCCAGTGGGCCAACCGTTTGGCCGCGCGCTCGCCGGAAAGGCGCAGCACCGTACGCGCCGTCTGCAGCGGACATATCGCGATAGCGCCCAGTTCCGTCGCTTTCTCCACCAGCCAGTCCATTCGTTCATTGGCCGGGACGCCGACCGCCAGCGTGATCCGGTGCTGTGATTCGCGCTCGACCGGATCGTGCATACCGACCTGCACGCGCACGTCGCGGCGACCCATCGCTTCGACGGTCGCGCCGAACTCGCCGCCTTCGCCGTTGAACAAGGTGATGCGCGCGCCGGGCTGCAGCCGCAGCACCTGCACGTGACGCGCGGCGCCGGGCGGCAGGTCGAGCGACTGGCCGCTTGCGAGCGGGACCGGACAATAGAAACGCGGCATGCGTGTCGCTAAACGCGGCCGAAGGCGTAGCCCGTCACGGCCTGCATGCCTTCGATCTCGTCGACCAGGCGCAGCAGCGGCGCGAGCTCGCGATAGCGGCTCGCCGTCGCGCGGATGTAGGCGATAAAGCGCGGCGCGTCGGCCAGGTACTTGGGCTTGCCGTCGCGCAGCGTGAGCCGCGCGAAGATGCCGGCGACCTTCAGGTGCCGCTGCAGCCCCATCCATTCGACGGCGCGGTAGAACTCGCCGAAATCCGGATCGACCGGCAGCCCCGCTTTCAGGGCCTTCTGCCAGTAGCGCACCGTGATGTCGAGCACGAACTCTTCGTCCCAGCTGAGGAAGGCGTCTCGCATCAGGCTCGCGATGTCGTAGGTGATCGGGCCGTACACCGCGTCCTGGAAATCCAGCACGCCCAGGCGCCGCTCGCCCTCCCCGTTGGGCATCATCAGGTTGCGAGGCATGAAGTCGCGATGGACGTACACAGCCGGCGAGGCGAGGTTGCGCTGGACGATCAGTTTGAACATGCCGTCCAGCGTCTCGCGAAGTTTGCCCTCGACCTCGACGCCGCGATGCCGCGCCAGGTACCAGTCGGGGAACAACGCAAGTTCGCGCGCGAGCAGCGCTTCATCGTAGGCCGGCAAGACACCCGGGCGCGACGCCACCTGCCAGGCGATCAACGCGTCCACGGCTTGCAGGTAGAGCGGCTGGTTGGAGGGCGGGTCGGCCGTATCGACCGCTTCGATCATGGTGCGGGTGCCCAGGTCGGTGAGCAGCATGAAGCCGCTCGCCTCGTCCCAGGCCAGCACCTCGGGCACGTTGAGGCCGGCTTGCGCCATCAGCTGCGCAACGTGAACGAAGGGCCGGCAGTCTTCATGCGACGGCGGCGCGTCCATGATGATGCGGCTTGCGCCGGTGCTGTCGATGCGAAGGTAGCGGCGGAAACTGGCGTCGGCGGAAGCGATGCGCAGGGTCGGGGGCAGCAAGCCGTGCGCCGGCGCCACGCCATCAAGCCAGCGCATGAAGGCCTCCTGGCGGGCGGGGTCGGCCCAGGTGACGGCGCCGGGCGGGTAAAGGGGCGGGTTCGCGGGAAGGCTCATGGATAATCCATTCTACAAATCAGCCCTGCCAATGTGCCTCGTCACTGCGGCGGACCTCCTTCCTCGATGCACGTGACACACCCGGCGTTTCGCGCCCGCTTCGCCCTGACCCCGGTCGCGCTCGTGGCTTGCGCCCTGCTGCAGCCGCACTCGGCCGCGGCGCAGGACACTGCCCCGCTCGTGCTCAAGCCGAGCAACATGCTGCGCGATGCGCTGCCGCCAAGTGCGCGCGACAAGCTGCCCACCTATGTGAGCGGCGACCGCGTCGAGGGCCACACCGACCTGGACACCCTCGTCGAGGGCCATGCCCAGCTGCGCCGCGGTGACACCGTGATCCGCGCCGATCGCCTCGAGTACTACCAGCCCGACGACCTGGCGCGCGCGCGAGGCAATGTGCACATCAACCGGGCAGGCGATATCTACGAAGGGCCATTGCTCGAGCTGAAAGTGGAGGCGTTCGAGGGCTTCTTCAACGAGCCGCGCTACCGGTTCCTGCGCAACAACGCCTACGGTCAGGCCGATCGCGTCGACTTCATCGACGACAAGCGCGCCGTCGTGCGCAACGCTACTTACACGACCTGCCAGCGGCGCCCCGGCCCGAGCTGGATGCCCGATTGGATCCTGCGCGCCGCCAGCATCCGTATCGACAACGAGGAAGAAGTCGGCCAGGCCAGCGGCGCGGTGCTGAGCTTCAAGGGGATGCCGATCCTGCCCGTGCCCGACCTCAGCTTTCCGCTTTCGGACAAGCGCAAGTCCGGCTTGCTGCCGCCGACGATCGGCCTGGACAGCCTGAGCGGGATGGAGCTCACGGTGCCCTATTACTGGGACATCGCGCCGAATCGCGACGCGACGCTGTATCCGACGCTCATGACCAAGCGTGGTGTCGACCTGGCGGGCGAATTCCGCTACCTCGAGCCCACCTACGGCGGACAGGTGCGCGCGGACTACATGCCCAACGATTTGCTTCGCCAGCGCAATCGCTGGGGCTACGCCATCCTGCACAACGGGCAATTGACGTCGCCGTTGCCGGGCCCGCTTGGCTTGAGCCTGAACTTGAACCGGGTGAGCGACGACAACTACTGGCGCGACTTCTCGCGCAGCACCGAATCGCTGACGCAACGCCTGCTCGCCAACGACGGCACCCTCTCCTGGGCGCGCGGGAATCTTTCGCTTTCGGTGCGCGCCCTGAAATGGCAAACGCTGCAGGACGTCAGCTCGCCGATCGTGCCACCCTACGACCGCGTGCCGCAGGTCGTGGCCCACTACGGTTTCGCGAACCTGCCCGGCGGGCTCCAGGCCAGCATCGACGCCGACTACACGAAGTTCGAATCCGACCGCGTCCTGAACAACCAGCCCAACGCGCAGCGTGCCTACACGTTCGCGCAGATCAGCCGGCCCTGGCAGGCTCCGGGCTGGTTCGTCGTGCCGAAACTGCAGCTGCATGCGCGTCAATACCAGTTCGACCAGGCGCTGACCAATGGCGCCACGTCGGCGAGCGTCACGGTGCCGACCTTCAGTCTGGACAGCGGCCTGGTGTTCGAGCGCGACGCGAACTACTTCGGCCGCGCGTTTCGCCAGACGCTCGAGCCGCGTGCGTTCTACGTCCACACGCCGTTTCGCGACCAGAGCCTGCTGCCCAATTACGACTCGGCGGCGATGGATTTCAACTTCGCCACCATCTACACCGAGAATGCGTTTGCCGGCAACGACCGGATCGCCGACAACAATCTCCTGACGCTCGGCGCGACCACACGCCTGCTCGATCCGGACACGGGCGCCGAGGCGGCCCGCTTCGGTGTCGCCCAGCGGCTGCGCTTCAAGGACCAGCTCGTCACCTTGCCGGGAGGCGCGCCGGTGAGCGAACGCCTGTCGGACCTGCTGCTCGGGGCCCAGGTGAACTGGACGCCCCACTGGGCGCTCGATGCAACGTTCCAGTACAACCCGAAGACCGGCCAATCCGTGAGTTCCACCATCGGTGGGCGCTACAACCCCAGCAACTACCACGTGATCAGCGCGGCGTACCGGCTGCAACGCGGATCGAGCGAGCAGATCGACGTGGGCTGGCAGTGGCCGCTCAACGACCTCTGGGGCGACAAGGGCCGCAACCTGGGCCCCGGGCAGGGCGAAGGCGAGGGCCGCTGGTACAGCGTCGGGCGGCTGAACTTCAGCCTCTACGACCGCCGGCTGGTCGATTCGGTCGTGGGCTTCGAATACGACGCCGGCTGCTGGCTCGGCCGCATCGTGCTGGATCGGCTGCAGAACGGCACGTCGACGGCGAACACGCGCATCCTTTTCCAGCTCGAATTCGTGGGCTTCACGCGCATCGGCTCGAGCGCCCTGCAGGCACTCAAGCAGAATATCCCCCATTACCAATACCTGCGCGAGCAGGTGACGTCTCCCAGCCGCTTCAGCAATTACGAGTGACCAACACCATGAAACGACCCGTTCACGCCCTGGGGCTCGCCTGCGCGGCGCTAGCCATGGCCCTGGCGCTGCCCGCCGGCGCGCAGGGCTTGCGCGTGCCTTCCGCGCCGGCTGCGGCCGCGCCGCGGACCTCCGATGCCGGGCCACGCGCTGCCGACTACATCGTGGCGGTCGTCAATTCCGAACCGATCACGAACAACGAAGTGCGCTATCGCATGATCCGCTTCGCCAAGCAGATGCAGCAGCAGGGCCAGCCGCTGCCGCCGCCGAACGAATTCGCGCAGCAGGTGCTGGAGCGCCTGATCAGCGAAAAGGCGCAATTGCAGTTGGCCCAGGAAAACGGCATCCGGGT
>Ga0068868_100002529_pt1 | contig 12699 bp, 15 predicted proteins | sample KBSMisM42_FD_64660 | JGI IMG/M metagenome (GOLD analysis project Ga0068868, IMG submission 64660) | Miscanthus rhizosphere microbial communities from Kellogg Biological Station, Michigan, USA - KBS Miscanthus M4-2 | ecosystem: Host-associated > Plants > Roots > Rhizosphere > Soil ...
CCAGCGCTCCGCGCACGGCGTGGATGCACCGATCGAAGGAGTCACATATGAAGCTGAAGCGAACCGCGACCAAAGCAACGCTGATGGGTGCCATGAGCATTGCGGCGGCGGGGTTCGGCGGTTCGGCGCAGGGTTGGCGCACGCTGATCCGCCGTTCCCGACGCCGCCACCGTGGCCAGTCCCGTCGTCTGGAATACGGACCTAAACGCGTGGGGTGTCTGGTGGAACGGTAGCTTCCAGACGCTGCAACCATTGCAAGGGAATGGTCGCCCTGCCTGCGCAGGGCGACCTTTCTGTGTTCAGTCCCGGTGCAATCGCGCCCGCACGGATGCCGCGCTGTCGCTGGCGAGCACTTCCTGTGCGAGCCGTTGCGCCTCAGCGGTGTCGACAGCGCGAACCGCCTCCTTTGTGGCGGGAATCGCCGGGGGAGTGACGGACAGCGAATCGACGCCCATCCCGAGCAGCGGCGCAACAGCGCGCTCGTCGGCCGCGAATTCGCCGCACACCGACACCGACGCCTTGCCTGCAGCTCCCTGACAGGTAGCCCGAATCAGTTGCAGCAGGCCTGGATCGAATGTGTCGCCGATCGGCGCGACCGCATCGTTGTTGCGATCGGCCGCCAGAGTGTACTGCGTCAAATCGTTGGTGCCGATGGACAAGAAGTCGACGTGGCGCGCGAATGCAGCGGCCTTGAGTGCGGCCGCAGGCACCTCGACCATCATGCCCACTTGCAATCCGGCGGGGCGGCCACGACCGCCTGCCTGGCCGATCGCCGTGTCCAAAAGCTCACGCGCGGCGAACAGTTCGTCGAGCGTGGCGATCATTGGAAACATCACGCTGACCGGTGTCTGCTGCGCCAGCCGGACCATGGCCAACAATTGCTCGGCCAGCAGATCTGGATGCGCCAGCGACAGCCGGATGCCACGAACACCGAGGTATGGGTTCGCTTCGGCAGGCGACGGTAGGAAATCCAGTGGCTTGTCGCCACCGACATCCAAGGTCCGCAACGTGATTCGCCGTCCGTCGAGGGACTCGGCTATCTTGCGGTACACGGCGAACTGCTCCTCGACGTCCGGTGCGTCCTGACGCCCGAGGAACAAGAACTCGGTGCGAACCAGGCCGGCGAGATCGGCGCCGTGCGCCGCCGCCGCGCGGGCGTCGTCCACCGAGCCGACGTTCGCGCCGACCGGAATCGTGACGGCGTCGCGGGTGACCGCGGGCTCTGCGGCGCGGGCGCGTGCGTGGCCCTGTCGCCGCGCAAGCGTGGCGACCCGCTCGGCAAACTCCTGACGGACATCCTGTGCCGGGTCCACGATGAACTCGCCCTGACCGCCGTCCACCGCGACGATCGTGCCGTCCGGAATCGACAGCACGGTCGGGCCGGCTGCGACGATCACCGGAATCCCCTTCGCCCGCAACAAGATCACGTTATGCGCGTGCGGGCTGCCGAACGCCAGCAACACCGCCGCCACCCGCGAAGGATCGAGTTCTGCGGCCTCTGCGGGCGTCAAGTCGGCCGCAATAACCACGCCCGTCGGGCCCGCCGAGTGCTCGCCGCCGCCCAGCATCGCGCGCAGCACCTGATCGCCGACCGCGCGAACGTCGTCGGCGCGCGCCCGCAAGTACGGATCGGGCACCGCGGCGAACTCAGCGGCCAGGTCCTGCACAGCCGCCGACCAGGCTGAGATTGCGGACAGCCCGCCGTCGATGCGGGTGCGCACGCTGTCGAGCAACGCGGAGTCGTCGAGCATAAGCTGATGCGCATCGAAGATCGCCGCCTCGGCCTCACCGATCTCGCGGGCAGTGCGCGTCCGCAGATGGCTGATCGTGCGCCGGACCGAAGCGATCGCCTTGCCGACCCGGCGCCACTCGACGGCGGGTTCGTCGGCCGGCGTGTCGGGGATGGTGATGGTGCCCGACCGCGCTGAGTGTGCTGGTCCGATTCCCAGCCCGGCTCCTGCGCCGATCGGCGCTTGACGCACCGCCTGTGCGGGCGCGGGCGCTGCCTCGCCGGGCGACTCGTCGAAGTTTCGCGCGGCCAGCGACAGAATGTGGTCGAGGGATTCGGCGGCCTGGCTGCCCGACACCCGCACCTCGACCTCGTCACCAGACCGCACGCCCAGCGTCGCGATCTTCGAAAGGCTCCCGGCGTCAACCCATTCCGACTCGGTGCGCCGATTGCGGATCCGCGCACGGGCGTCGCGGCGGCGCACCTCCTGGACCAACCGCGCGGCTGGGCGGGCATGCAGCCCGTGGGGATTCGTGACGACGAAGCTGCCGGTGAGCTCGTCGGCGTCGCGATCGACATCGGCCGCGGCTGTTGTCGGGGCCGACCCGAGATGGCCGATCTTTCCGGCGAGTGCGCCCGCGGCTTCCGCGGCCACCTCGCCTCTATCCGCTCCGTTGGCCGCGGCCACAGCCGCGACCACCAGACCTTCCACCAGGGCAGCGGGACACAGCACCACCTGCTCACGCACATCGTCGTCGAGCAGTTCGAGCGCGAGTTCGGCGGACAGCACCGCGCTGCCGAGGTCCATCAGCACGACGACGCCTGCACCCTGATCCGCCGCAGTGATGGCGTCGACGATCTGCGAAGCATCGGTCCCGAAGGTGGTGTCGTCGAGGCCTGCGGCGATCGCGATGCGGATCTGCTTGCCGTGCAACATCTCCTGGGCTAGCGCCACCGCAGCGCGGGCCAGCGCCCGGCTGTGTGAAACGACGACGAGTCCGACGGTCACAGCCTCACCCGCCTGTGGCGAAGGCCGACGCGGCCGCCGCGATCAGCATCGCCGCCGACGTGGCGCCCGGATCCATGTGGCCGACACTGCGCTGCCCGAGGTAGCTGGCGCGGCCCTTCCTGGCGACCATGGATTCTGTTGCATCGCGACCCTTTTCGGCCGCAACGGTGGCGTCGGCGAGTGCGACCGCGAGACCGCCACCTGATGCCAGCGTGGCGTCGAGTGCGTCCAGCGCAGGCGCCAGGGCGTCGAACATCGTCTTGTCACCGGCTTCGGCGCGGCCGCGCTGCACCACACCCTCGACACCGGCGCGCAACGCTTTCGCGAAGTCCACCGCGTCGACGCTCTCGCCCGCACCGAACGCACCGGCCATCCGCAGGAAGAACGTGCCGTACAGCGGACCGCTGGCGCCGCCGACCGCCTTCACCAGCGTCATGCCCACCTGCTTGCACAGCGCGGCCATATCGGCAGGGGCCGCTTCGTCCAGAGCGCCGAGCACCGCCGTCATGCCGCGGTCCATGTTGATGCCGTGGTCGGCGTCTCCGATGGCCGCGTCGAGATCGGTGAGGAATTGGGCGTTCTCACCGATCACGCGGGCGAACTCGCGAACCCAGGCCGTCAGCAGCGAGAGGTCGACGTCGGCCATTCAGCATCCCCTACGCAGCGCCGGCGTGTTGACGGGATGATCCCACAGCCGCAGCAGCTCGTCGTCGGCGCGCAGCAGCGTGACCGAGCAGCCGGCCATGTCGAGGCTGGTGATGTACGGGCCCACGAGCGAGCGGGCGATACTGACACCGGCCTTGTCCAGGATCGCGGCGAACTCCGCATACATGACGTACAGCTCGATCAGTGGGGTGGCGCCCATGCTGTTGACGAACAGGATCACGCCGTCGTCGCCCGAGAAGTCGAGGTCGGACAGCACCGGGTCGAGCATGAGTTCGGCCACCGCGCGCGCGGGTTGCATGGGCATCCGCTGCCGTCCCGGTTCGCCGTGAATGCCTATGCCGACCTCGATTTCGGTGTCGGACAGCTCGAACGTCGGATGACCGACCGCGGGCACCGTGCATGAGGTCAGCGCGACACCCATGCTGCGCGACGCGGCGTTGACCCGGCGTGCGACGTCCGCGACCTCTGACAGGCTGCGACCCTGATCCGCGGCGGCGCCTGCAATCTTCTCGACCAGAACCGTGGCCCCGACGCCGCGCCTGCCCGCGGTGTAGGTGCTGTCTTGCACGGCGACGTCGTCGTCGACAACGACCGACTCGACTGTGATGCCCTCTGCATCCGCCAATTCGGCGGCCATCTCGAAGTTCATCACGTCGCCGGTGTAGTTCTTGACGATGTGCAGCACACCAGCCCCGCCGTCGACGTTCTTGGTGGCCTCCAGCATCTGGTCCGGCACCGGTGAGGTAAAAACCTCACCGGCACACGCGGCGTCGAGCATGCCCCGCCCGACGAAGCCGCCGTGCAGCGGCTCGTGCCCCGAGCCCCCGCCGGAGATCAGGCCCACCTTGCCCGAGATCGGTGCGTCGCCACGGTAGACGATCCGGTTGGTGTGGTCGATCCGCAGTTCGGGGTGCGCTATGGCCATCCCTCGCAGCGCCTCGGTGATGACATCGGCGGGATCGTTGATGAGCTTCTTCATGTCCGGGACTCCTCAGGCAGCGGTGTTGGACTCGACGGGGACGGCAGCGGGGGTCGGTGTCTCGTCGGCCCTGGTCTTGGAGATCGCGACGTAGGCGAACGCGGCGAGGACACCGGCGAGGCACTCGGCCGCGAGATAAACCGGCAACTGGCTCCATGAGACCGAGCCACCCGCGATCTGCTGGACGAGCATCGGGCCGAAGGTGCGGGCCGGGTTGATCGACGCGCCCGTGGTGGGTGCCACCGGGATGATCGCCGCGAACACCACCAGACCGATGGCGACACCGGCGAATCCCGCCGAGGCCTTGCGGTGTATCACGCCGAAGACGGTGAACACGAGAATGAACGTACCCACGAACTCGGCGAAAAAGGCCTGTACCGCACTGACATCGCCGGAATACGTCGCGACACCCAGGCCGGCGTCGCGGGCGGCCGTGCCGAGCACGCCGATGATCGCCGCCGCCCCGACAATCGCGCCTACCACCTGCGCGGCGACGTAGGCGGGCACGCGTGACCATGGGAACTTGCCGGTGGCCGCGAGTCCAAGGGTGACTGCGGGATTGATGTGGTTGCCGGAGATGTGGCCGAGTGAGTAGATCGTCGCCACCACGACGGTCGCGAACGCGAACGAGATCATGCCGAGGTCGGCCATTGTGAACGGAGCGTCCCCGTTGACGATGATCGTGGCCGGCACCGAGCCGACGCCGATGAAGACCAAGAAGGCGGTCCCGAATGCTTCGGCCGCGAGTTTCTGGGTGAGCGAAGGTTCGTCCATGACGTTCTCCTGAGACCTGGGTCCAAGCCGGCTGCCGTTTGGTGCTCGACTATCTCGGATATCATTCGATAATGTCGAATGTGATCTGGACCATACGCTTATGCTTCGGTGGGCACAAGGGCCGCTTTCGGCGGGAGGTGGACGCATGATCCAGGCCGTGGATCGCGCGCTGCGCATCCTCACGGTGCTGCAGGGCGGCCGTCGGATGAGCCTGGGCGAGATCGCAACTGCCATCGACCTGGCGCCGTCGACCGTGCATGGACTGGTGCGCACTCTGCTGGCGCACGGCATGGTCCAGCAGGAGATCGACTCCGGCCGCTACCGGCTCGGACCCGCGACGCTGCGGCTCGGAAACGTCTACCTCGACACGCTCGAATTGCGCTCGCGGGTGGCGATCTGGGCCGAGGGCCTCGCGCGGCGGACCGGCTGCGCTGTGCGCACTGCGGTGTTGCTGTTCGACGAGGTTGTGGTGGTCGCACACGAGCCCCGTCCCGACGGCACGCGTCAGATGCCCGAGGTCGGCATCGTGATCCCGGCCCATGCCAGCGCTCTGGGCAAGGCGCTGTTGGCCTTTCAATCCGACTACAAGGCGGACGACCTGCGCAGCATGACCGGGGAAACGGTTACCGATCCGGTGGTGCTGGCCGACCAGCTCGAGCAGATCCGCTCGTCGGGAATCGCGACGGAGGCCGAGGAGGCGGTGCTTGGCGAATGCGCCGCAGCCGCACCGGTTTTCGACTCCTCCGGCGAGGCGACCGGGGCCATTGGCCTTGTGGTGCCCGCGGCACGCTGGCCGCTGGAAGCCGAGGCCATCGACGCGCTGCGCGACACCGCCCGCACGGTGTCACGGGAACTCGGATCGCCGGTGTGGCCGCCGCGCCGGAATTACTAATCGAAAGGAAAGGGTCTATGAGCGTTTGGTTCGTCACCGGTGCCTCCAGGGGTTTCGGCGCGGAGATCGTCGAGAAAGCGCTTGCCGCGGGGCATTCAGTCGTCGCGACCGCCCGAGAACCGCATACCATCACCGCGCGGTTCCCCGACGCCGGCGACCAGTTGCTTCCGGTGGCGCTCGACGTGCTCGACGAGGCGCAGGCCGCCGCGGCGGTCGAAGCGGCCGTGCAGCGGTTCGGCCGCATCGATGTGGTGGTCAACAACGCCGGGCGTGGCTTGCTGTCGGCGGTAGAAGAAGCCAGCGACGCCGCCGCCCGTGCGGTGTTCGACACCAACGTGTTCGGCATCCTCAACGTGCAGCGTGCGGTGCTCCCGACGCTGCGGGCGCAACGGTCTGGTCGCATCGTGAACTTGTCCTCGATTGGTGGGTTCATCGGCTCGGCGGGCTGGGGCATCTACTGCGCCACCAAGTTCGCGGTCGAGGGTTTCTCGGAAGCGCTTGCGCGCGAGGTGGGCCCGCTCGGCATCGACGTCGTCATCGTGGAGCCCGGCTACTTCCGCACCGACTTCCTCGACGCATCCAGCCTGAGCACCGAAGGCACGGTCATCGACGACTACGCCGAGACCGCCGGCGCCACGAGGCAACACGCCGCCGACGTCAACCATGCCCAACCGGGCGACCCGGTGAAGGCCGCCGCGGCGATTGTCGAAATCGCCTCAGCAGAGCGGCCGCCGTTGCGTATCCAGTTGGGTCGTGATTCCTTCACGGCGGTCGCGAACAAACTTCAGTTCGTCGCCGAGGAGCAACAGGAATGGCGCGACCTGGCGGTGTCGACGGATCACGACGACGTGGCACTTTAGCACCCCGCGCCGAACGTTCCTTACCGCTCGAAATTCCGGTGAATTTTCGAGCGGTAAGGAACGTTCGACCGCTTATAACGGCGCGCCCGCGGCGTGTAAGGCTGCCCTGGTGCGGGCGACGATGGTGTTGGGCCGGTATCGGAGCATGTCGGCGCTGACTCGGACGATCCGCCACCCCATCGCTTCGAGTTGGGCTTGCGTGTCGATGTCGCGGCTGCGTATCGCGGGATCGGTCCAGTGTTGGGCGCCGTCGTACTCGACGCCGACCAGCCAGTCGTCCCAACCCATGTCAATTCGATGCACGAACTCGCCGAATCGATTGAACACTTCGATCTGAGTTCGCTTTGGCCGCAGCCCCGCGTCCGTCAGAACAAGTCGAGTACGTGTCTCCTGCGGCGACTCCGCACCGGGGTCGGAAAGGACGATCGCTTCCCGCAACTGCACGATGCCCCGGGCGCCGCGGTGGCAGTCGACGAGCGCCTCGACGTCTATCGGCTTGAGCTCGGTCGCCTGCATCAACGCATCTAATCGGATCACCGCTGTCGTTCGGCCACGCCGTCGGCCCAAGTCGAATGCGGTGCGCGCGGGTGTGGTCGCGGGCACGGCATTGGCGATACACATGTCGTCATCGGCGAGTTTGTCGCTATGCAACAGAATGCCTTCGGTCTTGTGGCGATGTCGTTGATTTATCTCGGCGGGTAGATGGGCGTCTATCCACAAAGCGCCATGTAGAGCAGCCGCGGACAGGCCTGCAGCGGTCGCCCGGCGCCCCGACCACAGCCATGCTGCGACCGCCTTATCAACGGGCGTCAGCGCCTGCCCCTTTGGGACGTACACATTGCGGAATACCAGGTCGTACTGCGTCGCTAGTTGATATCGACTGACGATTCCGGCTGCTAACGCCTCGCTGCCTATGAATGGACGCACGAGGATACGACGGCACAAGCCTGATATTGGTTCCGTGCGCCGAACGTTCCTTACCGCTCGAAATTCCGGTGAATTTTCGAGCGGTAAGGAACGTTCGACGGGCTAGTCGGGCTTGGTGATCGCCAGCACCTCGGCATTAGGCAGCGATGCCAGGACCTCAGTGGCGGCCAGCAGTTTCGACCCGCGGATGCCGCTGCCGATGATCACGCGGTCCTCATCGATCACGTTCCGATCCACCAGGATTGGCCAATCGTCGGGCAGTCCAACGGGCGTGATGCCGCCGTATTCCATACCGGTGAGGGAGACTGCGGCGTCCATTGGCGCGAACGAAATCTTGCGGGCACCAAGATGTTTGCGGACGATGCCGTTGACATCGGCACGGGTGATGGCGAGCACGACACACGCCGCAAACCACACCCGGTCGGCGCGGCGCGCCTCAACCACAACACAGTTGGCGGAGACGTCGAGCCCGATCTCGTAGTGCCCGCAGAATGCCGCGGTGTCCGCGAGACCGGGGTCGATCTCACTCACCCATAGTCCGTCGCTGACATCGGTCGACTGCATGTATCGCTGAACGGGTCCACCGACCAGCCCGATGGCTTGGGTGACAGGTACGAATCGAAGCTTCCCTAATTCCACCGCCGTCCTTTCGACTCTTCGCCCCGGTGCATGCTTCGTTATTGTCATGGGTGTGGCGAGTGTCTTGACGGTCAACCTTGCGCACCCGCGGGAGAACCCGGACAAGGGGGCGGAGGCAACCGGCATCGATAAGCGACCGACGGACGAGGCGGTTGCCGTACGCGCGCCGGGGCCCATGCACGACGGTGTTGGCAGTGGACTGATCGGCGACTGGATCGGCAACACGGAAGTCCACGGTGGTGACGATCAGGCGGTGTACGCGTATGCGCGCGGGGATCTCGACATCTGGCAGCTCGAACTCGACCGCGAAATCGGTAACGGCGCATTCGGTGAGAACCTCACCACGGAGGGCGTCGATGTCACCGGCGCTCGCATCGGTGAGCGTTGGCAGGTCGGGTCCAACGGTCTGGTGCTCGAGGTCGCAAGGCCGCGCGTGCCATGCCGCACGTTCGCGGCCTGGTTGGCGATCCAGGGCTGGATCAAGACGTTCACCAACGCGGCGATACCCGGCGCCTATCTGCGAGTCATCGCGCCGGGCACGGTGCGCGCGGGCGACTCGATCGTGGTGGTGGACCGGCCCGACCACGACGTGACGATCGGGTTGGTATTCCGTGCGATCACGCTGGAACCTACGCTCCTGCCCCGGATTCTCGAGGCCGACGCGCTGCCGGATCCCATGAGACAGCAGGCTCTCCGCCGCATCGGCTAGGCGCTGGGATCTCACTCCGCGCTGCTGAGCCGGTCACCGATGAAATCGAGCAATCGCGGATCGTCGGAAGTGAACCGGTCGACCTCCTCGCCGCCGTCGCAGCGCAACAACCCGATGGTGACGCTGTCGCCCTTGCGGGAGATCACCTCCCACACCGCGCCGGAGTCCTCCCAGCGCTGAAGTTCTGCGACCCGATCGACGTTCATGGTTCTACGATTCCACGGCATGAGTGCCCGTCGTCGCATCACCGTCGCGCGTGTGTATGACGATCCTGGCCCCGACGAGGGGGAGCGGGTTCTTGTCGACCGGCTGTGGCCACGGGGCTTCCGCAAGGGTGATCCGCGCGTCGGACGGTGGCTACCGAAGGTCGCGCCGTCGACCGAACTTCGCAAGTGGTACTCGCACCAGGCCGCACGGTTCGACGAATTCGCCGCACGCTACGTCGCAGAACTCGAATCGGCGGAGGGCGCAGCGGCGCTGGCCGAACTGCAGGGCATCCTGCGAAGCGGACCGGTCACGCTGGTTACCGCCACCCGCGACCTGGACGGCAGCCACGTCGCGGTTCTGGCCCGACTGTTGTCGTAGGGTGCAGCCGCTCGCGGCGTGAGACGATCGCCCGATGCGGCTGGGATTGCACGCCCTTGGCATCGGTTCGGGCGCGACCCGCGCGGTCATCGACGCCGTCGCGGTTGCCGCCGAACGGTGTGGGTTCGCGACGCTGTGGTCGGGCGAGCACGTCGTAATGGTCGACCGGTCAGTGTCGCGCTACCCGTACTCCGACGACGGACAGATTGCCGTGCCTGCTGCTGCCGACTGGATCGACCCGCTGATCGGGTTGGGGTTCGCCGCCGCTGCCACGTCCACGATCGGCATCGCGACGGGCGTGTTGCTTCTGCCCGAGCACAATCCTGTGTTGGTCGCGAAGCAGGCGGCCACACTGGACACTCTGTCCGGCGGCAGGCTCACGCTCGGCGTCGGCGTCGGCTGGTCGCGTGAGGAGTTCGACGCACTCGGCGTTCCGTTCGAGCGGCGCTCGGCGCGCACCGCGGAGTACGTCGCGGCGATGCGAATATTGTGGCGCGACGACGTCGCCTCCTTCGACGGTGAGTTCGTCAGCTTCGACTCCGTGCGGGTCAACCCCAAACCCGTTACCGACAGCCGTATTCCGATCGTGCTCGGTGGTAACAGCGATGCGGCGCTGCGCCGAGTCGTCGCGTGGGGCGACGGCTGGTACGGGTTCAACCTCGACGGTGTGCGCCAAGTCGCCGAACGGATCGAATTCCTCCAACGACAGTGCGCCGACAGTGGACGCGACCGCGACGACCTGACGCTGGCAGTGGCGCTTCGCGATCCGAGCGTCGACGACGTCGGTCCGCTCGCGGAGCTCGGCATCGACGAATTCGTCATCGTGGAGGGACCACCGGATAACGCCGGTGCCGCAGACGACTGGGTATCGGCGCTGGCCGATAAGTGGATGCGCTAGTCGACCAGTTTCCGCACCTGCCTGCGCGCGGTCTCGGCGGCCTGCTGCTCGCGGGCGTACAGCAGGCCGTAGGTGAAGCCGTTCTCGCCGGCGGTGGTGCCGGCGGTGAGCGCCAGCCTGCGCAGCGTCGCCGATGCCACGACGCCGTCCTGGTGGTCGCCGAGCACCGTCTGAATCCGCTTGTACTGCTTGACCGTTTCCTTCGCACGCTTCTCGACGGGCGCGCACAGTTCGGCGGCGTAGCGGGCGCGTTTGGCGGCCTTTCGGGCACGGTGCAGCAACTCGTCGTCGCCCTCTTCGATCGCCTCGGCGAGCCGCCGGTCGGCCTTCCGCTCGGCGTGGCGGGCCCGCTTTTTCAGGGCCTTTAGGCTCGGCGGCTCGGACAGTGGTGGTTCGCCACGCCACTGCTGCAGCGTCGCCAGCAGGTCGAGGTACCGTTGCGAGTTCATCGCCCCCGCAACGACCTTGCGCGCCCGCAATTGGTGTGACTGCAGATCGGTGTTGATGCGGTTGGCGACCGGTCCGAGCACGAGCTCGGGAGGCAACTGTGCCAGCGCTTCCTGGAAGCGGTGGCGTTGCACCTGACAATCGCGGACCTCGCCGAGCAGCCCGGCGAACCATTTGAGTTCGTCGTCGATGTCGCCGGTGGCGTCCCGGTCCAGCAGCTTGCCGAACACCCGCAAAGTGCTACGGGTCCGGCGAATCGCCACCCGGGTGTCGTGGATCGGGTCACTGCCCCTGCGGAGGCCGAGGTCGCCGTCGAACACGGCGTCGATCTGTTTGGTGATGTAACCCATGAGCGCCTGACCCGCTGCGGTGCCAATGGTCGGCTCGCCACGCGCCGGCTGGTATACCCGGGCCAGTTTGGATGGATAGCGGGCGCGTTTGGCGCCCGCCGCCGTCAGGCGTTTCGCAATCCGCCGAGCGAGCGGCGGCGTGTCTTCACCGACCTCGATCTCGATCTCGCGCCACGCCAACAGGCGATGGTCGACCGACGCGCGGACATGGTCGTCGGCCACCTCGGCGCAGAGCCGATTGCTGCGAGGGTCGGTGATCTGATACCGGTCGCGGGTTGTGCGGATCGTCGCGACATTCACCAGCGGTTTGCCAAGGCGCATGCCGATGAGGGCGTCGGTCAACTCCGATGGTGGTGTGTCGGACAGCGCGGCGCGGATCTCGACGCGTCCCTCGACGTCCGGCACCTTCAGCTGCCAGCCGGTGTCGTCGTCGCCGTCCCGTCGCCGCAGCAGCACACCGTGGGTCTGCAGGTCCCCGTCCGGTGTGTCGTAGTAGGCGCTTCGCAGCTCGACGGTGTTCCGCTGGATAGCGACACCGCGTGCGATGTCGTCGAGGCGGGGGAGGGCGAAAGGCTCGTCGATGTCGAACTTGAGCTCGCGTTCCAGCACTTCATCCATGGCAGAAGGCTCCCCGAAACGCGCGTCGGCAAAACATCGGCGCAGCCAGAAGAGAGGTAAGCCTACCTTACTAAGTGCGATAGGTTCGGCGCTCAAATGACTGACATCGACGAGGCGCTGGCACCCGTACTGCCGCGCGAACTCACCGAGATTTCCGACTCCGTCCGCAGGGTGAGTGCGCCGCCGACGCCGATCCTGGCCGAGCCGTACCGGCTCCGTCTTGTCGACCCCGACACCGACATGATCTCGGAGTGGATGAACCGCCCACACCTGGTGGAGGCGTGGGAGTACGACCGGCCTCCGGCGCGCTGGCACCGCTACCTGTGTGCCCAGCTGGACAGGCAACTCGCGCCCGTTCATCGGCAGCTTTCGCGGCGGCGACGTCGGTTACGTCGAACTCTACAGGGCAGCAAAGGATTCCATCGCCTCGCGTTAAGACGCTGATCCGTATGACATCGGTTTGCACGCGGCCATCGCGGACCTCAAGTTCTTCAACTGCGGTATCGGACCGTTGTTGTTGCCGCGCGTCGTCGCGAATCTCTTCGAGCTCGAACCCCGTTGCAGGCGAATCATGTTCGACCCCGATCACCGCAACAGCGGTGCCAGGCGGCTGTGCG
>Ga0068868_100002531_pt1 | contig 12697 bp, 18 predicted proteins | sample KBSMisM42_FD_64660 | JGI IMG/M metagenome (GOLD analysis project Ga0068868, IMG submission 64660) | Miscanthus rhizosphere microbial communities from Kellogg Biological Station, Michigan, USA - KBS Miscanthus M4-2 | ecosystem: Host-associated > Plants > Roots > Rhizosphere > Soil ...
GCACAGCCGCTGTCCCAATTGCAAGGCCGACTTCATCACACCCGGCTTCTATGGCGCCGCGTGGCGCTGTATCGAACTAACCCAAGCGCTAGAGCGCTAGCCCCAGCTGCACCGAGCGAGTGCCAATCGACGCGAGCACGTTGTCACGCCAGGCGAGGGCGTAGTGCATGTGATTGGCACACGGTGCCGCCGGTGAGCCACAGCGCTCCCTGCGCTTCATAGCCTGATAACTCCACGCCATGCTGTCCGAGCTGGCCAGGAACGCGCCCAGCGCACACACCGCAGTGCTCTTCAGCCCGAAGCCGTGTAGCCGTAAGCCCCTGCCGGACAGCCTGACCAGGAGATCGACGGCGCCGCGCGTACCCTGGCGCCGGCACACGCTGCCGATGCCAACCACCGGGAGCTCGTGCAGCGCCACACCGGCGCGTTCGTACATGTCAGCGTGGTGCAGGTAGTCGGCCACCTCCCAGCCCTGCAAGACTGGCAGCCACGGCAGATGCGGCGCGCGCAGGCGTAGCTCGAGGTAACTGACCACCGAGCGGTACTGGTGCTCGGCCACGCTGTAGCCCGTCTTCTTGAGGATGTGCGGCTCACACATCCAATCCTGGGCCGCGGCCCACTCGAGCCCGCCGATCTCGTCCGCGTAGCGTTTGACCGCAGCCACGTAGGTCGCCGGCGTGGTCTGCCACAGACCGTACATGCTCAGCTCAGAGAAGCCGCCCGAGTCGAGCACCCATGGCGCCCGCGCCCGCGGCATGCTCTTGCGCAGGCCAAGCGTGCGCTGGCTGACCATCAGCGGTACGTCAGTGAGCCCGAGCCAGTTTGGCCGATGGGTTCCGAGCCAGAACTGCACGCCACCCCCACAGCACGACGATCGCGAGCACCGCCATCTCGGTTTTGCCGACGATCTGACCAGCCAGAAACTCGAGCGAGCCAAACGCCAGCCACAAGAAGAGCGCCGAGTCGACTACCAGCCCGACCACGTTCGACAGTCCAACGGCAAGCAGCCAGCGGCGCTCTTTGAGCGGCGTGTAGACCAGCAGATCGGCCGTCTCACTAACCAGGAACGCCACACCCGAAGCGAGCGCGAGTGGTCCGCTGAGGGTCGCCGATAGCGCTGCACCGATGAGGATGGCGGCATAGGTCCAGCGTCGACCGAGGCTGTCCTGGGTCAGGTCGCGGAAGGTGAACGCCAACCCGGCAAAGTACACGCCCGCGGGTGCCAGCAAGCCGAAGCCCACCGGCACCAGACCGAATGTACTGATGGCCCAATTGGCGGCGAAGATCGTGCCCACATAGAGCACCAGGGGCAGGTACTTCATGCGTCCTCTCGAGGCATTTCGCAGCCCCAATGCAGCTGGAACGAAACCCGTGCCTCGGCCTCGCTGAGCGGCTTCCCACACGCCCGACACAGCGCCGCCTCTGATTCTGTTTTTCTATTCTGCTGTTCTGACATATATGGGTAGAACGGCAGAACAGTATTTTCAGCCTCTTCCTCAGGAAACTCAGGGGGCCCCGGTTCCTCAAAAAGCTGTTCTGTACCCCGACCGGTCGAGGTTGACAGAACAGTATCTTCAGGGGCGTCCTCATCTCGAAAAAGATTCTGTTCTGCGATTCTGCTGTTCTCACGTATATATGCAGAATCGAGTTGGGAATATTTGTTCTGATTTTCGGTCAAGAGATACCTATATGCAGCGCCGCGCCGACCCTCGCCGATTCGCTCGACGATGCCCTGGTCCATGAGCTCCTTCAGCGCCCGCGAAATCGCGGCATTGGCCATCTCGGCCTGGTCGCGGATTTCGGTCTGACTCAGACTCTCGCCGTCCCTGAGCTGCCCGAGGACCTCTTGCGCCTTGGCCTGCACCTCGGCCTGCTTCAGCTCGGACACCCCGACACCTAGCGCGATCCGACCCATGTCATCCATTGGGATGACCGTCTCGCCCAGGTCGGTGCCGTAGCGCTGGATCGTTTGCAGCACCCGCAGGTTGTCTTTCCGCCGGCGGAATAAGACGAGCGTATCCACAGCGCCAAAGATCGCGGTCGACCCGAGCACGTCGTCGCCACCTTCGCGCGCCTGCTTGCCCAGGTGATGGGTGACCGCGATGTGACAGCCTGTACGCCGCGCGAGCTCGATGACCGGCTCTAGCTCACGGGTCAGCTCGGCGTAGTCGCTCGAGTCGCGTACGCGTACCAGTTTGAGCACCGGGTCGGCGATGACCAGCACCGGCTGGAACAGCGCGATTGCATTGGCCAGCGCGGCCATGCCCTCCTTGCTCGTGCCCGGCGCAGCGCCGACATGGACGTGGATCAGCTCATTCGTGCCGCCCATGTTGCGGAAGTGGTTGGCCACCTCGGCACGCTTCTCCTCGAGCGCCAGGACGACCACTGCGCCACGATGGCAGGCTCGCTCGAGGAATGGCTCACCGCGAGCGACGCACATCGCCAGGTTGCGCACCGCCACGCTCTTGCCGACCTTCGGCTTGGCGCCCCACAGCGAGACGCCGCCGCTCGGCAGCATGCCCTCGACGAGATACGCCACAGTCTCGGGCGGCTCGGCGAGCAGATCCTCCATCGCCGTGAACATAAAACCATGCGTTTCCTGCCCGCTCTTCGTCGCGCCCTTACCCGCGGTGGTGACCACGAACATGAGCGACAGAAACTCGGCCAGTTCTGGCCAGCGCTTGTCGATCGTCGGCAGACCCTCGACCGGCTGCTTGTTCGCGATCTTCAGCGCTGACCCTTCAGCCAACCGATCGATCTCGTCTTCCCAGTGCCGCTGGCGATCATTGAGAAAGCCCTGGTCGTGCGACTGGCGCGCGGCTTCCTTGAGCACCTCGGCCACCGATGCTGCATCCATGTGCCGCGCCAGGAAGCCAGACAATGGCAGCAGGTAGTCCGAATGGCGGCTGATGCCCGGATCGGTCGGCCAGTTGTTCGCGATGACCGCGGCCACGGCGACCGTGACTACCTCGTTGCGCCGATCGTCGGACCATATCTGCGGCTCGGACTGGTCGACGACTGGCCGGCTGCCGATGCCCTGCGCGCGGGTCCACACCTCGACCAGGTAATCGTTGGCGGCCCACTCTTCGGTCGGTGCCGTGGTCAGCCGTGGCCGCGGCGCCTCAGCCAGCGCCAGGATCTCGGCCATGCTCAGCCCACGCACCTCGACAAGGCTGAGCTGGACCTTGTAGCGCTGCCCCTTCGCGTTCAGCGTGTTGGGCAACCGCCAGAGTCGCAGCTTGTCGTACACGGCCGAGTCGAACGGGATCCCGTTCATCAGCTCGAGCGCCGCGGCACGCTCCCACACATGCAGCTGATCGGATGGTTCGAAGCCACCGAACAATGTGTGTGGAATCTCCACGTGAAAGCCCTTGGCACCGGAGAAATAGATGCGCAGGGCATCAAGCGGCACATCCTCGCGCGCCAGCCGGTCCAGGAACTGGCGCATCCAGTCGAGCGCATGCGCCGGGTCATGACGATCGTCGAAATCGAACGGCAGGCTGGGGTCCCAGACTGCACCATCGAAGCCCTCGATCGTGGGCTGCCCGCTGGCATTGGTGTGCGTCCTCGTCCAGTCCAGCAGCGCCGAGGTCGCACGACGATGACTGATGTACCGCTCGGCGCCGCCTTCCTTAAGATCGAGGTCGGTCAGCCGCCGTACATGGTTGCGTCGATTGAGCGCACCGAGCGCGGTGTCGACGTACACGAACTCCGCGAGTTCAGGCATCGTCCATCAGCCGACGCATCTGCTCAGCGCGCTCTTCCTTCGTGACCCGCGGCGCCGCCACCGGTGCACCCGTTCGCCCACGCACGGCGTAGATGCCGGACTTGCTGGGCTCGATCTCCACATCGCCTAACGGGAAGATCGACACCGCCTCGACGAGCAGCGTCACCCTCGGCTTGCCCTTATCGAGCCAGTGCTTGACGTCGAGGAACCCATCGACGCCCAGGTGCTTGTTCGGTTTAGCCCAGCGGTACAGTTCCGCGCGCCGCTGGCCGCTGAAGCGCACCACCAGTCCGGGGTGCGCCTTGCTCGAGTCGATGACGTAGCCGCGCAACTGCAGGATCTCGTTGCCGTGCTGATCGAAGCGCTGATCCGGCTCCACGGCAACGAGCATGCGCAGCTGAACGCGGATGCCTTCTTGGCCTTCGTCAGAGGCGTTAGACATCCAGAGCCTGCTTCACTTCAAAAAGGCAAACTGCCGTCATCGTCATCAGGCGGCTGCACCTCCGTTGTCGGCGTAGCCACCCCTGCCTCCGCTGCCGGTGACGCGCTGCGCACCACGCGCAGCACGTAGTTGTGGTAGCCCATGCTGTCCTTGTTGCGCGGCTCGACGAAGCCGACATACTTGAGTCCGAGCGTGTCGCCTGGCTTTGGCGCCAGCGTGTCGAAGCGCTTCTTGAGCACGGTCCGCCCGAGCAGCACGCCCCACACCGTGCCGTCGTCGGCGTCCTCGATCACCGCCAGCGTGCCCTCGCCCAGCTTGGTCACGATCGTCTCGTAGCGCAGCAGCGTGCCCACCAGCGTGGTACCCGGTTCATCGTTAGGGTTCCAGCGCTCGGGCATCGAGCCATCGTCATCCGCCAGTTTGGTGCGCAGTTCGTCCATCGTTGACATCGTTCACCGTTCACTTGCCCCGCAGAACCCGGCGGCGCGCGGGCTAGTCGTCCTTCAGCGCTCAGTAGTAGCCGGCCATGCGCCAGTACGCGCCGTACTCCTCGTTCAGCGCCAGACACAAGCGCAAATGTGTCGCGCATAACCCGCCGTCGACTTGCCTGTTCCGGCAACGCGATGCTTTGCACGCTGAGCGCACCGCGTAGTGGGCTCGGCAGATCTGGCAACGGCGCTGGCCATCGGGTCCGATATAGCTCGTTGCCTCGGTGTAGCGATGGCCATGCGGACACTTCACACGCACGTCGACACGGCCGTTGCGCTGGCGCCACTTGACGCACAACCGGCATTCACGTTTCCCACCCGGGAACGGACGCACATTGTCGCCAGCGAGCAAATGGCCACGCTGACAGTGCGTGCGGGCATCGAACGACCACTGCGTAGTCATAGCCCCACCTCTGGGTGAGCGATGAGATTGAGTAATCGTTCGCGGTCCCGCGGTCGGGCATGCACCCACATCTGGCCGCAGGCCAGCAGCATCTGGCCTACGCTGGTCTGCTCAGGTTCGAGCTGACCCCGTTCTCGTTTGAGCTCAATCCACAGGATGTGCGGCGGCTTGATCGCCAGGATGTCCGGAAAACCCTTCTTGATACCGCGGTAGATCTTGTTCTTGCAGCGCGGGCAGACGACCACGTTGGACGGGATGTGGAGCCACCACCAGCGGTAGACGGTCAAGGCCGCCTCAACCTGTTTCTGCCACTCTGCCTCTTTCAGCTCGCCGTCCATCAGACGACGGAACTGCTGGCCCGTCAGGGGTGGTTGCACCGCCGAGCTAACCACGCACCAGCCGTACGGCAAACCACACGACCAGCCAGACCAGACCGAGCGCACCCCCCGCGACCAGCGCGAGTGCAACCAGCAGCAGCAGCACGTCGTGCGGCTCGAGGTCAGCAGCCCGAAACTCGTTCAGCACCCACCGACGGTCCACTGTGCACGCCGGCCGCGCATCAGGTCGTGTGCAGCGACCAGGCGCGCCTGCCACGGCACCCACCGACTCCATTCAGGGTGGCCCATCTCCGCGGCGCTGCGCGCAAACGTGCCCGGCATGTACTGCATGACCCCGCCTGCCCCGCTTCCGCTGCGGTTGGGCACGTTTGCGCCACCGCTCTCCTTTGACTCGATGCACGCCACCCGTGCGCTGACAGCTGTCGGCGGCACGTAGGCACGGGCGAGTTCCCCAGTCGCGTACAGGTACTCGCGTGGGTCATACTCGCCCACCGTCAACAGGGCGCCCAGCAGATCCTGTTCGTCGACACGTGCGTCGGAGGCTGCCTCGCGGACAGCCTGGGGATCAGGCGCCGGGCTGAGCGCGGTGATCGCGTACAGCGCCGCGGCGAGCACCGCCATCAGGGCTCGCTCTCGAGTTCGGCTGCGGGCAACGGCATGTGCGCGTAGAAGGCCTTGCGCGCCGCCACCTCGGTCGCCGTGCCGCGCCAGCCGGTTGCCCACCAGCCCTGCTGGCCAGCTTGACGCTGGTGGTCGTCGATCGACACGAACACGCGGCCACGTGGGTGGGAGATCCACTCTTCGAAGCGCTTCTCGGTCATCGGTTCTCCTTCAGTCATCGGACGGACCACTCGGGATGCTTGACCAGCAGGCGTGCCCAGATGCGCTGGGCACGGGCGTCCACGTCGTCGTCGTCGAGCGGACCAGTGGGCCGGTTGCAGTCGACGCAGTAGACGCTCTGGTGACAGTGGCAAGAGCACACGGGCTCGTGTTCCGCGCGAGGCACAGCTTCGCCAGGAGCAGGTGTGGTCATCGGTCTACGCCGCGGCCGGCTGATCGTCAGGACAGAAGCGTGGCCGTTGTGGCAGCGGCAGCCCGTTGGCGGCCTTGATCTGCCAGACCAACAACCACTTCACTGGTACGCCCTCGCGCTTCGCGTGCTCGACGAGCACAGCGTTGTCGCTGTTGGGCACCTGGAGGGTGTAGCTGGGCATGCCCGCAAGTCTGCGAACCCCCACCCCGGTCAGGACAGGTCAATTCGTCAACTTGACGACGACTGTGACACTTGCAGGATGCGCGGCCGTACGCCAAGCGCTTTGGCCAGCCGGCGTACGCTCACCGGACGGATCTGCCGCCCACCCTCAGCCTTCATGACCGTGGCGCGCGAGACGCCCGCTCGTCTGGCCAGCTCCACCTGCGAGTACGCCTGCTCAAGCCTCAGGCGCCGCAGTTGGGGGACCAGCATCGTGTGACCAGAGATACTCACAAGTGCAACCCTCCCGGGACTAGTCTCGCTCATGCCTCCCTTGTGTCACTTTTCGGCACCCGCGCGCGAACGCCGGCATGCCCATCATGCACGATCGTTCATGATCCGTTAAACCATTGTTAAGGGGGCCGTCAGCAATCGAGTTGCTGACGAATTGACGTAGCGCCGGGCACCCAAACGCGGCACAATCTACCGACCCGAACAGTTGTTCGGGAACCGCTTTTGAGGACGGGGCGCCCTCCTGGCGGGGAGCGCGCAGCCGCCACTGATTCAGTTCGTCCTAACCGGGGGTAAGGGGATGCGATACCAACACGTCGAGTTGCGAGGACATGCACATGGTTATGTACTCGTCTCAGGCGAGATCGAGGCCCAGGACGCCGTGGTTCGCTCATTTCGACGACGCTCCATGACTCCGGCGCGAACGCACACCCACCCCGCCCGCCGCCCGCTGCACTTGACCTGTTCGATTTCCGCCGACGGTCACATCGGCAGCGCCAACAACATGATGGCGGTGGTGCTCGGCTACTCGCGCGAGGAGCTGGAAAGCGCGCCTGTGGGCGCCCTGCTGCGCCCAGGTGAAAACGTGCACGAACAGGAGGCCGCGATCTTCGAGCAGTTCGAGGCCGTGCGCTCGGGCAGCAGTGCCTCTGAGCATTTCACGAGCTGGATGCGAGCCAAGAGCGGCACACGCGTAGAGGTCGCCGCGACCGTCACCTGGAGCGCGCACTTCAACCGCTGGGACATCGTCGCCGAGGTCGACGCCAACACATCGCTGCCGAAACAGCCGCAGTTCCCCACGCCGCTCGATCGCATCCCGATGCTCGAGTGGATGGTCGCCCGTCAGCAGCAGCGCCTGCGTGAGCTCGCCGAGCAGCAGCTGGCCGACAAGCACGCGACCCTCGAGCAACTGCAGAAGGCCGCCCAGGAAATCATCAAGCAACTGCTGATCGAGTTCCAGCGCAGCCAGGGCCAGGTCGTCCCGCTCAAGAACAACAACAACGACCAGCGCCACGGCGGTGCGCATCGCCGCTATGCCGACCCGGAAGACGTGGTCCGCCAAGCGTCGAGCATCATGGCCGCGGAACCCGACTTCTACGGCATCACCGTGCAGGACGTGTGTACCGCGCTGCGGCCGAAGCTTAGCCGCAATCAGCTCAAGACGTACTTCATCCGCGCTGGCCGCATGAAGGAAGGCGACTCACTCAAAGGCGTCCTGCGCCAGCTCGGTCGCGATGCGCTTGATCACTTGCCGGCCCTGGCATTGGCCGCCGTCACAGTTGGCGTCAACTTGACGAATTGACGTCGACCACGGTCAGCCTCGGGGGGCAGGCTGACCGATATGGTCAGTCCTGCAGACTCATTGCTCGATGAGCTGGCCGACCTGGTCGCCGCTCGGCTTGAGCGGCGCCGACCGGCAGATGAGGCCACTGAGCATCACAAGCCCGATACAGTCGCGGCCAAGTGGACCGATCGCCTCGGTTCCATCTTGGAGGAGTACTACCAGTCCCAACTATCGTTGCCTGATGGAAACGTGGTGGGAGATCGCTCAGAGTGCTGATTACCAGGCCTGGGCGAGACGACAACCACACGGCACGGCCGCGCGGCTGATGCACATCCTCGACGAGTTCGAATCAAGCCGGTCGGCGCCAGCGGATAGTCGGTTCACCGTCAACATCGAGCGTGATCGTCTCGACCAGCTCGGGCAGGATCTTGGTCCACAGGTTGTCAGGAAACCGCGCGGGATCCATCGCACTGACACGTCGAAGCGCGTGCTGTAGGTCCTGTGCGGCCTGATCGGCATGCTTGACGACGAGTTGCTGGGCCAGGATGTGGTGCTTGCGCTGCTGCTGCGACTGCCGATCGTTCTCGATGACCGCTTTCTGCCGACGGTACAGGTCGCGGTCGATGTCGTCCCGCGCGTAGTCCTCGTACAGCCGGTCTTCGCGGCGCTGAAGTTCTACGAGCGCGACCTCGATTTCCTCGAGGGCTTGTGCCTCTTCGGCAACCGACTTGATTTCGATCGCTTGCTCCGCCAGGACCTCGCGACGTTGGTCTTCGATCAGTGCTGCGGGGTCGCGCAATGCAACAACCAGCTTGTCGCGGACCCTTGGCCATACCGCACCGTTTCGAGCAGGCCGACCACCACCTTGCGTACGCGGCGGCGATGGCTCGACTGGCATGGACGGCAAACCACAGGTTGTGCCATGGACCATCGTGCGTCCTTTGGCCATACGCGCGGCACAATCGATATACAGATAGTCGCGTTCACCGTTCTTGCTGCGTCGGTGTGTCCAACGCACACGCCAACCGCATACGCACAACAATGGAATATGACGCAGGGGATGTTCGATCGACCACGGACGTCCGCCATGCTTGCCATTGCGCTGAGCGACCAACTGGTCGAGCTCCCCACCAGTCGGATACTGGTCACGCTCACAGCCGCCGCGCAGTTCGCACTCCGTGCGCTCCAGTTCATTTTTGTGGATCAGCGGCGGCACGCGAAACGGGACCTGTTCAGGATTGTCGACCCGCTTACGAATGATGTCGATACCATCGACGTGCTCAATTTCGTCCATCCCGCGGGCATACGGCAGATCGCCCCACAGCGCGGGATTCCGCAGCAGCGCGCGGAATCGCTGACTGCTCCACACACGTGTAGCGTTCTTCTGCAGCGCAGGCGGCGCGGTTTCAGTCAGCCAGTCGCAGACGACACGACACGATCCCGTTGGTTCCGCGTACATCTTGATAGCCTCGAGGAAAACCGCCGCACGTTCCTCGTCGATGACAGGCAGCTTCGTTTCAGGATTGCGGCGCAGCCAGTACGGCTTCATGCCGGCCATCCACTCGCCATTGCCAGCCCGAACGCGTCGTTCTTCCATCGATCGACGGCGAGTGTTTTCGAGCTCATCGAGTCCCTGCTGGGCTGCATAGCCGATCTTCTCGATGTCGTACTTTCCAGCCGTAGCATCGAACGTGTACTTAGGCAACGCAGCGTGCAAGCGCACAATGGGGTACGCGCCCCATATCCCGCGGTGCAGTCGCGTCCCGTCCCAGAAGATCACGCCAGCATGTCGTTTGGCCAGGGCGTCTTGGCACAGCTGCCGCAGGGCAAGACGGTCGGGGTCTTTACCGGTTCGCCAATCGATGTAGATGGCCACGACGGTCTTGCCGAGTCGCTTGGCGTACGTCTCACCTCGTTCAATCTGATGCTCGATCGACACCGACGTGGGGTCGTCATCCGAGAGGCGGCAGTACAGAGCGAGTTGGTCGACGAGGGGGATGGACGGGTCAAACACGACCGACCGAACATCATGGCGATGCGGCATGCGCTTGCGGGGCATAGCGGGCATTATAGGGATAACTCGTATCGGTACTGGAAGCGGAACGAGTTATCACCAATGATTGAGACTAAACTGAGAGGTCGGCGGCAGACGAAGGCACTGCCGCCGACCCATATTGCACAACGACTGCTGGAGGGTCGTCATGCACGCGACAGAATACAAACCGTGGGCCGAGTTGCTGACTTGCCTCGAGCAGTACCGCACGCGCGCCTGGCCATTGCCCGAGACAACGCACCACTGCATGCGCTGGGGGCCACACGACGAGCACAAGTGCCCGTGCGGCATCAGTTGGCGCTCACCAGACGTATGACCGACATCACCAACGAGCCGCAAGACGATGAAGTCCGCGATGAAATTGATCTTCTGTTCAACGCGTGGCGAGACCACTTTCCGGAACACCATGTGGATGGATTCCACTGGTTAGAAAAGTGGTTTATCGGTGACGAGTATGTGGCACTGGCTCGCGACGAACTGGACGATCTAGCACGTGCAGCTTATCGGGCCGGCTGGGAAGCGGCCACGAGAACCAGTCCAAACTAATGGTGCTTAGTTCTGACAAACGCTCGACGTAATGATTAAATCCGCCGATGCGTGCCATCTCCCTGTTCAGCGGCGCCGGCGGATTCGAGCTCGGGTTCGAGCGGGCGGGCATCGACACGGTGCTCCAGGTCGAGATCGACCCCGTCTGCCTGAGCGTGCTCGAGCGCCACTGGCCCAAGACGGAGCGCGTCGGTGACGTTCGCCAAGTCGATGCGGCCACACTTCAAGGACGAGGCCGAGACGTGGCGCGAGCAGGACGTGGCGCCGACACTGAACGGCTACGACATGCGGCAGGGCGAGGCAGCGGCACCGAGCCTGTTGATCTCGTCTACGGCGGATTCCCCTGCCAGGACGTCAGCGTGGCCGGCCAGCGGGCCGGTCTTCGGGGCGAGCGCAGCGGCCTCTGGCATGAGTTCCACCGCGTCCTGTCCGAGCTGCGGCCACGCTGGGTGGTCGTTGAGAATGTTCCCGGACTCCTTTCCTCAGGAGTCGAACCGGGCGCCGACTTCGGTGTCGTACTGCGGGGGCTGGTCGACCTCGGGTATGGCGTGGCCTGGCGGGTTCTGGACGCGCGCTGGTTCGGAGTCCCCCAGCGGCGCCGTCGTGTCTTCGTTGTCGGCTGTCTTGGAGACGCGCCCCGTGCCGCGCAGGTACTGGCTGTCTGCGAGAGCTGCGGCGGGGATCCTGAGACGAGCAGCGAAGCGGGGCAAGACGTTGCCCCCACGCTTGATGACGGCGCTCGAAGGGCTAGCGTCGAGCTCCCGCTCATTGCCGCCGAAGCCGTACACGGGCGAGGAGATCGAAGCGATGTACGGGATGGACTAGCCGCCACGCTCAGCGGCGGGAGCCACGAGCCGGGCGTGAACCTGCCGGGCCGGCACAAGGAAGACGACGAGAACCTCGTGGTGGCCGACCCGCTCACGGTGACGGAGGGTAAGACCTACACCCACGAGGGCACGAACAACTTCAGGACGCACAACCTGATCGTCGGCTCGCAGCGTGACGCGGGCCAGGCACGTCCGCTGGTCGCACGCGGGTCGGGCTATCGCATGGACCTGGAGTCGGAGACGTTCGTGGTGGCCTCGACGTTGAACGGCGGCGAGGTCGACGACCAGGCCGCGCCGCTCGTGGGCGGCGACGGACCGCACGGGCGCAGCACGTTCAACGGCATGGACACCATGGTCGCGCCCAGCATGACGGGCGTGCGGCGTCTGACCCCGCTCGAGTGCGAGCGCTTGATGGGCTGGCCCGATGAGCATACGCGCTACGCCGCGGACAGCCGCGAGATCCCCGACTCGCATCGCTATCGGCTGTGCGGGAACGGCGTGGTCGCCACCGTCGCCGAGTGGATCGGCCATCGGCTCACCAGAGCTAATTGTGGCCCAGACTGAACGCAGCGCCCGAAACAACGCTCACCCGTCGAGCCGGTACGCACGGCTGCGTCGGATAGCGCAGCGTGCGCGGGCACGCCTTCACTATCACCATCGGGCAGTATCGCGAACTCATCGCTCAGCCCTGCGCCTACTGCCAGGCACCAGTAGATCGTTATGGCGGCGGCCTCGATCGCATGAACAACTCGCTGGGCTATGAGCCCGGCAACGTGGTGCCCGCTTGCGGGATCTGCAATTACGTGCGACGTGGGTACTTCACGCATGCTGAGATGCTGATGATCGGAGCGCAGATCGCCATCGTTCGCCAGATGCGCGCTGAGAACGGCGGCCCACCGCTGCTGACGGACTACGGGCCGAAGGTTGGTCGGCCTAGCCGGCAAGCAATCGCTCTCAAGATCGAAGATGAGTGTGATGCAGATGATTAGTCAGACATAAGTGCCGTTATGAGTGACAAGCCCGACCGAACGAAACCAGTCGTGGGCGCTGATGAGTTGTTGCGTTTGGGAGCCGTCAACCGTGAACTGCGCGCCGAGGTCGAGCG
>Ga0068868_100002532_pt1 | contig 12695 bp, 8 predicted proteins | sample KBSMisM42_FD_64660 | JGI IMG/M metagenome (GOLD analysis project Ga0068868, IMG submission 64660) | Miscanthus rhizosphere microbial communities from Kellogg Biological Station, Michigan, USA - KBS Miscanthus M4-2 | ecosystem: Host-associated > Plants > Roots > Rhizosphere > Soil ...
GGCGTGGCGGCGCGCGACAGGGCCGCGAAGGCGCGCAGCTCGCGCGCCTCGCGCCGGCCCAGGTGGAGCCCGAAGCGCGCGCGCAGGCGCGCCGGCAGCAGGGCGATCGTGGCCAGCTCTCCGGCGCGGGCGCTGGGGAACCGCAGCACGCGCCAGACGGCCGGCGGCAGGCTCGCGGCAAACGGTGGCGGGGCCGGCGCGCGCAGGGTGCGGATGACCTTCTGGACCACGTCGTTGTCCTCGAGGCGCTCGTCCACCATGCCGTCGAAGTAGCCGCGGAAGCCGGCCCACTCCTGCGGCAGGTCGCGATCGCGCACGCCGAGCAGGCGTCCGAGCGCGCGCCACTCGTCGTAGAAGCGCACGACCTCGTCGGGGCGCATGCGCCGTCCGAAGAGCCGCTGCGAGCCGAGGATCGCCTCGCACAGCGTCGCGTGCACCCAGGCATAGGCCTCGGGCTCGAGCGCGTGGTAGTGGCGGCCGTCGCGCGCGACGCCCTTGATCGAGCGGTGCATCTCGCGCAGGGCGCGGCCCGTGCGCGCGGCGGCCTCGGGGCCGGCGTAGATGAACAGGTTCACGAAGTCGAGCGTGCGCCACAGCCGGCCCCAGGGGTCGTGCTCGAAGTCGGAGTGGTCGCGCACCCCAGCCGCCACGGTGGGGTGGGCGACCTGGAGCAGCAACGCCACGCCGGCCCCCGTGACCAGGCCGCGCGCGTCGCTCGCGTACTCCCAGACGACGGACCCGCGCGTGACGGCGAGCCGGTCCGCCTCGGCGGCGGACGGAAGGATGGGCTCCCGCATTGGTACGGATGATCCCCGAGGCGGCGCGCGAGTATCAGCAGCTGGGGCCGCGGCAGCGGTGCAGCTGCTCGAGCTGATCGTGCAGCTTGCTGCGCTCGCGCCGGCTCAGGCGGTTGTACCGGTTGTGGAGCTCGTTGGGGTCGGTGCGCAGCGAGTAGTACTCGCGCTGGCCGTTGCGGTACTCGACGTAGACCGCGTCGCTCGTGCGCAGCGCCTCGTAGGACGCCGGGTTGCCGCTGCCCGGCCGCGGCAGGTCGGGGTCGCCGGTGGCGTGGTCAGGGCCGTGGTGCTCGATCAGCGCGCCGGACCTCCAGCCGCGCCGGGGGGTGCCGTCGAGCACCGGCAACAGGCTGTGTCCGTCGACCACGCGCGGGACCGCCGCGCCGGCGATGCCGTCGAAGGTCGGGCGCAGGTCGACGTTCTCGGCGATCCGCGTCGTCGTCTGGCCGGCGGGGACGCTGGGGCCGACCACGACCAGCGGCACGCGGATGTCGGTGTCGAACGCGGTCATCTTCCCCGGCAGCAGCCGGTGCTCGCCCATGTGGTAGCCGTTGTCGGAGCTGAAGACGATGTAGGTGTTGTCGGCCAGGCCGCGCGCCTGCAGCGTGGCCTCGATGTTCCCGATCATGTCGTCGACCGCCTCGACCGACTGCGCGCGCTTGCGGAACGAGGTATCGATCTGGTTGATCTGCTGCGGGCTGAGCGGCGCGTGGCCGCTGAGCCAGCGGGGCGCGCCGGTGTTCTGGTAGTCGAACGCAGGTCCTCGCGGAGCGCCCAGGCCGGGGAAGTCCTGCGCGTTGCGCGGGGCCGGCGTGTAGGGCGCGTGGGGGGCGAACGTCGCCACCTCCAGGGCGAACGGCTGACCGGCGTCGGCGGCCCCGTTGATGAACGACACGGCACGGCCGCCGACGACATCGGTCAGGTAGTCCTGGGGTTGGAGCCCATGGTGGACGAGCTGCCCGTCCTGGTTGAGGTTGTAGTTGAACTCCCCGTAGCCGTTGCCGGCCACGTCCCACTCGTTCCAGCCCGGTGGGATGTAGAGGCGCCGGCCGTCCACCGCGTTGCCGGGCATGTAGCCGTTGAGGTACTTGCCCATCATCGCCGTGCGGTAGCCGGCGCCCTGGAGGTCGGTGGCCCACGTGCTGCCCTCTTCGCCGCGGGCGTGGAACGCGTCGAAGCCGCCGTCGGGCGACTTGTTGGTGAAGATCTTCGTGTTGTGCGGATAGCGGCCGCTGAAGATCGACGAGCGCGACGGGCAGCACAGCGAGTCGGTCACGAAGTAGCGCGAGAACGTCATGCCCCGGTTCTGCAGGTCCTGGACGTGGGGCATGTACTGGACGAGGTTCCAGGCCAGGTCGTCGGTGAGGACGAAGACGATGTTCGGCGGCGCGGCGCTGGCCGCAGGCGCGAGCCACACCGCCACCAGCGCAGCCCCGAGCGCCGCCGCCGCAAGCAGTCTCCTGAGCATGTCGCTCCTCAGAACCGGCATGTGCTCTACAAGTTGCGCGCGCCGGATCAGCGCAGTGCAAGCTTTTCGGCAAGGGCATCCAGGAGCGGGACCTGGCCCTTGACCAGCTTGGCTCGCGCGGCGTCGAGGGCGAACCAGTCGGCGCGGTCGATCTCGGGGAACTCCTGCTGTCGGCCCGAGCGCGGCGGCCACTCGAGCGTGAACGTGTTGCTCGTGACCGTCGCGGGGTCGAGGTCGCCTTCCAGCGCCCAGGCGACGACGCGCTTGCCGCCCGACTGGCGCACCTCGCCCAGCGGCAACGGCTCGCCGTCGGGCGGCGCCGAGCCGGTCTCCTCGGCGAACTCGCGGCGGGCGGCGGCCAGCGCGTCCTCGTCGTCGCCGTACTCGCCCTTCGGGATCGACCAGGCGTGCTCGTCCTTGCGGGCCCAGAACGGGCCCCCCATGTGCCCGAGCAGCACCTCGGGGACGCCGTCGCGCACCCGGTAGAGCAGGAGGCCGGCGCTCCTCATCCGCGCAGGAACGCCTCGAGGCGCGCGTTGTAGGCCGCGCCGGTGGACGGGATGGTGTGGCCGCGGCCGGCGATGACGTCGCGCTGCGCGCCCAGGCGCTGCGCGATCGTGTCGCACACGGCCTCGAACGCGGGCGAGTGCCCGCCACTGAGCACGAGCGTGCGGAACGGCGCCTGGGCCAGCGCGTCGAGGGGCACGTCGGCCTCCCACGACGGCCGCTCCTCCATCACGTGGGCGGCGCCGCGCTCGAGCCAGCCGGGCAGAACGTCGGGCGTCTCGCGCGCCGACTGCGCGCCGGCCCGGAACAGGGCCACGAACTCGCGCCGCGGGATGGCGTCGCGGTGGCGGTAGAGCTCCTCGCCCTGGGCGATCATCGTGTCCACGGCCGGCGTGCCGCAGGCAACCCGCAGCGCGCCGGGCTCGGACACGGTGAGCGAGTGCACCGCCTCGGGCCGTTGCGCCGCGGCGAGCAGGGCGATCACCCCGCCGTAGGAGTGACCGACGAGGTGGGCGCCGTCGCCGAGCAGGTCGGCCACCAGCGGCGCCTCGGCGGCGAAGTCGCCGCGCGCGAGCGGCGGGCTGCCGGCGAACCCGGGCCGGTTGGGGATGATCAGCGTCCAGCGCTGCGCGAGCTCGAGCTGGTGCCGCCACGTGCGCTCGGCGTCGACGATGCTGCCGTGCACGAGCACGACCCGCGGGCCCGCGCCCAGCGTGCGGACGTCCAGATCGGCGACGCGCAGCCCCATGTCCCGAGAGTAGGCGCATAATTTTGCGGCGGATGTGCGGTTGTCGGGGCATGACCACACGCCGCGGGCCGCTCATCGCCCTCCTCGCTGCCGCTTCGTTCGCCGCCCGCGACGCCGCCTCGGCCACCGTCCGCGCCGTGGACAAGAGCGGCGCCGACAACGCCACCTGCTCCGTGGCCACGCCGTGCGAGACGATCGGCCAGGCCGTCTCGGTGGCCGGCGCCGACGACGTCATCGACATCGGGCCCGGCTCCTACGACGAGGCGGTGGTCGCCGACCAGCGCCTGCACTTCCGGGGCGGGGGCCGGGCTCGCCCGACAGCCTGATCACGGCGGGCACCACCCGCATCCAGCCGCTCGTCGACGACGGTGCCGCGCTCGAGCTGCGGGCCGGCGGCAGCGCGCACGACCTGCAGCTCGTGGGCAAGGCCAATGCCTCGCCGGGCAACCGGCCCGGGCTGCTGCTCACCGCCCCGGCCGCCGGCGGCGCGCTGGCGTTCGACATCCAGCGCGTCAACGCGTTCAGGGGCGAGACCGGCGCGGGCACGCGCAAGGAGGGCATCCGCATCGACGACGCGGGCACGGCCCGGCAGCTCGACGCGAGCTTTCGCGCCCTGACCCTCGCGCCCGGCGCCACCGACGACGGCAGCGACGGCCTCATCGCCGACGGGCCGAACGTCACCGCCACCCTGGACCGCGTCACCATCCGGCCGCTCTCCGACCAGGTCCGCTTCCCGCTGTGGGCGCGCAACGGCAGCGCGCTCGTGCTGCGCCAGTCGACGATGCTGCCCACGGGCACGGTCACCATCGGCGTGTTCCTGCAGGACACCGGCGCCGAGGCCGAGATCGAGCGCAGCGACCTGCGCGCCAACGGCTCCGTGCTCCGGGTCAGCAACACCGGCGGCGGCGTGGCCCACGCGTTCGCGCACGACTCCGTGCTGGCCGGCGTGTCGAGCGCGCCCGGCGACCCCACGACCGTGCCCACCGTCACCGCCGCGAGCTTCTCGGCCGGCGACGCGACGGTGTCGCTGCTGGGCACCACCGTCGCCAGCCGGCGGGCGCAGCCGGAGGGGATCAACCTGGTCTCGTCGAGCGTCGGCGGCGCGACGGTCAACGCCCGCAACACGCTCGTGCGCGCGACGAGCACGGCGGGCCAGGCGGCGCCCGACGTCCATGTCCAGCCGGGCAACGGCCCGGCCGCGTTCGCTGCGGCGAACTCGAGCTACGACGAGGCCGTCGTTGACCCGCCGGTCGGCGGCGGCACCGGCACGGCCACGGCGCCCGGCACCGAGGGCAACCTCGCCGGCGATCCCGGGCTCGTCGACGAGGCGGGCGGCAACCTGCGGCTGAACACGAGCTCGCCCGTGGTCGACCGCGGCGACGCGGGGCTGGTGGCGCCGAACGAGCTCGACCTCGACGACGACCCGCGCACGGTCGACGGCGACGGCGACGGGGTGGCCACGCCCGACATCGGCGCCTACGAGCGCGGGCTGGTGCCGGGCGTCGGCGGCCAGGGCGGCCCGAGCACGGGCACGAGCGGAAGCGGCGGCGCGCCGGCGAGCGCGAGCGCCGGGGCCTCCCCCGGCGCGGCCGCGGCCGACGGCCCGGTGCGCGTGCTGCGCTTCGGGCTGTCGCGCCGCCGCTTCGCGGTCGGGCGGACGCGGACGGCGGTGCGCGCGGCACGCCCGCGCCGGGTCGCGACCGGCACCGCGTTCAGCTTCGCCCTCAGCGCGCCCGCCGCGGCGCGCATCGAGCTCGCGCGGACGGTCCGCCGGCGCGGCTGCCGCCGCGGCCGTCGCTGCACGCGGCTGCGCCCCGCCGGCGCCCTGACCCGCAACGCCGGCGCGGGCGCCACCACGGTGCCGTTCTCGGGCCGCCTCGGCCGGCGCGCGCTCAAGCCGGGCCCGTACCGCGCGACGCTGGTCGCGACGGGCGCCGACGGCACCCGCGTGCCCGCGCGGGCGCTGACCTTCCGGGTGGTGGGCAAGCGGGGCGGCTAGCGCGCCCGCGCCGCCTCAATCCACGTGGCGGTGGACCGGGTCGGTGCTCACGACCAGCCCGGCGTCGCAACCGGCCGCCTGCATGGCCGTGACCATGCGGTCGTGGTAGGGCTCGAAGTGGTCGTGCGACTCCCAGGTCTCGAAGATCTCGACCTCGTCGTCGCCGAAGCTCGTGTGGGTCATGCGCCCCTCGGGGTCGCTGTGCCCGTCCTGCGCGAGCTCGGCCATGATCCTCTCGTAGTCCTCACGAGTGCACTGCTTGGGCGAGATGCGCACGGCAATGGCCATGGGCGCAAACCTACACCGCCTCAGCCCACCGCGCCGCGCGCTGCCGGATAGGCGTCGACCATGAGCACGGCACGCAATTTCTCGGTGTGGCCGCCGAGCGGAACGCGCACGCTGTCGACGTTCCCGGAGGCGTCGGTGGTGCGCGTCGTGTCGGTGCCGTAGGCGAGCGGAACCGGCGCGCCCGTGCGCGCGTCGAGGGCCAGCACGGCGACGCTGTGCGCGGCCGCGCTGACGGTCGAGCCGGCGATGTGGGCGACGAGGTCGTCGCCCTCGCGCGCGAACGTCACGTCGCCCACGGGCGGCGGGGCGTGCTGGACGCCGCCGCGGTAGGGCCGCATCTGCGCGCCGCCGAACACGCGCATGGGCAGCCCCGGCGCGCACAGGCCGAGCTGCTCCAGGAACGGCCCGTAGAAGCCGATCTTGCCGCAGTCCACCGTGAGCGCGGTCGTCGGCGGGACCGGAACCGCGCCGCGCGCCCCCACCCGCGCACGGATGCTCCAGTTCGCCAGCCCGATCGTGAAGCCGTTGAGCACGACCGAGGCGCCGCCGTCGTTTTCGAGGTCGAGCAGCCCTTCGCGGACGTCGAGCGTGAACGGGACGAGATACGTCGTGGAGGGGTCGTTGGCGCCGACGAGCCAAGCCACCGCGCGGCCCCCGCGCTCGCGGCCCACGAGCCCGACGAGGAAGTCGAGGCTGTCGAACCCGATCTGGTTGTAGCTCGGCAGCAGGCTGGGCAGCGGCAGCGCGAGCCGGTTGAGCAGCCACACGCCGGACGGGTCGCCGACCTTGGACGGCACGGGGAGCGGGATGCTGTCGGCGCTCCCGTGCCCGGCCCGGAAGCGGAAGCGGGACCGGAAGCGCCCCGCGGGCGTGCCGCCGGTCATGGCCAGCCCCTTGCGCTGCGGGTCGACCAGGTAACGGCCGCTGATCGCGATCGACTGGCTGCGGGCAAGCGGCGTGCGCGGCGTGACCACCAGGTAGCGGCGATCGCCGGAGACGTCGGTGCGCAGGCGCGCGGGCGGGTTGGCCTGCACGCGCACGCTACGGGGGTCGATCAGGGCCAGCCGCGTCCGGTTGGCCGCCCGCACGTCGAGCGAGAACGCCAGCGGCTGGTTGGCGTCGATCGTGCGCGGCGCGTGCTCGCTGGTGATCCCGAATGGGCTCGTCCACAGCACGCGGGCCTGGTCGCGGGGCAGCGGGGCCCCCGGCTGGCAGCGCCGGTCGGTGCGCGCGCGCCGGCACCAGTCGTAGGGAACGCCGAACACGGTGCCCTCGGAGTCGGCGATGGCGATCGCGTCCGGGCCCAGCGCCGGCGACGCGTTCAGGGTCGCGCGCTCGCCCCTGGTGAGCCTCATCGCCCACCGCAGCCTCCCCTTCCGGTCGAGCACGATCAGCCGCCCGTCGCCCGAGCCCACGTACACGTTGCCGGCGGCGTCGACCGCGGGCGAGGAGCGGATCGGGTTCAGCGTGTCGTAGCGCCAGCGCAGCGCGCCCGTGGCCGGGTCGAGCGCGTAGATGGTGCCGTCGGCGCTGGGCACGACGACGGTGCCGTCGGGCAGCTGCGCCGCGCTCGCGTAGATGTGATCGCGCGTGGCGAAGGTCCACACCTCGTGGCCGTCGGCGGCGTCGTAGGCGTGCACGTAGCCGTCGAAGCCGCCGGCGATGGCCAGGCCGCCCTTGGTCAGCAGCGGGCTGGCGACCACGCTGCCGTCGACCTCGGCGTCCCACTGCTGGGCCAGGTCGGCGGCGCCGAGCCCGAACACGTTCGGCGCGCCGCCGAGGAAGTAGTTGTTGCCGGCGACGACGCGCCCGGTGGGCACGTCGACCGCGGGCAATGCCCAGGTCTGGTCGCGCGTGGTGAAGCTCGCGCGCTCCTGCCCGCTGTCGCGGTCGACGGCGTAGATGCGGAAGTTGTCGTTGGGGGCGATCAGCGTGCCGTCGCCCTGGATGGCCACGTTGCCCTCGAACCAGTTGATGAACGCGCCGGTGGTGTCGGGCGGCGCGGCGGCGAACGACCACACGGGGGCCCCGGTGCGCGCGTCGCGCGCGTACAGGTGCCCGTCGCCGGAGCCGAAGTAGACGCGCCCGCGGTCGTCGAGCAGCGCGGCGGAGTCGATGATCTGGCCCGTCGGCACCGACCAGCGCAGCCGCCCGGTGCGGGAGATGGCGTAGAAGCGCTGGTCGGCCGAGCCCACGTAGACCGTGCCGTCGCCGGAGATCACCGGCGAACTGAACACGCCGCGCCGGGTACGGAAGGCCCACGGCCGCAGCCCGCTGCGGTGCGGACGCACGCCGCCAAGCCCTGTCTGCCGCGCGTCGCGCCGGAACTTGGGCCACGGGCTGTGGGGATCGAGGGGGACGTCGTAGGCCGCGGCGGGGACGGCGAAGGCGAGCATGACCGTCGCCGCGACCAGGAGGGACCTCATCCGGAAAAGCATCCCATTCGGTCACCCACAGCGGGCGCGAATGGGCGACAGTTCGCCTTTCGGATGGCGAGCACGACCACCACCGACGAGGCACCGGCGCAGCCCGAGCCGCGGCGCTCCGGCGGCCCGGGGTCGCGCACGCGGCTGGTGATCGCGATCCTCATCGCCGTCGCCAGCGTGCTCGCCGGGATCGCCACATGGCGCTCGGACTCGGACAACCGCGCCGCCATCGACGCCATCAACGCGGCCGACGTGCAGGACCGCGAGCGCCAGGGCGCGATCGACGAGATCGACGCCAACCTCAACGACAGCCGCATCACCCTGGTCCGCGTGCGCGTCGACGAGCGCCGGGCCCGGGCGCTCGCGGCCACGGCCCGGGCCAAGGGAACGCCGCCCGCGACGCGCCGCCGCGCCGCCGCGCTGGCCGCCGGCTACCAGGCCATGGCCACGGTCATCCGCGAGCGCATCGAACCCGACGTCCTCGCGAACGGCCTGACGCAGGCCGCGTTCGCCAAGGCGCGCGCACTGCTGATCGAGACCGCCGAGGCCCGGCGCGACCTCGACCCCAAGCCCGAGCTGGCGGACAACGCGCGGCTCAACCAGCGGGCCGACGACCTGCGCGAGCTCGGCGTCGCCGCGCTCATCGTCGCGCTGCTGCTCACCTGCGCCGAGGTCCTGGCGTCGGGGTGGTACCGGCTGTTCCTCGCCGTCGGGGTGGCCGGGCTCGTGGTCAGCGCGATCCTGATGCTCAACGTCGGATTCGGCACGTGAGCAACGACGGCCCCGACGCCGGCGCGTCGCCGCGCACGAAGCAGGCGATCGCGATCCTGATCATGGTCGCCACCGTGATCGGCGGGATCTTCGGCGTCCTCGCCGAGCGCGCCTCCGACGACCACGAGGCGACCACGCGCCTGGTCCAGGTGCAGAGCGTGCGCATGCTCGACGAGCGCTCGCGCGCCGCGGGCCGGATCAGCGCCGAGCAGCAGGCCGAGAACACCGCCGCCGAGCAGCACGCCAACGCCGACGCGCTGGGCCGCCGCGACCGCGGCAGCATCGACCTGCAGGTCGAGCGCCGCAGCGCGCTCGAGGCCGCGCGCGGCGCCGAGGAGGCCTCCCAGCTCGGCCCCGAGCACTCCGTCCTGCGCGACACCTCGGCGGTGGCCGAGCGCTTCAAGCAGCAGCAGCGGCGCGGCTACCGGGAGGCGTTCGAGTTCGCCAACGCCTACGACCAGCGCAAACAGAAGGTGACCGAGAAGATCGACTCGCTGCTCGCGGTCATCGCCGTCCTGGCCATCGGCGTGTTCCTCATGGGCCTCACGCTCGCGGTCGGGTCCCGGCCGGCGCGCAAGGTGCTGTTCGGGACCGGGGTCGTGGTCACCGTCATCGTGACGGTGTGGGGCATCGTGGTCTCCTCGATGGCCCTCCCATCGTCGTCGCCGCAGGCGATCGCGGCCTACCTGCGCGGCCAGGAGGTGCGGCGGGCCGCGTTCGCCGAGATCTCGGGCGGGGCCGAGCGCGATCCCAAGGCGCGTGCGCTCATGCAACAGTCGGTGGGCGACTTCAACCGGGCGATCACGCTGCGGCCCGACTACGGCGCCGCGTACGCCGGCCGGGCGATCGCCAACGACGTGCTCGGGTTCACCGACCCGCGCGGGGCGCACGGCTCGACCCAGGCGCGCGACGACTACCGCAAGGCCTACGCGCTGGGCTTCGAGCAGCCGCTGATGCTGAACAACCTGGCCGTGACCGAGCTGCGGCTGGGCGACTACGACAGCGCCATCACGGCCGCCAACGGCGCGGTCAAGCTGCGCCCACGGCTGGCCAACTACCTCGAGACGCTGACCTCGGTGCTGCGCTACCAGACCGAGCAGCCATCGGCCGAGTACCGCGCGTCGCTGGCCCGCCTGCGCGCGCTGTGGACGCACACCGCCGCCGAACGCCGCAAGGAGGAGATGACGCGGGCGATCGAGGGCACGATGGAGCTGGCCGAGCAGGACCCGAAGCTGGCCAAGAAGGCCGCGTCCTATCGCACCGATCTCCTGCGCATCCAGCGAGAGCTCGGTTAGGCTCGACGCGAGGTGGTGGAGTTCCGGTTGCTGGGGCCGCTCGAGGCGTTGGTCGACGGCGCGCCCCTCCCGCTCGGCCCGCCCCAGCAGCGCGCGCTGCTGGCGCTGCTGCTGCTGAGCCCGAACGAGGTCGTGTCGCGCGACCGGATCGTCGACGAGCTGTGGGGCGAGCGGCCTCCCGCCACCGCGACCAAGCTCGTCCAGGTCTACGTGTCCGCCCTGCGCAAGGTGCTCGCGCCCGACGTGCTCGTCACCCGCGCGCCCGGCTACCTCCTGCAGGTCGAGCCCGACGCGCGCGACCTCGACCGCTTCCAGCGCCACGTCGACGAGGGCAACGCCGCGCTCGCCGCGGGCACGCCCGCCAGGGCGGCGGAGGCCTTCCGCGCTGCCCTGGCGCTGTGGCGCGGGCCGGCCCTGGCCGACCTCGCGCTCGTCCCGTTCGCACAGGCGCCGGCCGAGCGGCTCGAGCAGCTGCGCCTGGAGGCGGCCTCGGATCGCATCGAGGCCGACCTCGCGCTCGGGCGCGGCGATGTCGTGCCCGAGCTCGAGGAGCTGATCGCCGAGCACCCGCTGCGCGAGCGCCTGCGCGGCCAGCTCATGCGCGCGCTGTACCGCTCGGGCCGCCAGGCCGAGGCGCTCAGCGCCTACCAGGACGCGCGCCGCACGCTCGTGGACGAGCTCGGGATCGAGCCCAGCCGCGAGCTGCGCGAGCTCGAGCAGGCGATCCTCCGTCAGGACGCCGGGCTCGACGCGCCGGCGGCGGCGACCGCCCCAACGTCCGGCGGGTTCGTCGGCCGCGAGCGCGAGCTCGGCGTGCTGCTCGGCGCGCTCGACGACGCGGTCGCCGGTCGCGGGCGGCTCGTGCTCGTCGCCGGCGAGCCCGGGATCGGCAAGAGCCGCCTGGCCGACGAGCTCGCGCACCATGCGCGGGACCGCGGGGCGCGCGTCTGCGTCGGGCGCTGCTGGGAGGCCGGCGGCGCGCCGGCGTACTGGCCGTGGGTGCAGGCGCTGCGCGCCTACGTGCGCGACGTCGACCGCGACGCGCTGCGCGCCCAACTCGGTGGCGACGGCGCCCAGCTCGCGACGCTCCTGCCCGAGTTGGCCGACCTGGTCGACGCGCCGGCCGAGACCGACCGCTTCCGGCTGCTCGAGGCGGTCGCCACCTTCCTATGCCAAGCCGGCGCCGCGCGCCCGCTCGTCATCGGACTCGACGACCTGCACGCCGCTGACGCGCCCTCGCTGCTGCTCCTGCGCTTCGTCGCCGCGCAGCTCGGCGGCGCGCCCCTGCTCGTGGTCGCCTGCTACCGCGACACCGAGGTCGGCCGCGAGCTGGCCGCAACCCTGGCCGACGTCGCGCGCGAGCCCGCCACCGCGGCGGTCGCGCTGCGAGGGCTGAGCGGGGCCGACACCGCGCGCCTGTTGACGTTGACCCTGGGCGACGCTGCCACCGCCGACCTGGCCGCCGAGATCCACGCCGAGACCCAGGGCAACCCGCTGTTCGCGGTGGAGATCGCAAGGCTATTGGCGTCGGGCGGGGCCGCGCCGGACCGATTGCCGATCCCGCGCGGCGTCATCGAGGCCATCGGCCGGCGCCTGCAGCGCCAGTCCGCCGCCTGCCGCGAGCTGCTCGCGCTGGCGTCCGTGGTCGGACGCGAGTTCGACCCCGACGTCATCGGCACCGTCGCCGGGCGGGACGAGGACGACGTGTTCGCTGCTCTGGACGAGGCGGCCGAGGCCGGGCTCGTCGGCGCCGTGCCCGAGGCGCGCGGGCGGCTGCGGTTCTCCCACATCCTCGTCCGCGACGCGCTCTACGAGGACCTCCCCGCGCCGCGCCGGCTGCGCTTGCACCGCGCGGTGGCCGAGGCGCTCGAGGACGTGTACGCCGGCAACCCGGGCCCGCACCTGGCCGAGCTGGCGTACCACCACCGCGCGGCCGGCCCGACGCTCGCCCCCAAGGCGATCGACTATGCCCGCCGCGCCGGCGACCGCGCCGCGGCGCAGTCCGGCTACGAGGAGGCGGCCGAGCACTACCGCGGCGCGCTCGCGCTGCGCGAGGACGCGCGCTCGGACGACCCCGAGGAAACCTGCGAGTTGCTGCTCGCGCTCGGCGACGCGCTCAGCCGTGCCGGCGAAGGCCCCGAGGCGCGCAAGGCGCTGCGGCGCGCGGCTGACCTGGCCGAGGCGGCGGACCGGCCCGACCAGCTCGCGCGCGCGGCCTTGTCCTACGGCGGGCGGTTCGGGTGGGAGCGGGCCAGCATCGACGGGGCCTACGTGCCGGTGCTCGAGCGCGCGCTGGCCGCGGTGGGTACCGAGGACAGCCGCGAGCGCGCTGCGCTGCTCGCGCGCCTGGCCGCAGCCCGCCGCGACGACGCGCTGCGCGACCGGCGCATCGCCGC
>Ga0068868_100002533_pt1 | contig 12693 bp, 12 predicted proteins | sample KBSMisM42_FD_64660 | JGI IMG/M metagenome (GOLD analysis project Ga0068868, IMG submission 64660) | Miscanthus rhizosphere microbial communities from Kellogg Biological Station, Michigan, USA - KBS Miscanthus M4-2 | ecosystem: Host-associated > Plants > Roots > Rhizosphere > Soil ...
GTCCGCTCCGAGGTGGTGCGCGGCTGGTGGAAGGACACCGGCCAGCTCGCCGACATGCTCGAGGCCAACCGCCTCGTGCTCGAGGAGCTGGTCACCTCGCTCGACGGCGAGGTCGACGAGGCGTCGAAGGTCGAGGGGCGCGTCGTCCTCGGCCCCGGCGCCAAGCTCGAGCGCTCGGTAGTCCGCGGCCCCGCGGTTATCGGCGCCGGCGCCCACGTCGAGGACGCCTACATCGGCCCATACACGTCGATCGGCGACGGCGTCCACGTCCGCCGCTCCGAAGTCGAGAACTCGATCGTCCTCTCCGGCTCGGTGGTCGAAGACCTCGGCACGCGGATGGAGGCGAGCCTGCTCGGCAAGGAAGTGAAGCTGACCCGCAGCGAGGGCATGCCGAAGACGCTGCGCCTGCTCGTCGGCGACAAATCCGAGATCAAACTCGTCTAGTGGCGGTGTCGCGATGAAGTTGCTCGTCACCGGGGCCGCCGGGATGCTTGGGCGCGACGTCCTCCTCGCCGCCGGCAACGCCGGCCACGATGTCGTCGGCTACGGCCGCGCCGAGCTCGACGTCACCAACCCCGGCGTCCTCGACCGCAAGCTCGACCTCGAGCGCCCCGACGTGGTCATCAACTGCGCCGCCTGGACCGATGTCGACGGCGCCGAGACCGCCGAGGAGGCGGCCTTCGCCGTCAACGGCAGCGGCGCCGGCAACGTCGCCGCCGCGGCGGCGAAGGTCGAAGCCCGGATCCTCCACGTCTCCACCGACTACGTCTTCGACGGCGTCAAGAACGCGCCTTATGTGGAGAGCGACCAGCCGGCGCCGCTCTCGGCCTACGGCCGCACCAAGCTGGCCGGGGAGGAGGCGGTCGCGGCCGCCAACAAGCGCCACTTCATCGTCCGCTCGGCCGGGCTTTTCGGCCTCGGCGGTCGCAACTTCGTCGACACGATGCTGCGCCTCTCCGAGGCCCAGAGCGAGGTCACCGTGGTCCGCGACCAGGTCGGCTCGCCCACCTACACCTGGCACCTCGCCTACGGCATCGTTCGCCTGATCGAGGGGATCGAGTTCGGCATCCACCACATGGCGGCTGCCGGGCAGTGCTCCTGGTATGAGTTCGCGCGCGAGATCTTCGAGCAGGCGAGCGTTGAGTGCAGAGTGCTCTCAATCACCAGCGACGAATTCGGCGCCGCGGCGCCGCGGCCGCCGTTCTCGGCCCTGGTCAGCCAGCGCGAGCACGCGATCCGGCTCCCCGGCTGGCAGGACGGGCTGGCAGGCTATCTCGCCCAACGAAAAGCGGAGGCAAGCGAATGAGACTCCTGGTGACCGGCGCGGCCGGATTCATCGGCTCCACCTATGTGCGGCTGGTCGGCGACGAGCACGACGTCGTCGTTCTCGACAAGCTCACCTACGCCGGGCGGCGCGAGAACCTGCCCGAGGGGACCGAGCTCGTCGAGGGCGCGATCGAGGACCCGGCAGTCGTCCGCGAGGCTATGCAGGGCGCCGACGCCGTCGTCAACTTCGCCGCCGAGTCCCACGTCGACCGCTCGATCGACGACCAGGACGCCTTCGCCCGCACCCACGTGATCGGGACCGGAACGCTGCTGGACGCGGCCCGTGAGCTCGGCGTCGAGCGCTACCTGCAGGTCTCGACCGATGAGGTCTACGGCTCGATCGAGTCCGGCTCCTTCACCGAGACCTCGCCGCTGGACCCCTCCTCGCCCTACTCGGCGACCAAGGCCGCCGGCGACCTGCTCGTCTCCGCCCACTTCCACACCTATGGCGTCGACGCCTCGATCGTCCGCGGCTCCAACAACTACGGCCCGCGTCAGTACCCGGAGAAGCTGATTCCCCTGATCACCCTGAACGCCCTGCACCGTGACCCGCTGCCGGTCTACGGCGACGGCCGCCAGGTCCGCAACTGGCTCTTCGTCGAGGACTTCTGCTCCGGCATCCACACCGTGCTGACCAAGGGCAAGGCCGGCGAGGCCTACAACGTCGGCGGCCCGGACGAGTGCGAGAACATCGACGTGGTCAAGCGGGTGATCGAGCTGACCGGCGGCGACGAGTCGCTGATCGAGTACGTCAAAGACCGCCCCGGCCACGACCGCCGCTACTCGCTCTCCTCCGAGAAGCTGAAGACGGAGCTCGGCTGGGAGGCGCAGGTCCACTTCGCCGAGGGCCTCGAGCGGACCGTGGACTGGTACCGCGACAACGAGGAGTGGTGGGGCCCGATCCGCTCCGGCGAGTACCGCGAGTACTACGAAAAGCAGTACGGGAAGAGCCTTGGCTGAGCGACTGGAGACGAAGCTCGACGGCGTGGTCCTGGTCGAGCCGCTGGTCCACGGCGACGAGCGCGGCTTCATGGTCGAGTCCTTCAGCCGCGACGCCTGGCGCGGGCTCGGGGTCGATCTCGAGTTCGTCCAGCACAACCACTCACGCTCCCGCAAGGGCACGCTGCGCGGGATCCACTTCCAGACCGAGCCGGGGCAGGCGAAGCTGGTCCGCTGCGCCCGCGGCGAGATCCTCGACGTCGCCGTCGACCTCCGCCGCAACTCGCCCACCTACGGCCAGTGGGAGGCGCACCGCCTCGACGACGTCAAGCACCGCCAGCTCTTCGTCCCGGTCGGCTTCGGCCACGGCTTCACCGTCCTCTCCGAGGAAGCCGACGTCGCCTACCAGGTCTCCAGCTACTACGACCCGGCCACCGAGAAGGGCATCGCCTGGGACGACCCCGACGTCGGCGTCAACTGGGAGGTAGCCGAGCCCCTCCTCTCCGAGCGCGACAGGACCGCGCCGAAGCTTTCAGACATCGCCGACGAGCTGCCCTTCTAGCCGTAGAAGGTCTGCATCCCGTCCTCGACTTCTCCCTCGATGTAGTCGAGCCAAGGTGGGGCCGCGTCGGTCTTGCGGGCGAGGACGATCGTCGTGTGGCCGGCTCCGGCCCAGAGCGAGGAGAAGGGGCGACTCCAGGCTGCCGGCAGCGGGTAGAAACCGGCGGTGAGGGCGCGCTTCACCTGGTAGGCGCCGCCGAGGGCGACGAGGTCGCGGAACTCGCGGAAGGCGTAGCCACGCACGTGGGGGCCGAGGACGCGGATCGAGGTCGGCTGGCGGCCGAGCGCCAGGAGGACGCGGTTGTGGAGGCTGGCCAGGTTCGGGACCGAGAGGACGGCGTGGCCGCCGGGGCGCAGCACCCGGTGCATCTCGGTCATCGGCAGCCAGATGTTCTTCAGGTGCTCGAGCACCTGGTTGCAGACGACGACGTCGACGCTGCCGTCCTCCCAGGGGAGGCGCCCGGTTTCGAGGTCGACGCGGGCGACCTCGAGGCCCTTTGCCTCGGCGGCGAGCGCGGGCTCCTCGTAGACCTCGACGCCGAGCATCCGCTTCGCCCCCAGTGCGGCGCCGCAGCGCTCGCTCAGCTCGCCGTCCCAGCAGCCGACGTCGAGCAGGGTCGGGTCGCGGTGCTCAGGGGCGACGCCGCGCAGCAGGCGCTCGATCGTGTCCCCGACCTCGACGAGGACCTCGCTGCAGCGCTCGCTCATCGGGCCATCGTCTCGGCGAGGAGCTCACGCATCGCGGCGACGAAGCGGGGGCGGGAGAACGCGGCGGCGCGCTCGGCGAGCCGCTGCCGGTCCCAGTCGGCGGCGGCGACGCGCTCGATCGCCTCCCGCAGGGAGCCGAGGCCCGGCTCGTCGAGGAGGACGCCGTCGACTCCGTCGCGGACGATGTCGCGGGCGCCGCCGGCGTTCTGCGCGATCACCGGCGCCCCGGCGGCGAGCGCCTCGACCATCGTGATCCCGAAGTCCTCCTCGCCGACGTGGAGGAAGCCGGCCGCCTCGCGATAGAGCCGCTCGAGCTCCTCCCGCGAGATCCAGCCGCGCAGCTCGACGTTCCCGGGCAGGCGCTCGCGCAGCTCCTCCTCCTGGGGGCCGATCCCAACCATCGTCAGCTTGTGCGGGAGGCCGCGGAAGGCCTCGGCGACCAGCAGCGGCTGCTTGTAGGGGACGAGGCGGCCGACCCAGAGGAAGCTCCCGCGCGCCGCGGCCGGGTCCGCGCGCAGCTCCTCGACGTCGACGGGGGGGTGGACGACGTCCGCGTCGCGGTCGTAGAAGCGGCGGATGCGATCGCGGACCGCGGTGGAGTTTCCGACCAGCCGGTCGGGGCGCTGGGCGGCGGCGCGGTCCTGCTTGCGCAGCCGGCCCGAGAGCTGCCGCAGTCCCCAGCCGCGGACGCCGCCCAGCCGGCCGTGCTCGGTGTCGGTGAGCCAGGCGTAGCGCATCGGCGTGTGGCAGTAACAGACGCAGGGCGTGCCGGGCGGCGGCGAGGCGTTGATCGCGCAGGAGTGCGAGGAGACGACGACGAGGTCGTACCCGCTGAGGTCGAGCGAGCGGAAGTAGCGGGGCATGTAGGGAAGGAGGTACCGCCACCGCCCCGGGTCATGGCCGACCTGCCGTAGGCCCGGCAGCCGCGAGGGCTTCGACTCGCGCACGATCCGCGCCGCCAGGCGCGGCGGCAGCAGCTCCCGCTCGGCGTGGAAGGTGAAGACATCGACCCGGCTCGCCTCAGCCAGCACGTCGTCGGCAAGCGCCGCCACCACCCGCTCGGACCCGTGGTACCCCTGAAACCAGTCATGGACGATCGCGACCGGCCGACCGGCCCAGGGGGCGGCGCTGCTCATGCGCGCCAGCGTAGAGGAGCGGGTGACCTTGAGTGATCTGCGGTGGCGACTACGATTTCGGCCTATGCCGGTGGTAGACGAAACCGTGATTGCCGAGGCCGGGCGCCGCTTGGCTGCGGCCGCTCCTGATTCCCAGGTGATCCTGTTCGGCTCCCACGCCCGTGGGGAGGCAACTCTTCACAGCGATGTCGACTTCCTTGTCGTTGAGCCAAAGGTCGCCAACGAGGCTGAGGAGTCGGTTCGCCTCCATCGCACGCTGCGCGATCTGCGTCTGCCAGCCGATGTCATCGTCGTCAGTCGCGAGTACGCCGATCGCTGGCGAGATGTGCGCGGTGGCGTTGTCCACGCGGCCCTTTCGCAGGGCCGGGTGCTGTCCGGATGAGCTCTGCGCCGGATCTGCCCGCCGCTGAGGCGTCGGATAGATCTGAGCGGGTGTTGCCCACGGATCTGACGGAGGCCGATCGCCTCACCCCCTACGCGGCGGCTGTTCGGTATGGGCTCGGCGACCCGGGTGCAGTGCCGACCTCGGATGCCTTGCGTTGGGCTGCGCTCGCCATCGAGTGGGCGGACACTCAGCTTCGCTCAAATGCCTAGCCGCACTCCCGCCGCCGTCACGGTGCTTATCGGCGCCTATGAAAACGAGGCCACGGTTGCGCGGGCAGTTGGCTCGATCCTGGGGCAGACGGAGGAAAGTCTCGAGCTGATCGTGATCGACGACGGGTCGCAGGACGGCTCGGCTGAGGCTGCGCGCGGGGCGATCGGCTCTGATCCGCGAGGGCGGGTGATGCGGCTGGAGCGGAACCTGGGAATCGCTCGCTCACTCAATGTCGGACTTGAAGCTGCTGCTGCGCCGATCGTCGCGATCCAGGACGCCGACGACTACTCGGCTCCCGAGCGGCTGCAGCGGCAGCTTGCCGTCCTTGCCGAGGAGCCGGGGGTCGCGGTGGTCGGCTCGCGGATGCGGGAGGTCGATGCGGATGATCGGGAGCTGCGGCCGCGGACCAGCTTTGCCGCCGGTGACGTCGGGCCGGTGCTGATGCGCTTCAACCCGATTCCCAATGGCTCGGCCGCCTTTCGCCGGGACGTGGCGTTGGCGCTGGGCGGCTATGACCCTCGCTACCGCTACGCGACCGAGTACGACCTCTGGCTGCGGATCGCCGAGCGGCACCGGCTCCTCGCCCTCGACGAGGAGCTCGGCACGCGGGTGATGGGAGGCGGCAACGTCGCCGCCCGGGCCGAGCGGGCGCAGCTGGCCGAGGGAATCGCGATCCGCGCCCGGGCTCTGCGCCGCCGCCGCACCCTGCGGGGCGCGAGCGGGCTGCTGCGCCCGGCCCTCTCCTACGCCCTTCCGGCGCCGCTGAAACGGGCGCTGCGCGAGCGCCGCGGTCAGGCGCCCTGAGGCCGGGCGGCTAACGCCGTCTCGTACTGCTCCCGCGTCCCGTTGAGGAAGCGATCGAGGCTGAGTTCGGTGGCGATCCTCTCCCGCGCCGCGGCGCCGAGGTGGGCACGGGCGCCGGGGTCGGTGGCGAGGTCCGCGAGCCGGGCCGACATCGCCTCGACGTCGCCGGCCGGGAAGACGACCCCCGCCTCTCCCACGGTCTCGGCGTTGCCGGTTCCGTCGGCGACAACGGGCGCCAGCCCGTGCGTCATCGCCTCAAGCAGCGCGAACGACATCCCCTCGCGGCGGGAGGGCAGGAGGAAGAGGTCCGCCGCCTCGTAAAGGGCGTCGAGGTCCCCCCGGTGTCCGAGTGCCCGCACCGCCGCCCCCTCCCGGGCAACGACCTCCTGCTCAAGCGGGCCGCCGCCGGCGACCAGGAGGACGAGCTTGGCGCCCCTGCGCCGGGCCGCTTCGACCGCGTTGATCGCGCCGAGCGGGTCCTTGCGCTCCTCGAGCTGGCCGACGAAGAGCGCGCCGACCTCCCCGTCGGCGAGCCCCAGCGACTCGCGGGCTTCGCGCCGCCGCTCCGGGTCGGCTGCCGCCACCGGCACGCCGTTCGCCACCACGACGAGCCTCCCGTGGAGGGAGCGAGGCAGCGCCGCGGCGAGGTCCTCACGCTCGTCCCGGGCGATGCAGATCGTCACCGCCGAGGCGGCCACCGCTGCCCGCAGGCGCCGCCGCACCAGCCGGCCGGCGAAGCCGGTCGAGCGCCGCAGCCGGTGCAGCCCGTGGGTCGTGATCACCAGTGGCCGCCCGCGCAGACCCGGGGCGACCAGCATTGCCGCCATGTCGCCGTGGACGTGGACGACGTCGGCCTCGCGCGCCAGCCGCCGCACCTTCCGCAGGCGCCCGAGCACCGATGGGACCCCCCGCAGCCGCGAGCGGGTGACGCTGAGCGCGATCCGCTCGTGCTCGATGCCCTCGAGCCCTTCCAAGAGGTCGATGTAGGTCTCCGCTCCACCGCCGGGGTGGGGGAGCACGTGCAGGACCGTCCGCATCAGCGCCGCCAGAGGACCGCCGCCAGCAGCGAGAGCTCGATCCCCATCGTCTCGTTGTGGCCCGCGAGCCGCCGCAGCGAGCGCAGCGCCAGCCAGGCCCGGGGGGGCTTGCGGGTGTCCAGGCGGGCCAGCCGCCGCAACGCCCGTGCCTTGCCCGGCTCGAGGCCGTCGCTCCGTGCCTCGATCTCCCGAGCGGAGCCGGCGATCCGGCGCGCATTGGTCTCGCGCGTCCGCTCCGCGTGGGCGGAGATCCGCGACGCCGTCGCCCGCGGCCGGCGCAGGCTGATCAGCCGCCCCGGGTCGTACGCCTGCATCGCCGCCTCGTGCCCGCGGGCTGCACCGCCGTGCTGGACGTAGTCGTAGAGCGGACGGTCGACATAGGCGATCCGCCCGCCCGCCAGCGCCACAGCGGCGATCCACTGGTCGTGGAAGGGGTCGCCGACCGGCTCGGGAAAGGGCAGCACCTGGTCGAGGAGCTCGCGCGGGAACAGCGACGCCGCCCCCGTCACCGTGTTGGCGAGGAGCAGCGAGGCGAGGTCGGTGTAGTTGTTGCGGCGTCCCCGCCAGAAGGTCTCGGAGACGAGGGCGCCGGACTCGTCGACGATCCGCATGTCGCTGTAGACGAGCCGCGCGTTCCCCCGCGAGGCGATCAGCGTCTCCAGCTTCTCCGGGTACCAGCGGTCGTCCTGGTCGGCGAGGGCGACGAGGTCGGCCTCGGGCGGCACCATCCCCAGCGCCCGCTCGAAGTTGGCGTAGAAGCCGAGCCTCTCCTCCCCGCGCGAGAGCGTGAAGCGCTCGTCATCGGCGGTCAGCGCCCGCAGCAGCTCGAATCCCTCCGGCGCCGAGCCGTCGTCGCTGATCAGACAGATCCACTCCCCGTGGGTCTGCGTCTTGATCGAGCCGATCTGGCGCTCGAGCAGCAGCGGGTCGGGGTCGAAGGTGGCCATGCAGATCGCCACCAGCGGTGCCTCGGCTGCCATCCGCGTCAGTAGGCGCCGTCGCCGCGGATGATCGCCCGCGGGGTGCGCAGCAGGATCGCCAGGTCGGTCAGCAGCGAGAGGTTGTCGAGGTAGTCGCGCTCCATCGCCAGCCGCTCCTCGAAGGTGAGGTCGCTGCGCCCGTAGACCTGCATCGGCCCCGTCACCCCCGGCTTCACCGCCAGCCGGCCGCGCTGGCGCTCGTCATAGAGGGCGACGATCGCCACCTCCTCGGGCCGCGGCCCGACCAGGGACATGTCGCCGCGCAGGACGTTGAACAGCTGCGGGAGCTCGTCGAGGCTGGTCCGCCGCAGCAGGCGGCCGACCTTGGTGACGCGGGGGTCGTCGCGGATCTTGAAGGCGGGCTGGTCGAGGCTGGCGACGTCGATCAGCTCAGGCAGCCGCTGTTCGGCGTCGATCACCATCGTCCGGAACTTCAGCATCGTGAACGGCCTGCCGTCTTCGCCGGCGCGGCGCTGGCGGAACAGCACCGGTTTGCCGGTGTCGATGAGGATCGCCAGCGCGATCAGCGTCAGCAGCGGCGAGAGCAGCAGCAGCACCGCGGCGGAGATGACCACGTCCATCGTCCGCTTCATCGCCATCGTCGAGCGCGGCGGGTCGCTGAAGCGGAAGTCGAGGACCGGCAGCTCGGCGAGGCGGTTCAGCTCCACCCCCGGGCCGAGGAGGCCGTAGTGCTGGGGGAGGAAGGTGAGCGCCAGCCCCGCCGCCTTGCAGTCTTCGATCAGCCGCTCGGTCGCCGGCTCGCTCATCTCGCCTTCGGTCACCACCACGCGCTCGATCGCGTGTTCGTTGGCGGTCCGGGCGAGGTCGGCAATCGTTCCCAGCCGCGGCAGCTCAGCGGCGACCTGCTCGGGCTCGGTGGAGAGGTAGCCGACCAGCGACAGCCGCGTCTCGGGATGGATCGCGACCCGCCGGGCGACGACGTCGACGGCGGCGGCCGAGCCGATCACGATCCCGGTCCCGACCGGCGTCAGGTGGTGCCAGAGGTAGCGGAGGACGCCGCGGAGGACGAAGCTGCCGCCGAGGGTGCCGACCCCGACGGCGATCGCGCTGGCGGGGGAGAGCGGGCCGACCGGGCTGAGGGCCAGGAGGCCGTCGAGGACGAGGACGCCGACGACGCTGGCCGAGACCAGCGCCGGGAGCTCGTCAAGGGTGCTGTGGCGGATCCGCCGGTGGTCGTTGTCGTAGAGGCCGTTCAGCTTCAGCACAAGGACCCAGGAGGGGCTGAAGAGCATCGCCCAGAAGAGCGTCCCGACGTCGGTGGTGGCGCTGGCGGCGGTGACCACGAAGAGGCAGGCGATCAGCACCAGCCAGTCGGCGAAGGCGAGCAGGCGACGCAACAGGGCGCCGCGGCGGCGGGACTCCTGCGCACCCGGCCCGGGGGCCGGCTCGGTCTCCGCGGGCCGCTGCGCCGGCTCCGGTTCGCTCTGCCTGGTGTGGGAGATCCAGCTCATCGTCATCCGCACCCTTCAAAACCGCCTTCGAGGCACTTTTCTTCGGGGTTCAGCCGCTGCGCTTCGGCGAAGTCGGCCCGCGCTGCGGCTGCTTCGCCGGCCAGGTGCTTGACCCGCGCCCGCAGGTAGTAGAGGAGCCAGTTGTCGTCTTCGCGGTCGATCGCCTGGTCGAGACGCTCGACCGCGAGGGGGTAGTTGCCTTCGCGCTCGGCCAGCAGGCCGAGCTGTTTGTAGGGCGAGGTCGCCCAGGGCTCGATCTTGCGCGCGTTTTCGGCGTGACTGACGGCGCTGGCGAGGTTCCCTTCCTCGACCGCCGAGTTGCTGGAGTCGATCTCCCGGTCGACCAGCAGCGGCCCGACCAGGGCCAGCATCGCGATCCAGGCGACCGCGAGGCCGGCGACGGAGAGGCCGAAGCGGCGGCGATTTTCGTGACCGTTGCCGGTGGCGCGGAGCCGGGCCAGCTGCTGACAGCGGGCGGCGACCAGAACCCCGGCGGCGAGGAAGAAGACCGAGCCGAGGACCGCGATCTGCCAGAACCAGTCGATCGCCGAGCAGATGGCGAAGGCGAGGCAGGCGCCGAACAGGGCGGCGTAGAGGTCCCGCCGCGGGTCCTCGGCCGCGCGCCAGGCGGCGACCCCGGTCCACAGCAGCAAGCCCATCAAGGCAAGGACGAGCAGCCCGCCCACCAACCCCAGCTCGGTGAAGGCCTGCAGGTAGAGCGAGTGGGCGTCGGTGTTGGGCTCGGAGTTGTGCCGCAGCTCGTACCAGGAAAACCTGAAGGTGCCGGCGCCGCTGCCCAGCACCGGCTTTTCCTCGAAGCCGTCGACGGCGACGCGCCAGAACTCGTTGCGGCCGCTGCCGGAGAGTTCGGTGATGTGGCCGGCGGAGCTGCTGGGCGGCTGCAGGTCCGGGCTCGTGAACCGGTCCCAGGCGCGGCCGCCGACGGCGAGCGCCGCCACGATCGCGAGCAGGGCGGCCACCAGGGCGATTGCCCGCAGCAGCCGCGGGTTGCGGGAGACGGCCAGGGCGCGGTCGGTGAGGCGGCCCTGGCGCCGCTCGAGCCGGCCGAGCCCGGCGAACAGCAGCGTCGCGATCAGCGAGCCGGCGGCGAGGATCGCCAGCACTTTGTGGCCCTGGGCGGCGATCTGGGGGTCATCGAAGTTCTCCGAGAGGCTGTTGTAACCCTGGACCGCCAGCAGCGCCGGAACCGCTCCGAGGGCGCCGACGGCGAGGGTCGCCAGCAGCCAGAGGCGGTCGTGCGAGAGCACGAGCAGGCAGGCGCAGGCGATCGCCGCCGCCAGCAGCCCCCCGCGCGAGTAGGTGAAGTAGAGCGCCAGCAGGACGGCGGGCAGTGAGGCGACGGCGGCCAGGCGCAGGAACCGGTGCGCGGCGCGCCGGCTCAGCCACAGCGCCATCCCCATCCCGATCCCGAAGAGGACGCCGTCGCCGTTCCAGTAACCAAGCGGATAGCTCAGCCGTGCTCTCGCTTCGGATGCCTGGGAGATCGAGACCAGATCCGGCAGCAATCGGGACGCCAGCGCGAGCAAGGCGATCGCAATCAGCGAAATTGCGATTCCTTCACCGAAACGTTCGCGCCTCTGGCCGGTTTGGGCGATCAGGAAGGCGGCTAGGAAGACCCCGAGGTAGACCAGCACGCGGTCCGCCTCGGTGACGCTTAGCTCGATCGATCCGGACCAGAAGGACGACAATGCGGATAGGAGCGCCAGTGCACCGATCAATCCAGTCGCCCAGTAGAAGGGCCGTGCGAGCAGGGCGCGGCCGGCGGCACCGAGGACAAGCAGGGCGACCACGACCAGCCATACGGCCAGCCCGGCCGCATGACGGTCGCTCAGCCCGAAACCCCCGCCGGCCAGGGCTAGCCCCAGGAGCAGGAGCAGCGGACTTATCAGCGCCGCTGATTCCTCTAACCTTGCGCGCCATGCTTCGGACCCCCCATCCCCACGGCCCGGGCCTGAAGCGACCTGCCCTTGTGCTCGTTTCAGTGCTTGCTCTGCTGGCATTTGCGTGCGCTCCGGCTCTCGCTCAGGCTGAAACTGTCTACACCCCGGAATCGACCACCCTCCCGGGTAGCGGCGCTGGAAAAACGCCTACTCACCACCAGAACCCCGATTCTCCAGAAAGTTCCCCCCGGGCGCATGCCTCGGAAAACCCCGACAACGGGGGCACGGGACAGCCGAACGGCGAATCTTCGGGACAGGGTGGGGTATCCACGGGCAATCCAAGCACTCCGGGAGGAGGCGGGGAAGCCCAGGGTAAAGATGGCGAGGGCGCCAAGGTCGCGAACCAGCAGCCGGGCGGCGGCGTGCAGGACGCAAAGCCGCTGGCGACGACCACCGCCGCCGGCGACGATTCGTCCTCGCCCCTGGTCCCGATCCTGATCGCGCTGGCCGTCCTGGCGGCGATTTCCGTCGGCGCGGTGCTCTTCCGCCAGCGTCGCGGTAACGACGGCCGGTTCTCGCCCAACGCGAGCTGACCCGGAGGTGAAAGCGATGCTTCGAACGACGAAGAAGACCGCTGCGCTGGCACTGGCACTGGCGCTGGTGATTTCGCTGGCGTTCGCCACCGCCGCCCAGGCGGTGCCGGCCAAATTCTGGGGCGTGGTGCCGCAGTCGAACCTCTCGAGCGAACAGTTCCAGCGCCTCGGCAGGGGCGGGGTGGAAAGCGTCCGGGTCCCCCTCGGCTGGGCCGACCTGCAGCCGCAGAGCGGTGGCCAGATCAACTGGAGCGGGGTCGACGAGGTGGTCGAAAAAGCGGCCCGCGCCGGCATCGACGTGCTGCCGACGATCAGCGGCGCCCCCACCTGGGCGGTGCCGACCGCCGCCGTCCCCGGCGGTGGCGGCACCAAAGCGCCGGCCCGCCTGCCGGTCAGCGCTACCGCCGCGGCGGCCTGGAAGGTTCTGCTCTCCGAAGCGGTCGCCCGCTACGGACCGAACGGCACCTACTGGTCATCGCACCCCGGCGTGCCGGTGAAACCGATCCGCGCCTGGCAGATCTGGAACGAGCCGAACTTCAAGTACTTCGTCGCCAAGCCCAATCCGGCCGAATACGGAAAGCTCGTGAAGATCTCGAACAGCGCCCTGAAGTCGGTTGACCCGGGGGCGCAGGTGATCCTCG
>Ga0068868_100002534_pt1 | contig 12692 bp, 9 predicted proteins | sample KBSMisM42_FD_64660 | JGI IMG/M metagenome (GOLD analysis project Ga0068868, IMG submission 64660) | Miscanthus rhizosphere microbial communities from Kellogg Biological Station, Michigan, USA - KBS Miscanthus M4-2 | ecosystem: Host-associated > Plants > Roots > Rhizosphere > Soil ...
AGCAGGCGCCCGACACCAGAAGAGGAAGAGGATCGACTCGATGGACTCGCACTCAGACGTCGGATGCGGTCGGCGGGGCGACGCACCGGTCACCCGGTGGACCGACATCCCTATCTAGTTCCAGTGGCGCGACGCGCAGCAGGAGGCGTTACGCCTTCGGCGGTGACAGCATTTTCGTCGACGTCGGCTGCTACTTGGGATGCAGCCTGTGTTCACTGGCCGAACTGGTCTGCCAGGCGGGAACGGCATCACCCTCATCGGGGTCGACACCTGCCGCGGCAGTGGACCCGAGGGTCAGCGCGACACCGACCGCGCACAGGGCCGCAGTGCTGCGTGGCGGAGGAACCATGGCGGGGCTGTTGCATCGCAACGTGATTGCGTGCGGCTTCACAGACACGGCGCACTGTTGATCAGTTCTTCGGTCGCGGCTTCGGTCCTGTTCCAAGATGATTCGCTGACCATGGGTCCACATCGATGCGCGCCACGACTACGACAGTGTCTCGTCGGACATCGCGGCGTGGGCTCCGAAAGTCGCCAGCGGCGGCTGGCTGTCCGGCGACGACTACGACGCCCACCATTGGCCGGGCGTCGTTGGGGCGGAGGCTGACGCGCTACCGACGCGCAAGCCTGGTGGACGTCTCGATGGCGCTGGATCAAGCGGTGACGCGTGTCGCCGAACGAAGCTGACGTTTATAAGCACGACTGCCCAGGGCTCGCGGCGTCACGGGGGAACTACCCGGTCAGGCGCCGCGGGACGTCTAGCCTGGAAGAAATACCAAACAGAGAGGGGCACCCGCTGACCACAGTCATCGTTGTCGCAATAGCGCTGCTGCTCGGCGCGGGCCTGGTGATCAGCCAGCTCGTGCGACTCCGAACGTGGCTGGGCAAGCCCCCTCCTGACGCGCCTCCCGACTCCGGCGAGGAGTGACCGAATCGCGGCGCGCGTCATCACGGTCCAGCTGCGCATAACGCCAGTCCGCCGTTTCGACGCTTGAGGACTATTTCGCGCGGTACCGCGACTTTCGGTCCGCCCTCGGTAAAGCGGCGAACTCAAGCCCTGGCCCGGTTTGGTGAGTCCGTCGATAGATTCGGCACTGCCACAGGGAGGCGAGGGTGGTTAGTAACGCCGAGGAAATCCCACGGTTATGTCCGAGTCGGGCTCGCCGCCGGCCGGCGCGAAGTCGCGGCGAATGTCCCGCACGACAGCGAGCGGGTTGCACACGCTTTCCAAGCACAGCTGTCGACCGATCAGTGGTGTTCGATGTCTACCTGCTGGTATCAGGGATCGCTCAGGCCATCGCTGCGTTCACTGTCGGTGTGTCCCCGGGCAGTCGCGTGTGGCTTTTCATCAGCGGCGCAGTATCAGTCGCGTTGGGCTACTTCGCCTTCCGCGACTTCAAACAACGGCGCCGCCGTGTGGATGCTGGCCATATGGATCGGCGTTGGATTCATATTCCAAGGTGTCACGGCGACCGCATTGGCGATCGATGTTCCAGCACTGCCCGAGCGGGGCTGGTACGTGTTCGTCGGGATCCTGACTGTGATCGCCGCCGGCTACTGCGTGGCCGACCAGTCCATCGACGCGTTCCGGCGCTTCCATGCCGCGCTGCACAGCCACCAGGCCGCCGAGACCGACTATCTTGTTCTTGCCATGTCGACAGGTGTTTCGGTGCCAGGATACTGACGTGAGCGACGGTGGGGTGGGTCCCGCGCGCGAGGCCCACCTTGCCGCTGGTTCGTCGATCGATGAGCTGCTGGATCAGGCGGTGGCGGCGATCAACCGCGATGATCGGGTAGCCGCCACCGCACTGGTCGATCACGTGCTGGCCGTCGATCATGGGAATGCTGAAGCCGAGGATTTGCTTGCAGCCCCCAGCGATGGTGGTGAAATCCGGCGCTTGACGATCTTGTACGTGGACTTGGTCGATTCGGCGGTGTTGGCCAACCACGCCGAGCTCGACACCTACGGGCTGCTGGTGGGTCGCTACCGCGACCTGGTGCTAAACATCGTGAACCGCTTTGACGGCCATATCGGCTCGCCGACGGGTGAGGGCCTCCTGGCGGTATTCGGTCACCCGAGAGCCCACGAGGACGATGTACGTCGGGCGGTGCTGGCGGGGTTGGAAGTGACCCGCGAGGTAGCGCGTCTGGGTGAGCAGGTCCGGCGCCGCTTCGGGATGGCCATCGCTGCACGGGCGGGGGTTCATCGTGGACTCGTCTATCTGAACACCGCCCAAAATGATGTTTACGGCCTCGGCGCCAACCTGGCTGCGCGAGTGTCGGGTCTGGCCCCGCCCGGAACCGTCGTGATTTCGGACGCGGTGGCGCCGTTGATACGCAGCACCTTTGAGCTAGAGCCGTGCGAACCAGCCGCCGTCAAGGGAGTCGCAGAGTTGATCGCCCACCACCGGGTGCTGGGTGAGCGAGCGACGCGCGCGAATGTGATGCACACCCCCCTTGTGGGTCGCGACCGCGAGTTTGCGTCGTTACGAGACAGTTGGGCGCACGCTCAAGCGGGCACCTTGACGACTCCGGGGGTGGTGTTGCGTGGCGAGCCGGGGATCGGCAAGTCTGCGCTGGCGGCAGCCGCCGCCCGTCTGGCCTTGGACTCGGGGTCGGTGGTGGTGACGTTGACGGGGTCGGCGTTGCACGCTGACGCCGGTCTGCACCCAATACGCTGCCTGCTCGAACAGCGTTGCGGCATAAGTAGACTGACCGCTCAGAGTGAGCGGCTGCGGCTGCTCGAAGCCGAGCTGATGGCCCGCGAACGCGATATGGCAAGCACGGTGCCGTTGCTGGCGCCAGTGCTGAACATCGCACCGGAACACGGATACGAGCCCGCTGCCGCAGAGGGACGCAAACTGTATCAGCTGATCGGACAAGCAGTTCAGGATTATCTCCTGGCCTGTGTTGGCGAAAGCCCGGGCATGGTGGTGGTTGAGGATGCGCACTGGTTCGACCCGTCCACCATCGAAAGAGTTGGGTCACTCCTTGATGCTGCCGAGGGCCGGCTGCTGGTGGTGGTGACGGGACGCCCCGGCCAGTGGCTGCCCGTCGATTGGCCGGTGAAGGTGATTGACCTCGACCCATTGACGAAGGACGAGGCCGACACTCTGATCGCCGCCTTGGATCCCAATCTGTCGGCACATGCTCGGGCGGCGGTGGCCGATCGCTGTGACGGGGTGCCGTTCTACGTCGAGCAGGTCGTCGGCGGGCTCACGCAGAGCGGGGTGGTTCCGGAGGGTCTGTACGAGCCCTTGCTCGCGCGGCTGCGGGCGAGCGCCGACGTGGTGCCGGTTGTGGAGGCGGCGGCGCTGATCGGCCGCCAGCTAGACCGCGGCCTGCTCGGCTCCGTGGTCGACCTCAGCGACGATGTACTCGATGGCGTCCTCGGCGAACTCGAGGACGCGCGGGTGCTTGAGCCGTGGGGGCCAATCGGTTGGCGATTCCGTCACGAGCTGCTTCGCGAGGTCGCCACGGAGTTGGCGCCGCCGAGCGTGCGCCGCAGCCTGCACGCCAAGATCGCCGACGCCCTGGTGGAGGGCGCGGGTGGGGATCCCGACTGGCAGCTGGTGGCCACGCACTACGAGCAGGCGGAGAACACCGGCGAGGCGGTGTCGGCGTATCAACGGGCATCGGCGAATGCGCGACGGCGCGGCGCTCTCGCGGAGGCCCGAGGCTATCTGACACACGCCCTGGTCCAGGTGGACAAGCAGGCGCCGGGGCGTGCCCGCGATGTGCGCGAGATGGCGGTGCGCCTGGAGCGGGGGTTCCTTGCGAGCGCCGCCGAGGGACCGCTGAACCACGCCACGGCGGTCGACTTCGAAGAGTGCCTGCAGCTGGGCGGGACGGACGTGCGCGACGACGAAGTGGTTGGCACGCTGCTCGCCCTGGCCGGCTACTGCTTCGCCGTTGGGGATCTGCCTCGTTCCGCCCGGGTGCTGACGTCGTTGCACGCGGGTATGAACGCCGGGCGGGAGTGTTTCCGACCCGTGCTCGAAGCTGCCATGGGCATCGGGGCGTGGATGAACGGTGGATTCGCTGGCGCGCGTGGGCAGATGGAAGCCGCGACGGCGGAGTTCGCCGCGGCGGGCCACCACACGCTTGAGGCGCTGTGGTTCGCGCCGACCGACCCCATGACCATGGCGCACGGAATCCTTAGTCTCGACCGGCTTGCGGGCGGAGACCTCCGCGGCGCCGAGGCTCAGGTGCTGCACGCAGCGCGCCGGGCCGACGAACTCAGCTTCCCGCAAGGCCCGTTCAGCCTGGCTTTCGCGCGTTTCTTCGAGATTTGGATACGCATCGAGGCGCGCCAGCTGGATCGCGCCGCCACCCTGGCCGCCGAACTGGTCGACCACGCCGATCGGCACGGCTTCGAAGTGTGGGCACTGTGGGGCGCTGCTCAGCGAACCATCGTTGACGCCCTGGGTTCGATCTGCGTCGACGACGTCGACGCCGACCTGCTGTCGGTTCACGTCGCGCGCGTGACCGAAGTCGTGAAGACCGTCCGCGGCGCCGGATTGATGGTATTCATCACGTTGTTCGACGCTGCTCTCGCGCAGCTATTGACCGCCGCCGGTCGTCGCGAAGAAGCTCGCGCCCAGCTGGATATGGCCCTTACGCTGGGCCGCGACATCGAAATGTGTTTCTACGAGGCCGAGCTGCTGCGCCTTCGCGCGCACACCCACACCGACTCCGTTGCCCGTCGTGCGGATCTGGCTGCCGCCCTTGGCATTGCCCGCCAACAGGGTGCCGACCTGTACGAACTTCGCGCTGCTCTCGATGATTTCGAACTACGCGGAGAACCCGCCCGCGCCGCGCTCGTCAATGTGGTCGGCCGGTTCGCCGCCGACAGCCCACTGCCGGAACGAAAGCGTTATCTGTCGGTCCTGACGTCATCCACACCGCCGCTCGACTGACGCTCTGGTGGGTCGAGCTTGGCCATCCGGAAGTATTCAGGCAACCGGCACGCGCTCACCCACCACTCGGTAGTGGATGATCGGCTCTTTTAACCCCTTGACCACCACTGGCGGGCGGGCTTCCAAGTCAAAGTCGTTACGTATCAACGTCTCGACCGCATCCGAGACAACAACTGCGCCCGGTGGCGCCAGGTCCGAGATCCGGGTCGCCATGTTGGCGGCCGACCCGGATAAGTCGCCTCGGGCGGTGTCGAGATACACCTGGCCCCAGTGCACCCCCACCCGCACATTGACGCCGAAACCGAATCGGCGTTTCGACTGATCGCTGAGCCGGGACACCTCCCGCGTGATCTCCAGCCCGGCCTGTACCGCACGGCTCACGTCGTCTTCGTGCGTAATCGGATGACCGAACACCGCCAGCAACCCATCACCCTTGGCGGAGCCGATATGCCCCTCATACCCGTTCACGATGCGCTGCACCTGTTCGCGGTACCGCCCTACCACTAAGCGATACGTCTCGGGCTCCACCTGGGTGGACAGCGCCGTCGAATCCACCAGATCGGCAAAGAACATCGTCAACCGCCGGATCTCACCAGCGTCCCGAGGGTGTGCCAACAAGTCTTCGGCATCGGCCGGACCGTCAGACACCTCGATATCGTGTCACCCATCTCTGCACGGCGTGCTGGATCGTGACGACTCCCGGCGACCTCCGCGGTACCGAGGCGTCAAGCATCAGCCGAGGGCGTTGACGATCATGGCGCCTCACCGCGGGCGTCGAATGCGGAAACTCACAAGAGAACGCTCCTGCGAATAACGGGCGAAGCTGAGCAATATCGGGTACTTGCTGACCACAATGACGGCGAAGAGCGAATCAGTGGGCCGAGACACCCTGGCAGTCCACGTCAGTTCTTAAGGCTTCCCTCTTGCACCACCGCCAGAGCCTTCGCGACGATTAGGGTGCCCGATGTCTGGCGCGGGTACTGAGCAAACGTCGCGAGGAACTCTCCGACGATATTGACGGCGGGTACGATCGTCCACAGCTTCTCGCCCCACCAGCGTCCATATGGCAGGCTCTCAGTCTGATACCGCTCCCACGGGTCCTGTCGCGGGTTGGTCACCACGGGAACATTCGTCGAATGCCCCTTGCCGGTAAAGAGATTGCTGACGATCGTCATGAAGGTGAGCGCTTCCCGGCGTTGTAACCCACCGCCATCAGGTCGGCGTTATCACTGAAATAGCAGAACTGCGGCGCGGCCCTTCGGTAACGTCGCCCTGCTGCTCACTGGGGCAGCTTGGCGGCGAGGACCTCGGCCGGGAGGATCTCTGGTTGCCAGTCCAGGAGTCGTTCTGCATTGGCCAGCAGAGACGAGGCGATCGCGCCCTCCAGGTGCTCATGGTTGCTCCTCGTGGGTTCGCGTCACCTATGCGGCGCTCTGTTCCCAACCTATGAGCAAAACGATTCCCGGGAAACTTCGCGTTCGCATCGGTGTGATTCCTAGCGGGGCCTTCGACCTTCACAGCAGCGGCCACGAGAGGACGGCAGCTGAGTGAACGTATTACTCACCCCAACCTGCCAGGGTGAAAACGCCTGTGCTGCAGCGTGCCACAGCGTCTACGGTGTATCGGACAATGTCTGCCGGCAACCCGTTTTCGTACTGATGTGTCTCGGACGTGCTTGCGAGTAACTCGGTGTCTTAGGACACCGCTAGGACACGTCGAACGTACGTTGGTAGGTACTTGCCGCTTCCGGAGACGCGTCGCTGCAGAGGATCTGCGTGGGGCTGACCATTGCGATCAACACCGTGTCGGCGAACGCACACCTTCGGCCGATCCCCGAATGGCATCGTCAATGCGAACAACTAGGTGACTATCGCTGTGCGTCGAGCATCGGCACGGTGACGGGAGCGTTCGCTTCCGGGCCGGGTGATCCGCCGAGCGAGGCTACCAACCGTTCGCGGGCGCGCCCCAGATGGACGTGCAACAGCTCAGCCGCTCCGGCGCCGTCACCGGCGGCCACGTAGCCGAGCAATCCATCGTGCTCGGCTACGATCAGCCTGGTGTCCAGCAGATGGTGCCCCTGAACCTGCGCCATGCACAGCGTCACCTCCGCGGTGAGTGACCGGTAAAGCCGATTGGTCCGGTCACTGCCGAGCCCATTGATCAGCGCGGCGTGAAACTCCATGTCCGGCTTGACGACAGCGAGCGCCGAACCGTCGCCGACGGCCCGGATCCGATCGTTGGCCTCCCGAGTACCTACGGGGACCTTTCGGGTGACCGCGAGTTGACGCAACACCTCCGATTCGATGAGCGCCCTCGTGAGGTAGATGTCGCGCACGTCGTCGGGGCCCAGCTTCCGCACGCGCGCGGTCTTGTGGTTACCCCGCTCCAAGATCATGTCGGCGACGAGTTTCTCGATGGCGGCCTTCGCAGTGGGCCGGGCGACGTCGTAACGGCCTGCCACGTCGGTCTCCGTGAGCGCCGTACCCGGGGACAGGCTGCCGTCGAGCACGGAGTCCCGCAGGTTGTCGGCGATGGCGTCGACCACAGAAACCACCCGTACCCCGCTGACCATGCGACCAGCGTAGGTGAGGATAGCTAAGCACGTCTACTTGTCTATCTTGTGCACTTGCTAGACAAAATATCATGTGGCGTGTCACTATCAATGCGCAGTCGTGACCCGCATCTCGTCACGCAGTCACATCCGAACAGTTCATCCCGGAGGACCCATGTCCCAGTTCCAGCAGGTACTCGATCCCGCGGCCGGGTCGCTCGTACTCTCGGCACTCGTCGCCGCCATACCCCTGACGTCACTCTTCGTCATGCTCGGAGTCTTCAAGTTGCCCGCCCACCGATCGGCGCTGATCAGCCTGGCGCTGTCGATCGTGATCGCCGTCTCCGTATGGCGGATGCCGCTGCGGCAGGCCGGAAGCGCGACACTCGAAGGTGCGGTCTACGGGCTGTTCCCCATTCTGTGGATCCTCATCAACGCCATCTGGGTGTACCGCCTGACGGTGATCACCGGCTGGTTCGAGGTGCTCGGCGAGAGGATCCGGTCTATCTCCGATGACCAGCGTATCCAAGCCATCCTCATCGCCTTCTGCTTCGGCGCGCTGCTGGAGTCGCTAGCGGGTTTCGGTGCGCCCGTTGCGATCTCGGCGGCCATGCTGATGGCGGCGGGCATGAAGCCCATCAAGGCCGCGGTGGTCTCGTTGTTGGCCAACACCGCACCGGTCGCGTTCGGCGCCATGGCCGCACCGATCATCACGCTGAGCTCCGTCACCGGCATCGACATCCACGTGCTGTCGCAGATGGCGGGCCGCCAGACCCCGTTCGTGGCGATGTTCGTGCCGTTCATCCTGGTGTTCCTTGTCGACGGACGGCGCGGGGTGCGCCAGACCTGGCCCATCGCCGCGGTCGCCGGTTTGACATTCGGCTTGGCCCAATTCATCACCTCCAACTTCATCGCCGTCGAGATCACCGACATCGTGGCCTCGGTGGTCACCGTCGGGGTGGTGCTGGCAGTACTGCGGGTCTGGCGGCCGGCGTCTGCTGTCAAGTCCGAACCCGAGGAACCGACGACGCCGGAGCCTGAGGCGGTGTCCCCCGGCGGGGCGCCCACCATCGCCCGCTCTTCCACCCTTGCTGCCACCACAACCCGCTCGGCGCGGTCTACTCTCGGCGCGGTGGCGCCCTATCTGGTCATCATCGCGGTGTTCAGCCTCAGCCAGCTGCCCGTCATCAAGCCGTGGCTGGCTGCACACGGCACGTGGACGTTCCACTGGCCCGGACTCAACGTTGTCGATGCTGCGGGAAAACCGTTGTCCGCGCAGACGTTCAAGCTCGACCACATTAAGGCCACCGGCACCCTATTGCTGCTGTCGGGGTTGATCGTGATGGGCATCTACCGGATCTCGCCCCGCGACGCGTTGCGCGCTTACCGCGACACCCTGGTGCAGCTGCGCTTCACCATCGTCACCGTGACCGCGGTGCTCGCGCTGGCGTTCGTCATGAACCTTTCGGGCCAGACACAAAGCCTAGGATTCGCGCTGGCGTCGGCCGGCGGCCTGTTCGCGCTGCTGTCCCCGTTGATCGGCTGGATCGGCGTCGCCATCACCGGGTCGGACACCTCGTCGAATTCGCTCTTCGGTCTGCTGCAGGCCACCGCGGCCGGACATGCCGGACTGAGCCCCATCCTGATGGCGGCCACCAACTCGTCGGCGGGCGTGCTTGGCAAGATGCTCTCGCCGCAGAACCTCGCCGTCGCGGCAGCCGCCGTCGGCATGGTCGGCAAGGAGGGCGACATCTTCCGCCGACTGATCTGGTGGAGCCTGGGGATGCTGGCCGTGTTCACCGTGTTGGTATATCTGCAGTCGACCGTCCTGAGCTGGATGGTGCCCTGACATGTCGACGTTGATCGACGCTCTCATCGAGGCCTCCGGCGATCCCACGCGAGTGGGTGCCCGCGCGCTGGATCGCCACGCGGCCGCCCACGATGCCTCGCACTTCCTGCTCACTCCGGAGGTGGTCGTCACCGCCCGCGACGCCGCGGAGGTGGGCCGGCTGTTCGCGGTCAGCGCCCGCCACGGCGTGCCGCTCACCCTGCGTTCCGGGGGCACCAGCCTGTCGGGTCAGGCGGTGACGGACGGCATCCTGGTCGACGTCCGCAAGGAATTCCGCGCGACGCAGGTGCTCGACGACGGCGCCCGCATCCGTACCCAACCCGGGGTCACCGTCCGCCGACTCAATACCGAGCTGGCGCGCTACGGCCGCAAGGTCGGCCCCGACCCGGCGAGCGAGAGCGCCTGCACGATCGGCGGAGTCGTCGCCAACAACTCCAGCGGGATGGCTTGCGGAACCGTCGAGAACACCTACCGCACACTGGATTCGATGGTGGTGGTGCTGCCGTCGGGCACAGTGGTGGACACCGGTGCCGCCGACGCCGACGTTCGACTGCGAGAGCTCGAGCCCGAACTCTTCGACGGTCTGCTGCGGCTGCGGGACCGGGTGCGTACCAACCCGGCGTCGGTGTCCAAGATCCGCCAGCAGTTCGCGATGAAGAACACCATGGGCTATGGCCTCAACGCGCTGCTGGACTTCGACGAACCGTGCCAGATCCTCGCGCACCTGATCGTAGGCAGCGAGGGCACGCTCGGCTTCGTCGCCGAGGTGACATTGCGGACCATCCCGGTACGCGGCCATGCCAGTTCGGCGCTGCTGGTGTTCGACGACCTGGGCGCCGCCAACCGCGCACTGCCCGACCTGGTCGGTACGGGGGCGGCCACCCTGGAGCTGATGGATGCGCGGTCATTGAGGGTGGGCCAGCGTCTTCCCGACGCACCGGTCGAGATCGCCACGATCAACGTCACCGGGCAGGCGGGGCTGCTGCTCGAATACCAGTGCACCGCAAGTGATGAACTCACCGCACTCACCGAAGCGGCGCGACCGGTGCTGGCCGACCTGCCCCTGCAGACGCCTGCCGAGCTGTCCAGGGACGCCACCACACGAGCCAAGCTGTGGACGCTGCGAAAGGGGTTGTACGCCGCGGTCGCGGGCGCCCGCGAGTCGGGGACCACCGCACTGCTCGAGGACGTGGTGGTGCCCGTCGATCTACTCGCGGACACCTGCGCGGGCCTGGGCGAGCTGTTCGACCGGTACCGATACCGGGATTCGGTGATCTTCGGACACGCCAAGGACGGCAACATCCACTTCCTGCTCACTGACCGCTTCGCGGACCACGAGCCACTGCGCCGGTACGCCGACTTCACCGAGGACATGGTGGATCTCGTTCTGGCGCAGGGTGGTTCACTCAAGGCCGAACACGGCACCGGACGCGTGATGGCGCCGTACGTACGCAGGCAGTACGGCGACGAGCTCTACGACGTGATGGTGGGCATCAAGCGACTGATCGACCCTGTGGGCCTGCTGAACCCCGGGGTGCTGCTCGACGACGCACCGGACGCGCACCTGCGGCACATCAAGGTCACCCCCACCGTCGAGGAGGAGGTGGACCGGTGCGTGGAATGCGGATACTGCGAGCCCGTCTGTCCCAGCCGGGATCTCACGTTGACGCCGCGCCAGCGGATCGTGGTTCGGCGGGCCATAGCCAACGCGGAATCAACCGGGGATCACGAGCTGGCTGACGAGCTCGCGCAGTCCTACCAGTACTCGGGCATTCAGACGTGCGCCGTCGACGGGATGTGCGGCACGGCGTGCCCGGTGCAGATCAACACCGGCGACCTGATCCGCAGACTGCGACGCGAGGACCACGGCCGACTGGCCGACAAGGCCTGGGCATTTGCGGCCCGGAAATGGGGCGGAGCCACGCGCGCAGCCAGCGTGGCGCTGTCTGCCGCGGTGGCGGTGCCCGCCGGGCTGTCCGTGACTGCCAGCCGCGCCGGCCGTGTGGTCGTCGGCACCGATGCGGTACCGCTGTGGTCAGCGGACCTGCCCTCCGGCGGGTGCCCTCGGAGTCGCCCGGCTCCGCAGGTGAAGCCGGATGCGGTGTACCTGCCGGCCTGTGTCAACGCCATGTTCGGTCCGGCGGGAGATGGTGCCGGCGTGCAGGACAGCGTCGAAAAGCTCTGCGCGCTGGCAGGAGTCATCCTCCTGGTCCCCGACGACGTCGATGGGCTGTGCTGTGGCACCCCGTGGTCGTCGAAGGGCATGACGTCCGGTTACCGCACCATGCTGGAGGCCACGGTCTCGGCGGTTGTCGCGGCAACGCGAGGCGGTGAACTGCCCTTGATCTGTGATGCGTCGAGTTGCACCGAGGGCCTTGTGAAGATGCTGCGCGAAGGCGCTCCGCAGGTGCGGGTGGTCGACGCCGTGACGTTCATCGCCGAGCGCGTCCTGCCCGGCTTGACCGAGCACCCCCGGCTTGAGTCGCTGACGGTGCATCCCACCTGCTCGTCGACGCAGCTGGGCATCAACGACGCGCTGCACGCGCTCGCCCGCGAAGTCGCCGAAGAGGTTGTCGTACCGCAGGATTGGGGCTGCTGTGCCTTCGCCGGCGATCGCGGCATGTTGCACCCCGAACTCACGGCATCGGCCACCGCAGGCCAGGCGGCGGAGGTGCTGGCACGACCCACCGAGGCGCACGCGTCCTGCAACCGGACCTGCGAGTTGGCGATGACCCGTGCGACGGGCCGCCCCTACCGGCACGTCATCGAGATCCTTGCCGATCTGGTGAGCACTCCCCCGAACGTCTCCACTTCACCGGTTCCCGCGAACTCACCCCAAGGAGTAGGGCAATGACCAAGTACGTCTACGACTTCACCGAGGGTGACAAGGACCAGAGGGACCTGCTGGGTGGCAAGGGCGCGAACCTGGCCGAGGTAACCAAGCTGGGGTTGCCGGTGCCGCGACATTCCCGCCCGGTCGGGTCCCATTGCCGGGCTTGACCCTCGCGAGCCGGCATTCGACACGAACACACCGGAAACGAATAGCGGCTTTACCGGAGGCTCGCCGTTTTCATCCCAGAATCAGCTGCGTGCCACCGCTTAACGCCGCCAAGACGATGGACACCGAGGAGTCACGGTCGCATACGGCAGAACCGAATCTCGCCGGTGACGGGTGGACACACGCCACTCTTCCAACAGGTTTCGGGATCCGGCGCAGCAGCGGTGCTGCGATGGCGTATTGGGATGGCCCGCAAGAGGTTCAGGCGCCCGTCAAGGCAACCCCGTAGCGTCCGTCTCCGTGCTGGCCCTCGGCGTCTGCAGGGGTATCGAGATGGTGATTTCGGTTCCGGGCGACGTCGCGCGCACATCGCAT